>VMHT01125657.1_pt1 | contig 22320 bp, 14 predicted proteins | sample 4693611 | NCBI WGS metagenome assembly VMHT01 (sample SAMN12280063, study PRJNA550983) | marine metagenome | isolation source: seawater sampled from same location over 5 years 0.02-0.2 micron viral filtrate | place: USA: collected off the coast of southern California halfway between the port... ...
CACGAAACACCCGCAAAGGAGGTATTTAAAACTTTTAAGGAGATTAATCAACTAGAATTAGTTAATCAAGCTGGACTGAGACAGCAATATGTAGATCAGTCAGTTAGTTTAAACTTAGCTTTTCCTAGTGTAGCTACACCTAAGTGGATTAACAAAGTACATTTTGAAGCTTGGAAGAAAGGAGTTAAGACTTTGTATTACACAAGAACTGAATCAGTGCTTCGTGGTGATATAGCACAACAAGCTATGAGTGAAGATTGTATTGCCTGTGATGGATAAAAACAATGAAGGGGACCTCGTTTGAGATCCCCTTCGGTTACAGGAACTTTTGGGTATGGTACGCCCATTTTATTTTTGTTCCTTATATTTTATCAACGCCTTTTGCAACTCCTTTTTTCAAAAGATTTTTTGTTATATATTTACCAACATTGTAAAGACCTTTAACTCCTCCTCCTAATATTAAACCTAAGTTACCTGAACTCCCCATTCTTCGTTGCATCATTGCTTCAGGAATATTTTTTAATAATTCTTTTTTGTGCATATCTTCTTTTGATATATTATTCTCCCTATTCATTCTTTCTTTAGTAGCTTTAATTTCAGCTAATCTTTCATAAGAAGAGTCATCTAACTCATTTTGTTTTATTGGATTTTTTGTTGTTAGTTTTTTAGATTTAATAACTTCTCCAGGACTATAATAATTATTTTCTGCTCTTCTTGATTCAGAGTCATAAATATAATCGATATGCTTATTAAAAGGATCGTTTGTTTTTAAACTGTCTATGAATTTTTTAACTTCTGGTTTTTCAAACCTACTAAAGTTTTCGTATTGTTTTTTAGCACTTTCTTTTTCTGCAAAAGGAGATGATTGATGTGGTAGTTTAAAGTTCATGATTTTTTTTCTTTATGTTTATTACAAAAAGTTTTAGCAGCAGCAACACTTCCAAATCCCCATTTTTTTAAAGCCATTGCTTTTTTAGTTGGTTCTCCTTTAGCGTCTTTCATTGCTCCAGCCATACCAGCAAATCTACAAGCAAATGAAACTCTTCTCTTTCCAGTTCCAGACGTCTGTCTTGAGCCTAAAGTTTTACCAGTTTCTTTGGTATAATCTTTACGCATTTTTCTATTCTGCTTTTCGTAAGCTTTTTCTTTTATGTTTAGTGGTGATTTCATATATTACAATATTCTTTATTAGCATCAAAGCACGGGCAGCTCTTCGCTGCAAACTCGTTGTGACCATGTATTGTAGCCTTCGAATGCATTTTTTTTAATGTTTTAAGCAATAGTAACAAGCTTTCTTTTTGTTCAGGTGTTCTAGTATCTTTAGCAATCCATTTGCCGTTAGATCCACGTTCTGATTCGACGCCTCCAATGTAACAAATTCCTATAGAACCTTCATTTTCACCTTTAACATGAGCACCTTGTTTGTATATGCTACGGCCATATTCTATAGTACCATCTAGTAAAACTACATAGTGGTAACCAATGCCGTTCCAACCTCTTTTTAAATGCCATTTGTTTATTTCAGCGGCATTTAAATCTCTACCTTCTTGTGTAGCTGAACAATGAACAATAATTTTATTTATTGTCCTCATCTTTTTTATTTAAATTTATCCATTTAGTAACGGTATAACCTATTGTTACTGCTAAAAGCAATATTTTCATACCCATTTCTAAAGTAGTAAAAGTTGTAACACCTAGCGTTGAAGCGTTTATTATGTAAAGTTTTATTTGCTCAGTCATGATATTTATTTTTTACAAATACACTCCGCTACAGGACAGTCTTTTACGTTAACAATCATTTTTGAAACTAACCAGTTCCATTTACACATTAACTTACACCAGCAAGCTTGCATCCATAATCCTAATTTTACTAATAATTTTCCCATAGTTTATATTTTTTTGCAATCATTAACTGTTTCACCTGTTCCGCTTGGTGAAGGTTTTGTTCCTACTTTTTTGTATCCGTCCCAACATTTTGAATTCTTAGAGTTAGCACCTTTAAATTGTGCAGCTGACTCAGAATATTTCATTTTGTAAGGTGTTTTACATTTTGTTTTTTGTAACGCGCTCATTTTTTGTTTTTCTTTTGTAGTTCAATTATTTTTTTAACTCTGTTTTCTTCGTATTTTAAATCTTTTATTTCTTTTTTAGTTAATCCTAAATCCAGTAACATTGTTTTTTGTTCAGCTGCAGAAGTTTCTTTTTTCATAACATTTATTTCTTCTATAGCTTTTTCTTCTGCTGAAAGCTCTTTTCCTTTGCCAACTCCATAATAAGGTAATCCAACGTCCCATGTGCTCCAACCTAATCCTAAAGCTATTTTTTGCCAAGCTTTAGTTTGATCACTTAATATATTTCTTAAAGCGTTTATTTTTACAACAGCTTCGTCTACAGGTATGTTTGTTAAAGCAGATACAGTTTGAGCTACTGCTAAATAAGCAGGATTGTTTAAATGTATGCCTTGTCTTTCTATTTCTTTTTTATTCCAAGAAAAAGTATTAGCAGAACTATTTAACTTCCTTAATTTAGCTTGTATTGGAGGTGCTATAGAAAACAAATCATCTACAGCTTTAGAATAATCAGAAGAATTTTTACCCATTTCTTCAGCTATTGTCATTAAAGTGTTTTTTAATGTAACAGTTAAAGCCCCTTGTATACCTAAACCTCTTACTTGAGAATCAAACATACCATTTAAAGTTCTTGATATTCTCTGTGATCTTTTAGCTTGATCTTTTTCATCTGACTCGTCGCCATCAAACAGCAAAAATTGTATCCCTTGTTGTAAAGCATTAAACATAAGATTTTGTACAGTAGAATAATATACTAATTTAGATAAGTTTTCTTTATCATTACCTCTTCTGTTAATTAAATCTTGTATTGCTCTTTTTTGTATTCTAGCATACTGCATTTGAGTATTACCAAAAGATAATATTAATCTACCAGCAGCTGATCTTTGTTGATCACTAATTTTTGCAGCATTACTAGACTGCTGACTAGTTTCTGATATGTCTCTAAAATCTTCAAAAGCTTGTTTCTCAGCTGTTTCAGGATCCATGCCTTGCTTAATAAGAGAATCATATCTATTTCTATAAAAAGTAGCACCACCTGTTGCTATAGCAAAACTATCTGCATATCTTGTAAACACAAAACCTTTATTCAACGCAAGAGCTATAAACCCTTGAATTCTATTTTCTTTACTAGCGGCTAAATCAGCTATTTCAGATTCACTAATATTTATTTTTAAACCATCTCTTCTAGATTTTAAGTAAGGAGAGTTTAACAAAAACATTACATCTTTCCAATACTGAGGTTGATTAGCAACTGCTTTCGCAGCTTTTAAAGGGTTGTTGTCACTCCAGTTTACAAAGTTAACGTTGGATATCATTTGTAATAAAGCAGATCTTGTGTTAAGAAACATAACAACACCAACAGAATTATTTATCCAATCATACCATTTCTCTGTAATAGAATCAGTGTTACTACTTCTATTGCTACCACGTTTCATAGCATCTAAACTATTTCTCAAAGCTTTAACATAACCACTTCCAAACGCAGCTTCTAGTTTATTTATTATAGCATCACTAAATATAATATCTACATTTTCTTGCCATTCCTGTAAATATAGTTTTCTATTAACTTTATTTATACCGTTTATTATATCTGTAGTTATAGTGCCCGCAACCCAACCTGCGCTTGGTTTAGGGTATTCTTTTCCTTTTTGCATTTTAATAAGCTCATCAGAAAAAACTTTTAAATCTGGATCAGCTTTTACAAAGTCACTTAATCTTTTTAAATCTCTTTTAGACAAACCAGGTACTGTCATACCTTGTTGTCCCCATATATAAGCTCTTATTGCGTGTTCAAATGTAAATTTACCTATACCAGTTTCTTTTTTTAAACTTTTTGGAAGTTTAGGAAAAGCAGCTTTTAAGGCATTATAATCACTGGCCGCTGATATTTTAGCTGCATCAATTTCTATTTCAGCTCTGTTGTAAGGATCTAGTACATTATCTTTGAAAAAAGCCATTTGCGCATCACCTATTTTTCCTTTGCCTAACATTTTATATATTAAACCAGTAAAATCTTCAGCAGAAGGTGGTATGTAAAAGTTATATTTACCTTTTCCAGCTCCTATAGTTTTAGCTTTTGCTGCTGAATAGTTTTTGTAAGCTTCAATACCTGTCTTTTTCTCTATTATATCATTCATAATAGTTGTAAAGTTATTTTGCTTACTTCTCATTGCTTGCACAACAGTACCTTTGATATCTAAAGCATTGTAAACATCACCTACAGCTTGTGTGTTTAATATAGCGTCATCACTAAAATAGAAATCATTATAACCTTCGGCTACCTTACTCACCATCCAGTTAGCTTTGGCTTGTGGCGCTCCATTTGCTAGACCTACTATGTTATCAAACTTAAGTGTTACACCTTCAGATTTTAACCATTCAAATATAGCTGTAGCTGCTTCCGGTGCTCTTGCTGTTAATATAAATACATTTGAGTTACCGTATTTGTCTACCGCTTTTTTAAGCTTATCAAATAAAGGTCCTCTTTTACCATCAACAACTTTATTGAAATCACTAAAATCAAACTCTGCTCCTAGAGCTTCTAAGCCGCTATGTTCTAAAGCAAATTCAGTAGCGTTTAATATTCTTATACCGCCGTTAGGCATTGTAACAACAATCTTACTATTAGTTATACCAACTGTATCGTCAAAATCTAAAACAGATATACCTTTTACGGGCGCGTTGGGATCTTGAGCTACTCTTCTAGCTTTATCATAATCATCTAGTATCTTTATTTTATCAGCAACAGTTTGGCTACGCATTACTTTTTTACCAAAAGTTCCGTCTATATTTTCGGCAGCTTTTATTTTTAAAGGTAAAACCTTTGTTTTAAAGCTTGTAAATTCTGCTTTTGCTTCTGCCAAAGTTGTTTCGCCTGTTAGCACTTTAGTTATTAAACCATTAGCAAACTCTCCTGCTATTGCTATGCCAGTTTTAGATTTTATATTTAATGGTCCTACAAAGAATTCACCTATAGTCATTTTAGGTTTTATAAGTTTGTACTCAAAAGGATTCGATGTGTTATTAGTACTATATCTTATCCAAGAGGCTAAACCATCTGGTAAGAAATCTAACTTACCCTGCTCTATTAAAGGTATTACAGTTTCATAAAAACTAGCAGGCATAGCTTCGTTTAAACCAAGTGGTTTTAAACTTAAGTCTTCGTTAAATCTTAATCCGCCTTGAGCATAAGACTTTTGTATAATTTTAAACTCAGATTCAACTTCACCTTTTATAGCAGCATCTAGCAACTGCTTAGCAGCCTGAGTAGCTGGCATCATGTGTTCTTCTGTTATTTTAGTAACATCTATTTCACCTGTAATAGGATTTATAGGATAAAAAACAGTTGGTGCTAAAAACCTTAAAGGGTGGTTTTGATCTGCAGCACTATCAGCTATAAATCTAGCAAAGTCTGGGGCAGAGTCTTCGTTTTTCTTTATGTAATCTTGTATAGAAACAAAAAGTTTTTTAAGTAAATCCAGTTTCTTTTTTATTAAACCAGGATCATCTATAAATCTTTCTATAGCTTTTTTATTTAATACACTACCTTTGTTACTATATTTTATTCTACCTATAGGACCTTTTTTTATTTCAGTAGATATAGCTGCTTGAAACTTAGGCACGGTATTAAAGGTTAAACTAAAACCACCAGTCATACCTCTTTGAATAAGATACCCTAGTTCAGGATTTAATTTAATAAAATCATCTATAGTGTTAACAAACTTTATACCTTCTGGTGTTGTTAAATCAAATTCTTTTTTAGGAACTCCTTTAGAGTTTAAAACTGAAGTTGCTATTTTAGTTAACAAAGGTAGTTCTACTGGAAATACACCTTTTAACCAGTTTCTTTTAACTTCTTTTTTTCTTTTAGCTTGCGCTTTTTGCCTAGTGCCTTCTGCTGGTGTTTTAGTACCTTCTGCTACTTGTTGATCAATAGCTAATTCAATACCTTTTAAAGTTTGAAGTCTAGATAAAAGCTCCATCAAGTTTTTAGTTGCTTGAGCTGTTCCTGATCTAGCATCTTTTATATTACCAGAAGCATCCATTCCAAATACAGAGTAAAAATAAGGTAAGTTTAACTTGCTAGGGTCTAACTTGTATTGTATTTGATTATTAACTTTAGGTCCTTTTATGTAAAAAGCATCTAATAATTTTTGACCAAGTTTCCTACCTTCACCACCTATTTTCTTTGTACCGCTTTTAGTTTTTACAACTTGTATATCAGCATTACCTTTTATTTGCTTTAACATCGATAATAAAGCTGGACCATTGTTTTTTATAAACATTTGTATAGGTGTGACTTCGCCTTTACGTAAATTATCCTTAGGATTTAATATACGTGAAACAGGTATACCTATTTGATCTGCTATTTGCTGAGCAGCAACCTCTGCAAAAGGTTTTAAATCTTTTAAAGTTATGTTGTCTAAATCTATTTCTGATAATTCTATTTTCTTTTTAACGTCTGCTACTATAGCGTCAACGTTAGAATCTTTCATGACCTTGAAAGGATCAACTTCAATTGTTGTTGCTTCAGGTGAGTCTGACGTTTCAATTTCTGTAGTACCTTCTGATCCGCCGTCTAGTTCACTTGTATTAAAAACTACATCACCAAGATCTTTTGCTCTTTCATATATTATATCAGCTCTATTACCTAGTCTACCTAAGTAAGTTGTTACTTCAAAATCAGGATTATAACCTTCCCCTTCTTCAAATAAAGGTGTTGTTTTACCAGACCAAGATGCTATATCACCACCTATTATAAGTTCAATAATAGCTTGCTTTATTCCGTTTTCATCTATTCCTTTTACACCTCTTCGTTCATAACCTAGCTTACCTTTTATGAATCCAAAATTTGCTTCAACAAGTGCTTCAGCTGCAGCGTATTGCTCGTCACGTTGTTTTTGGTCTGCAGGTTTTTTTCTAACTATTATAACTAGATCTTTATTAGTTAAAATCCCTTCTTTAAACCCATCATAAAGCTCAATGCCTCTAGGTGTTAGTTGAGATCTTTTACCTTTTTTAGCTGTAATAACAACTTCATCAAGAGTTCCCGCGCCTTCACCTTGCCAAGCGTCGGCGTCCATTATACTATTTAAAGCATCGACAGTTAATTCTCCATTATTCCAAGCGTCTGCCATAGTTTGAAAAAACTGTAAAGCTCCATTTGGTCCAGAAAAATCCATATTAAAATCAGACTCAGTGCCTGCTTTGATAGCGTTATTCACGCCAAACCCTAGTTTATTCCATAGATTAAAACTAGACGCTTTTTTTATATTTATTCTTCTACCAGAAAGCTCCTCTAAAAACGCCATAACAACTTCATCTGCTTTAGATGTGTCAGCTTTTTGAGTTATTCTAGTATAAGCCTTAAAATCATTATTTGCTAAATAATCTAGTATACTCTGGGCAACAGGTATAAATGCATCAGAGTTAGTACTAAGAGCTTCTGAGGCTATAACATGGTTTAATTCGTGGAACGTAGTCTCGCTAGCTTGATTAGCTACTGAATTTGTTTGACTTACGACAACATCATAAACTAATTTAGTATCACCATTAGCTAATGTTACTGTTGACACAAAAGTAGTACCGTTCATTGTGCCGTCGTTTATACCTTTTGTAAATTCTTCTAGCTCTGCTTTTGCTTCCTCTTCTGTTAGATTGTTTTTAGGATTTTTAACCCTAGAATCTAGCATTGCTTTATATCTCTTTATTAAATCTGAATTGTTTCTCTCCAAAGCAAAACTTACATCTAAACCTTTTTGTTTTAAAGATTTTAAAAGATTAAGACCTTTTGATATATTGGCTTCAAACATGTTTGTTATATGAAGCTGCTCTGCTTCATTAAATATTTGACTTTCAGAAGGATTAGTTACGCCACTTTTGTTTAGACTTGCAACAGCTTTAGCTTTTAATGATTCTCTTTCTGCTTTTGGTAATAAATTAAATGTTTTAGTAAAAGCTTGAGTATATTCGTTTCTAGCAGCAATAGTGAGTTCGAACTCGATTCTTAAAGGCTCTAGTAATTTTTCTTTTGTAGCTCTGTCATAAGCTGGATTCTCACTTATTGCTTTAGCTTCAGCCTGTAAATCAGCTAAACGCGTCATAGCTTGAGCGTATATTTTAAATCCATCTAAGTTAATGTTTCTTAGCTTAGGCTGTAAATCTAATAATATATTTTCATTTGCTGTTAATAAATCTGCTTGCTGACCTAGCATTTCTTGTACTTGCGCTTCGGTTAAGCTTGATCTAACAATTTTTTCTTTAAACCTATTATCATATAATGATGCTTCTATAGTGTTCCACAAGGCTACGTTATATTTAAATTCAGCATTCATTTTAGGTGTTGACAAAGCACTCATTATACCTCCAGCAAATTTAGGTGCTACATACATTGTATTTGAAAAAACTAAAGACATAAAACCGGCTTCTTTCATACCTGTAAAAATAGGTCTCCCATCTATCATGTTTTGACCAGCTTGAGTTAAGGCTAATTCACCTGCAACATCTAATCCTATTAATTTAGCATACTCAGGAAGACCTTGCATTCTTCTTCTTCCCCAAGCTTTTATTCCAGCTTCTAGTTTTTCGCCACCTACAGTTCCAGCCCATTTACCTTTTAATGCTTTAAAAATTTTCCAATTAGGCAATTGTCCACCAACAAACTCTAATGAACTATATCCTAGCATCGCAAGATTCATATCATCAAAATCATACTGTCTGCCACCGTTTAACATTTCGTTATATCTTTCTCCAGCGTACATACCTCCAGAAGTACCAGAAGCAACAGCCATACCAAGATACGGGTTTCCAGTTACATAAGTAGTACCTATCATAGCAGCGTAAAACGGTGCCATTTCCAGACCTTGATCAAACAGATATTCACCCATGTTTGATAAGCTACTAAAAGCGTTATCAAAAGTAGGTGCTTCTACGTATCTTTCTTTTCTTTTTGTTCTATAATCTATAAAACTAGACTGTATTTCTAATAATTTTTTTTGTTGGTTTTTAATAGACATATCACTTTGTGGACTACCGCCAAACATATCTATTAAACCTAGTAATTGTTGTAATCCACCTAAAGCATAACTTGTTGAATTTATTACTAAATCACCCGGTTCACCAAACCCACCAAAGTATTTCTGTAATTGACTATAGTTTCTTTTCAACCAATTAATTTCGTAAGAATCACTTACATAATCTTTTTGATTATTTATATACGCGGAATAATCTAGTTGTATGTCTTCAAACCCAAATTTTAAATCTTTCTTAAAAGAGTTAACACCTTCTATTCTTTTATTCATCATGGTAAGAGTAGAATTGTATTTTTGCGCTAATTCAGTTACATCAAAACCATTTGCTTGAGCTGTTTTTATTTCTTGAGCAAGCTCTTGTAATATTGATTTATCTTGATATATAGCTGTAGTTAGTCTTCTTATATTACCAGCTGTACCACCTGTTTTTAACTTTTCAAGTCTATCTTCGAAATCTAATCGCTCTTCTAGTTCTTTTCTTGTTACTGTTTCTCCTCTAAATTCTGTTTGTTTTGGAAGTTTACCTTTATATATTTGTTCGTTTTTTCTAACTCTATTTAAAACAAAATCAAAAAACTTTAGTCTTTCTTCTTCAGGTAGATCTTCTAAAAAAGCTTTTTTAAGCTCACCGTTAGCAGAGTCTATTTTTTTATTTTTTATAATTTCTCTAGCAAGACCATGTACTTGATCTATAGTTATAGGTTTAGAATCAACTACACTTGAAGCTTGTTGTTTTAGTATCTGTCTTGCTCTATCTAACTCTTCTTCGTAAGGTTGAAATTGATATGAAGTAGGTGATCCACTTGATATACCTGTTGTAGATGATGTTCCTGCTGAAAAATTTACTTTAGTTACAGGAGTAAAATCAATATCATTAACAAATCTCTCTATTTCAATCTCCTTATCAGGACTTATAGTAGTTTCAATCACATAATTGTCATATTTTTCTTCAATAGAACCTATGTAACCAGTTCCTAATTCTTCAACTTCAGAATTTCCGTCTTTATGAGCTTGTATATACTCACTAACTTTTGTGAAATTTTCAAAACCTTTTTTGTTATTTCTTATAGAGTTCCTTAACTCTGTATGACTATATATGTGACCGTTTATTTTGTACTTGTTTTTATTTTCAATAAGACCCTGAAGATTAACTTCATCTAAGTTTTCATAGCCCTCAACAAGCTCTTTATTATCTTCTACTTTTACTTCTGTAAATTCTGGTATTTCTATATCATAATCATCTACGTCAAAGTCCGGATCTCCAATACCTAATATTTTAGCTATAGTAGCTGTTCTAAGAGGATCACCTTCAGCGCTAGACCAATTCTCATCACCTATTGGTTTAGAGAAAAAAGTAGCACCACCTTCTTCGTTATATTCTACTTTATAAGCGCCAGCTCCTAAGTTGTAAGTTTTATTTGATTCAGGTAGATTTACTTTTCTTGCAATATTTCTAGTAAATTCTGTGGCAAAAGCTTCTAAATCAAATATTGTTTCATCACCTCTTTTAGTAAAGTATGATTCCGATGTAGAATCTACCAATGTTGATTCCGTATTTTCTTCTGACTCTACAACAGGAATCGCCTTCACAGAGTCGTTTTCTTTTTTTGATGCTTCGTTTGCTTTTACAGCAATTTCTTTAGTTTCATCACTAAAGGCTTCAGCGTTTAAACTTCCGTCAGGTTTAAATTTAGACGGTGGATCCTTTTCTTCTTTTTCAACTAAAGGTTCATTGGCTAGTTTCCAAGCTTTAACTTTTGCTTTTATTTCTTCCTTGCCTAAACCTTGATCTTGAAGTGAAGCTACATAAGTTTCTAGTTCGTTCATTTAACTTAATTTAATTCGTTTTCTTTTAAAAATTTCTGTGCTTTAGCTTTTTTAGCTTCTGCTAAATCAAATACAGCCGCATCTTCTTTTACAGTTGGTAATTGATTAGTCATAAATTGTTTTAAATAATTTTGTATAAAATAAACTTTATATTTTTGTTCAAACAAAACCTTATTGCTTTGTTTTAAAGGTAAATCTTTTTCATAAGACCAAGACGAACTACCAGCGTTAGCGTCTTGTACCATTTGATCATCTTCTTCGTAACTAGTGTCTTTAGCTATATAAACGTTCCAAGCAGCTACAGCATCTTGTTCTGAGCTTAAAAGCCCCGCAACTTCCGCGTTAATAAAAGGATCTGTTTTTTTTGATATTTTTTCCATATCAAATTGTAGCATGTTTCTACCTTTGCCATTACCTAAGTCTACTACTTCATAATCAGCTTTACCTTCTTCGTCTTTTAATATAAACTCTTCTTTTATTTTAGCATTTGGCAATAACTGTTGTTTTTCTTTATCAATAAATTCTTCAGAAAAAACACCAACTTCAGTTAATAATCTTAGCATGTCTTTGTTTATATCTGGAGTTGATACTACTAAAGAAGTATCTGAATCTAGCAGCGATTGAAGCGTGGCGCTGTTAATTATAAGATCTTTTTTAAAACCAGGACCAGTAAATATTATTTCTTGACTACCGTCTTCTAATAAGTATAAATTAACATTATATCCATCACTTTTAGAAAAACCTGGTCTTTTATTTATAATACAATTAGCTATCATAAAAGAATAATCGTTGTTTACGTCATAGTTTTTTTCTTCTGTAACTTGCAATTCGCCTGTTAAGTTTGCCATAAAATCTAGACTTACTTGAGGAGCGCCCTGTAGTTCAATTAATCTTTTATTTTCTAGCGTGCAATATTCGTCTAAACATTTGTTGTTTTGTATATCGAGCTTTAATTTAGCATAGATTTTACCTGTTTCTCTATAAGCATTATCAAATAATCCAAAATTAACATCTATAGGTTTTGCCATATAATCTTTATTATAAGCCATAGCATCGCTCTCAAGTATTTGCTTTATAATAAGATTCATTGTTGTGTTTGTATTCTCCATGTTTATATTTTTAAGCTCCGATTCTACTACCTGCTAAGTTAGCTAAACTTCCAAACATACCAGTTATAGCGCTAGTTGAATCAGCTCCAGCCTGTGCCTCTGCTCGTGCAGATCCAGATATTTGACTAGCAACTCTATCCATTTGTGCAACCTCTCTTCCTTCTCTTGTTTGAAACATAAATTGCCTTCCTTGAACGTCTGCCTGTTGTAATCTTTGCTGCTCTGATTTTAATTGTTGTTGTAGTGATTGCTCGCCTTGAGCTCTTAATCTTTCATTGTTGACTTCTTGACTTTCTATACTAGCAGCAACACCTTTTTTGCTTCTTAAAGCTGCCTGAGCTAAGGCTGTAGCACCACCAGCACTTGCGCCTGTAGCTCTCATAGCGTCTAAAGTATTAGCTAAGGATATATCAGCTTGTTCTATTTTCATTTCAGCAGCTTGCGTCGCTACTCCAAGACTAGCAAAAGGATTGCTAATCATACTAGATAAATCTTGTACTCCTTCGTATGGGTTTATTATATCTTGTCTATTTCTTTCTAGACCATTTAGCTTTGCTTCTAGCATTTGTCTTCTTCGACGCGCTTCGCGTTCTTTTTTCTTAGCAGATGCCGAACCAAATATACCACCAGCGATGCTCATTACACCGCCACCTACAGCTATATAACTCATAATTTATCTATTTTTTTATCTTCATGTTGTAAATAATATTGATCATACGTATCAACAACATTGTTTTTTTCTAATTTTTTAATATCTTTTTCATTTGTAGGATTTGAAAATACGTTTGTAAAAACACAATCCTCTAAAGCATAAACAGCTCTTTTTATACCTGGTTTTGATATTATTGTCATAGGAGCGTTAATAGTTTTTCTACCATTTTCCTCATCTACTATTACCATTTTACCTTTTAATAAAAAGCTAACATGCTCATGTAAATGTATTTTACCTATAGCAAATATACCTTTTGGTATTTCTATTTGTCTTATATGCATACCATCAGCAAACGTATTTGTTACTGGACAATTGTCGGTATCACCAAAAAACACACTACCCTCTGGCAAACTACTTATACTTTCTTGAAAATCAAGTATATTGTTTCTTAGTTTTTTTACTAGTTTATTCATTTAATTTAATTTAATAACCGTTATTAGCATTATAAGTTGTGCTGACTTGAAAAAGTTGTTTTTCTCCTCCAGGATTTGTCACAGCATCTGTTGTCATAGTAACATTTGCGTAAAAACCTTTTATACCAGATATTTCATTACCAAAATTAATTTCACCTGCAGCTGCTCCTGACGCGTTTACTAAACTAGCAACATACTTATTTTCTTTTCTATTAAAACCTTCGTAAAATTGATTTATAAAACCTGGATCAGAAGTTCCAAAAACAGTTTGGTATTGTGGCCATCTTACGTTTAAATTAAAATAAAGTATAGTGTTAGCGCTTATACTTAAATTTTGGTTTACAACCAACGTATTAGTGGTAGTATTAAAACTAACAACTTCAGTGCTTAAAGGTACTCCTACTCCAGTAACTATAGCACCAGTTGGTATTAAAACTTGATTAGCACTAGAATTAGTATAAGTTCCAGTTAGGTTTTGAATAACTACACTTGTGGTAGTTGAAGCAGTTGTTGATACAGCTTTTGAATCAACAATTGCATATCTTCCTTCGTAATAACTTAAAACACCATAAGACGTGTCTCGTGTTTCTGACCAAGTTTGAGTTGCTAAAGAAAAATCATTACCAGTAGGATCAGAATTTACTGCGGATTTAATATCTACACTCCAACCATTACTACCCTCATAAGAAATTGTTTGAAAAGATTTAGATTTAACAGGATTTTCATTAACAACAAAACTAATAGAGCTAGGATATGATGTTCCATAAAAATTAGATCTAGGTACCGCAGTAGAATAATGTTTATAAAGACCTGTTAAGGAACCAAAGAACATCTTTACGTCAGTACTAAAATTTGTTGCTTGTGATAAAACTAAAGTATTAGTAGTAGGATTAAAACTAACAACATTGCCTATATATGTTAATGGATCTGGACATGGTGTTGATAAGCACGCTGTAACTCTAGATCCATTAACTATGTTACCAGTTATACTTCCTGGTAATATTTGAAAAGTAGATTGAGGCTGCGGAGCCGTAGCATTTCCAGTTGTTTGTGCAAAAGCTTCGCTGGCCGCTAGACTTTTTACAGAGTAAAATTCATTTCTTAAACTAAACATTTGATCTGGTTCGTAGTTAAAAAAACTAACCCAACCGTTATATCTAGAGTCATAGGATAAAGTATAGTATGGTTGTCTTCTACTAGCTTGTCCTAATACTGGATTTGCCTGCAAAGAAGTTACATATTGCTTGTTATGAATATCAAAACCACCTAGAACATAACCTTCACTTATAGAGTTGTCTATTTCTTCTAAACTTGTTCTAAAAAAGTTTTTCATTCCAAAAGAAGATATTTCACTTATACCGCTAGAATTTAACTCTAATATAGCGTTATTATTTTTATCAGAAAAATACTGACTATATCCGTAATTAGCAAAACTTTCAGGATTTTTACTTATTCCATATTCACCACCGTAGGGTTGTAAAACTCCAATAACTAAATTACTAGATGTTATAGAGCCTCCACCTTCTGCAGAATATACAGCATCTTTGTCTATTAAAGCTCTACTTACTTTTAGCTCTTGAAACACGTTTAAGTTAGAATCAGAAGCATGTAGTTTTTGTATTGAGCCATTTGCTGGATCAGCAGACTTGGTTATGTCTTCACCAACTGAAAAAACATTAGTTCTGTTTATGCCGGTTCTAGAATTAAAAGGACCAGAGTATATTAATGAATTACCTAAAAATGAAGCATTAGCATCTTCTTCTACTATATAAGCTTTAGCCCCAAAATCTACAGACGTGTTATTATAACCTCCTGAAATTCTAGATTCTTCAATAACCCAGTTGTTTGCATCTACTGTATTAGAAATAACATCATAACCACCTATATCCTTAGGTATACCTCTAGATCCATTCCAAATTGGCTCTTCTGAACCATTGTTGGTCTTATGAAGGGTAAACGTGTTAAAATACTTTATTTCTATTACAGCAGCCATATTTATTATTATTACTTATTTTTTAATTAAGTTACTACAGCCCATGTGTATTGATCCAATGTAAACTGTTCAGCATTGGCACTTATATCCAAAACACCGCTGGGTCCAGATGTTACTACGGGTGGATTACCTTCTCCACCGGGTTGAGTAGCATATGGAGAGTCTAATAAGGTCCATTCCCCTGGAACACACTTGGGGAAACTTGATACAGGATTTGTTGAGCCACATTCTGCTGGAGTACAAGATACGGTCCAATAGGGCGTGCCAGATGGAAAAGTATATATAGCGTCATACCTGCAAGTCTGACTACCGCCAGTACCACCATTAACCCATTCTTCAAAAGCAGCCTCTGCAGTTCCACCAGATTTTAATTGAGTTATATCTCCATTGCTATTAGCAAAATCAACATTTAATACTTGAGAATCAACAGGATCAGCTAAAGCACTTGTTAAAAATCCATTAGGATTCCAAGTATTCCAATTTGCATTAATTGGAGAATCACCTTGTGGTCCCTGGATTCCACTATACATTGAACCATAAGCTACGTAATACATAAAAGAATTAAAACTAAAAGGCCCATTAAAAACATACCAAAGCTGTGATTCAGTTGGGCCGCTTGTTACTTGAAAAAATGTTACAAATTGATAAACCCAATTTACCCTTGAATCATTAATACCTCCTTCAAAAGGACCTCCTGGTATAGATAACTCTGCGCAACCTACTACTTTTTGATAAACATTTTCAACTGTAACTCCTGGATTTATTATTATATCTACCTCGTCTGCAAAACTTGCTCCACCGGCATCTTGCACTTGTATAGTAAGATAAAATGATTCTATAGGCAAAGTATTAACAGCTGTGTTTGACAAAAGCCAACTAGCGTTAATTGCGTTTCCACTCGTATTAGTGTCTGATATAGCGAAAAAATCAACTTCTGGTCCATCAACAGATCCTTGTCTTTGAGATATTATAGTGCAATCACCAGCATTAAAGTTACCTGAAAGAGGTAGTGGACTACCTGTTGGCGGGTCTTGAGTGTTTGCACTTCCGTTTCGAGCAGCTACATTTGTTATACCTTCTGTAGCAGGTGTTATTGAAAAAGTTTGACCTTGTGTTGGTGACATAATTATAGGTGACACGTTTTGTAGGGCAATTTCTTCTTCAAAAAACGTTTCTAATCCATTTACAACTGCTCTAAAATTAAAAGTAAAAACTCTTGTTAATGGTGAATAATTAAAATATATTGTATCAAAATACTCAGTTGTTGTTTTTACATTAAAAAGATTACTTGATGATACCTGTGTTAATAAAAAATAATTATCAACATTTTCATCAAGTCCATTAGTAACGCTAACTATTTCTAAAGTTTCATCAATATCAGCAAATGGCACTATTTGACCAAAATTATTTAATATACTAAATGGTGCTGCGAATATTTCTCCACCATCTGGTAAAGCTTCTGTAAATGGACTAGGGTTTAAACCACTTAGAATAGCTCCGCCTGATACAGAATCTATTACAGCGTTATTTAAATCAGAAACTAATCCCGATGTTGATGTTTCCCAAAATATATCTAACAAGCTTTCTACAGGTTCAGTTTCATAAACAGCTAAATACTGTAAGCCAGGATTAGCGTCATTAACTATAGTTATGGTTTGATCAGCTGTTACATTTACTGGCTTATTTACTTTTATTCTAGCTGGATTAGATATAGTTAAAACAATACCGTTACTTATATTTACGCTATTATTTAATGTAATTTTATTATTAGTTATATCTATAGCGGTTATAAAAGTACCAGCTGGTATGCTGCTAGAATCTGCTTGATTATATACTAAATCACCTACAGCTATAGATTGAGCCGGATCACCTAAAGTATTTAACTCTATTATATTATTTATAGAAGACGCGGCTGTTGCAAAATCAGGTGTATTTGAAATAGGAGATTCTGCGGTAAATCCAGGTGTTTCAATCACTAAGTCATCTGGAAATCCAGAACCTAAAACTTTATCGCCTGGGTTTATAGTACTAGGGTCACCCGCTACGCTAGCTAGTCTTATTATATCAGTATTAGTAGATAGTGAGGACTGAGCGCTAACAGTGTCATAATTAGTTGTAGATATTTGACCTATTTGTTTATGTGTGCTTATTCTTGCAATTAATGGGTTTGATTCTAAATCATAAAACTGAGGAAAATAATCAGGTCTTGGTGCGTCATCACCTACAGGCGTGTAATCAAACAAATCTCTAGCTGTTGAAATAGTAGAAACTATGTCATTAAATCTTTCAGGATAATATTGCTTATTAGAGCTACCTAAGTCAGTTGCGGGATCAATTAGATTATTTGTGTTTTCAACTCTACCAAATAATTTTACAGAACTTCTAAACTGTCTTTGTTCTGGACCAACTTCTGATAAATCTCTAGGTACTTTATTTATATTGTCATTTATTAAAACAACATGTGATGTTGATCCAAGCTCTAGCGTAGGATCAGATGGATAAGAAGCCATTATACCAGGTAAGTAAACATTATAATATTCTTGCTCAGTTTGCTTTACAACTATTTTATATGAGTACCAACCTAGGGGATTGTAGTCTGAACTTGTTGCATCTCCATTGTATAAACCAGGAGTTCCTGTTCTAGAATTAAAAGTTGAATCTATTGTTTGGTTGAACAAAAGCTTTAGTGAATTACCAGGCCATTGAGAAGGAATTATAGATGGATCTATATAAGGTGAATAAATAGTAGAGCCAGAAAATGCAATTGGAGGCGATCCTACTAGTATTGTATCTTTATTATCTGACAGTATTACAGTAGACGTTCTACCGTATCTATCTGATAAAACAACACCTACTTGATAGTTTCTATTAGACTTAACGCTATGATTAGGGTATTCTATAATACTAGTTGTTTTAGAGGTATCAGAACCAGGTTGAAATAAAACTATATTAGCCGCAACTAAGTTAGTTACAGCATTAGTTAAAACAACTATAAAAACCCCTGTACCTACGCCAGTTTCTGTAACAGAAACCACCTGTGTGTTTTCAGGTATGTTTCCAGTCCCTACGACTAAAGTTATAAAATCACCGACATTAGGAGGACTAGCCACTCCTTTGTCTATAGTTATAGTAGTGCCATTATATGGACCACCTGTTATTTCTCCTTTTTCTTCTTTTAAATCAAAAGCTGCTTTAGCAGATGAAGTTACATTGTAGTTTAAAAATTTAGGTGGAGTATGTTTGTTTTGAAAATTAGCATATATTACTCTATTTCCAGAAACTTCTTGAGCTAGAGCTTTTACTGGAATTTTATCATAAACCCTTATAAGATCTGCTTCTGGTAAAGTTTTAAATGGTTTTTTAGATTGATAATTGTAAACAAAATAATCAGGATTGTTTACATTTAAAACAACATTATCTACTAAAGTTTGAGGTAGATCTAAAGTTATTTGTCCTCCAGATGACGGATTATTTGGATTAGTAGGTTCAAAGACAGTTACTTTAGGTTTACCAACTATACCAAAACCAGTAATTAAACTACCTACAGTGATACCACCCTTTATGTTGTCTATGTTAAAGGGTCCCACTGAGTTTGTCACCGCACCGTTAACAGAAAAAGTACCAGCAGAATTAATTATGTTACCTATAGTGATTGTTTCTATAACTTTAACAGCTGTAGCATCTGATTCTTTGTATAATATATCTATTTCCTTAAGCTTTAAGCTATTTTGTATATCATAGTTTTTAAAAGGTAATGGTATTCTTAATTCTATATCATTAACTTTGTTCTGCATAAAAGATACCGTAGTACTTCTATAAGTATCACTTTGATCCTGTACTTCTGATATATTTGGTTTTTTTACATATAAAAAATAACCATCTTGCTCTGGTATAAAAGCAGCTTGTGTAAATGGAGCAAATATAGAATATTCATTATCTTCATATTTAAACCTATAACTAAACCTACAAAACTTGTCTTCTAGAAAATCAGGATCACCTGCAAACGAAGCGTTGTAATATGGATTAGGATTTAAAACAATATCACTTAGTGTTGTTAATTCAGGAAAACTTCCCCCTGCAATTGTAAAAGTCCATACAGCTGTAGTAGAATTATATGTAGCAGAAGAAAGAGTAGCGCCTGGTATAATAGTTATTTGTCCAGTATCAAAAGATGTATATCCAATAGTAGCTGCTGTTGGATATGCTCCACTTGCTAAAACAATATCTCCTGTAAAAGAATTAACATCAACAGATGTTGATCCAACTGATATAGTGCTATCTACATTTCCAAAACCACCGTTTGGGTAGTTTTTTGAAACAACATCTTTAAGTGTAGACTCGTAAGCTCCGTCAGTAGAGGATAAATAGCTTTCTTCAAAAAGCTCTATACAATTGTAAGGATTATATTTAGCAACAGATATTTGATCTTCTGTAGTATAATAATTTATATTTTCTTCGGCTTGTTCTAAATTTATAACTCTTGGTTGATTTCTATTGTCTGTCCAAAAAAGTAAACTTTCTAAAACGTTAGAGCCATATATAGGATTATTTCTTGAGAAATTTAAAAAAGCTCCTTGCACTAAAACTTTAGAAGTTTCTGTTTGAGAGTTATATCTTATTATAAAATTACTAGCTGATGGAGAATATGTATTATTAGGAGTATCAAAAAAGTTTGTCCAAAATAAATAAACATTGCTTGTTTCATTATTAACACAATGACCTATACAAAATAAATTAGAAACACCTGTTAATGCTACAATATCTAAAACACTAACGTTGCCTAATATATTTTCAACAGATCCAGCGTTCTCTGTTTCAGAAGCGCTTACCTGAATGTTCTTAGCAGTTCTATATTCTCCGTTTGGAATCAAACGAGAGTCTAAGTCTTGATTCATTTTAGACTTTAAAAATGTGTTTATAGATTTAGCCATTAAATTTTAGTGTTTTATCCATTTAGATTTACCTCTCATTACTTGAACTATTTCGTCAAGTTTAATGTTTGATAATCTTATTTTAGCATTTCTTAAAGCAGCGCTTTTATCTTTTCTATATCTTTGTACTACATATTCTTGAACACCTGCTCTTGTAGATAAAAGATAATAAGATATGCTTCTATACATAGCTTCTTCAGCCATTTTAGGAACTTTAGTGTCTAAGTCATAAGCAAGACCATCTGATATGTACTCAATAACAACTAGTTTACCTACGCAATTACTAGAAAAAGTAAACCTGCCTTCTCTTTCATTGATACCAAACCAACCGTTTGCCTGTGAGTACTGAGGATCTAACCCATAAAGTCTTCCCCAATTGAAAGGTCCGTTTATACCATAGTTATCCCAAGCATAACCAAAGTTATCCCAGTTTTGATACCATGTTCCATTTATTAGTTGAGTATTAGCTTGACCCCATCTTTCTTCTGTTATAGATGTTCCTTCTGTATTTTCACCATGACTATCTTGAGTAGGTTGTCCAGCAGAATCCTGTAAAAAAGTATTATATGGGTTTGTAGTTAAATTATTGTTAGGATATAAAGGTCTTTTTACGCCAAAACCATCTATATAGCAAATGCTAACATAGTTAACATAGTCTTGAGGTATTGTCAAGGAAAGTGAATCTGGAATTGTTAATTCAGATGATTTGATACTTTTCAATGTATCATAGCTAAACTCCTGTAATGATCTTTTAGCAAAAAATAATATATCAGATTTTTTAGCAGTTTGTATAAGCTTACCGTCACCAACGTAACCCACCATGTAATTATCTATTATATCACCTAGTTTTACATAAGAATACTCACCATAGTTGTCTTCTACAGCTTGGCCAAAAGCTTTTTCATTATCTGTTTGACCGTACAAACCACCAGTTAAAGATTTTAATTGAACAGCTATATATACGTTTGCCCCAGGAGAAGCAACTAGTTCTATAATATTATTACTAACTTTTAACTCTGTAGTCCATTCTACCCAAGTACCAGCAAAGCCTGTCGCGCTTGTATATAACTTAAAATTGTTTAAAACATAGTCTGCGTCTGTAGGGTTCCAGCTAGTACTACTACCTAATACAAGATCAGTATCAAATGTTGTTGTAAACTTTTGATTAGCAGTGTCAGTTGCGTCACCTCTAAAGCCTTGTGACCCAGCGTAGTATTGTTGATTTGTTTCTGTTATTAAACCCATTTATTTAAGATTTTAAATTTGCTTCAACAGATCTTGACTCTTGTTCAGCTGTTTGTATTATTGTTGGATCATTTATTACGATACCGGAATATTTTAATATATTTGTTACTAAATTTGTTTGTTCAGAAATATCTAAAGCAAAGTTATTGGAAGAAGCTTGACTATACAAATATTGACCTTGAGTTCCACCGCTGAATCCCCAAACTGGATCTGATGGAGTTTTTAAAACAGTAGCAGTTAATGAGTCTGGAACTGGAGATGGAATTATTATATAACTACTATTTTGACCGTATTGAGAAGGACTAGTATATCCATAGTTATAATATATAGGATATCTACTTGTTGGTTTTGTTAATTTAGATTTTTCTATTATTGTATATTCTTTTTTACTAACTCTTTGAGCAACTGAATACATAGTCGGATTACCATTATACGTACATATAACTTCTCCTATCATGTAAACCTCAGTATTAAAAGAATTTGTAACAGGATCTAGTGATGGATAAGCAAAACTAGTATTGTTTGATTCAATTTGAAATTGAATCTCTTGTATAAAAGGAGTTAGTTTGTAAGATAAGTTTTCAAAAATATTAAAATACTCTGTGTCATTCTGAGTGTTATTTTGATTTACTCTATTAACTTGATTACCGTCAGGAAAATAAGAATTGAATATCTCAAGTTGAACTTGTGTAGCTATACTATTAAACTCAGTTGGAGGCATATAACCTCTTTGCTCTTTGTTTAATACATACAAGACTGTTTTATATACTGTGTTTACGTTTACAGGCATTTATTTATTTTTTTATATACTAAAAAGGCGGCCGAAACCGCCTATATATAGTATCACTTGTTTTTATAGTTTTTTATCTATAGATCTATAAACTTCCACACCTTCGTCTGTTTTTAACCAAGCGGCAAAAGCAGAGTAAGGGTTTTCATCAAAAGGTACACTCATTAGTTTTCTACCATTTGAACCCCATGTAAATGATC
>VMHT01078927.1_pt1 | contig 22312 bp, 20 predicted proteins | sample 4693611 | NCBI WGS metagenome assembly VMHT01 (sample SAMN12280063, study PRJNA550983) | marine metagenome | isolation source: seawater sampled from same location over 5 years 0.02-0.2 micron viral filtrate | place: USA: collected off the coast of southern California halfway between the port... ...
TCTTTTTACCTTTCATTCGTTTTTACACTTTTCACACATTTTACACTATCATTTTTTACCTTAATCCTATTTTCATTTTTACACCTAATTCACTTTTTACTTATTTCATTTTTTAGCTTTAACGTTCCCCCTCGCATGGCTGCTCTCACAAATGACATTAAACCACTTTCAGACTTTCCCCATCACATCGAAAAGCTGAAACAATTAAAAGAGTTTGCTCATGGGAAATTCAAAATTCTTCCAAGAACAAAAGCAACAGAAAGGTATTGGGCAAGAAATCGTCAAGGTGAACAGCACCAGGATTCTTCTGATGATGATGTGGAAACCGATAAACATGGTTTTCGAAAACACGAACAAAAACTGGCCAATTTTCGCAGTAAGTGGAAGCAGTATAAATGGGTAATAGGCCCATCGCTGAGACACAATTATAATGAAATTGTCAAATACGGCGGCAAATATTTTTTTCCAATGGGTAAGTCACTCGATGAGATTGAACGTGAAATCAAAGAATACGAAAAAAAACGCAAAACAAAGGCGAAGGCTAAAATTGAACTTTTACGACAAAAGTCTGCTGAAAGAGCTCAACTAGCAATGGACGGAGCGACAAAAGAAAGTGAGACTGTAGGCAAAACAAAACCAGATATTTTGGAAAGAATGGAAAACATGGAAAAAGCAATGGAAGCAATGAGTGCCCAGATGGAAAAGCAAACCGCGATGATGGAAAAGATGATGAGACAACTTGAAATCCAAGGACGTGGAATAGCACATCTTATAAACCCAGAACTGTATGAATCGCGAACTCATGAAAAATAAAATTATAAATTATTCTCTAACTTTATTTATAACTTTGATTTAAAAAGAAAATGTTATAAGAATATATAATGGCGACAAGAAGGTCAAAAAGAGCTGCTGGTGTTCCGGCTGAAAACCCCGAAGGACTTACATATCCTAAACGAAAGAAGAGAAATACTAAGACGACTAAAAAAACAAAACCAGTTAAAGAAAAAAAAAGGAAAAACAGGAAACTAGCGAATAAAAAAAATATTAAACTATCTGTGAAGGATATTCCAAAAAAACATGCCCCAAAACCTAAAGATAGAAATAAGAGAGATTTTGCTAAATTTTACGGCTTAAACTTCTTTGAAGTAGTCAGAAAGCAAACTGTAAAAAGATGGAAGGCAGGTTATAGAATTAAATACTCTACATTAAAAAAATATGATTTGGTAAACGAGTATAGAGAATGGAAACAAGCCAAAGTTGACGAAGGACAAGAAGGTTTCCAAATACATTTAGACATATTAGATGATGAAATATTACTAGAAAAAAGACAAGAAAAAGCAATAGCAGATTACATAAATCCAACTGCGAAACGAGTTGCGAATGCTCTCCAATCTCAAAGTATTGGCTCGTCAATTGATGCCGAAAATATTACAATCTTAATAAACAGCGACAATACCCCCGAAGTGGATAATAAAAATATTAACCTGAATGCTAACTGGAGTATCAAACAACAAGCATTAAAAACTAGAAAGAAAAAACAAGTCGAAGCAGAAGATGAATTTGATGACGCGGACGACACGGCTTTTGATGATGACTTCCAAGCCGCTGCTGCTATAAATACAAAAAAGGCACAAAAAGGAAAAAAAAAGAAATCCTTTTTCACCTACAATGATGTAGTCGAGTGGTTTAATAGTGACAGTCATCAGGTAGAGCTGAGAGGCCGAAAGGGTTGGAAAAAAGCCGAACAATCTACTATTGATAAAAATATTAAAGCCATCGAAAAATTAATGAATTTCCTAGCTTGTGCTTCTGGGGATAATCGTAAATTTCAAAAAGTAGCTGGTAATCCAATCACGAACAAAAAAAATAATGTTCCAGGTAAATTAGTTCCGAGAAAAGTTCCAAAAAATGAGTTAAAGACTGGTAAGAAAAACACAGAGGACAATCGTCATTTCACACCTTACGGAAGACTAGTGCCGAGGGGAGATGAGAACTTGCTTGAATGCTTTATGGGAGACCCTGAAGAAGTAAGGCAAAAAGTTGAGCTGATTAAACAAGCAAAGAAAAAAGACGGAACTCCTTATGCGAGACAAAACGCTGATGTCATTGGTTCTATTCAAGCACTTTTTAGACAAAGAAGTAATAGCGAAAAGTACTTTAACTGGATGAGAGCATTAGTGGGTGAAGAACAACTAGAAATCTGGGAACAGAACTTTTCGACAACTTTAAACAAAGACAAAAAAGCAAGAGAAAAAAAGAGAACAAGCGGAGTATTAAAATCTATTCCTTGGAAAGAAATCGTAAATATTTTTATGAAATTAAAGAAAAACTATGAAACACTTAAAGCAAATCCAAAAACTACGGACCTCGCATTAGCTAAGGCTAATCTGGATTACGTTCTCTGGGCTTGCTACACTTTGAGACCACCGGTTCGTGACAACTATGGGAATATGAAAATCGTTGAAAAATCAATCAAGACAATTTTAAATCAACAAGAATACGATAAAACCGTTCAAATAGAATTTGATGATTCAGGAAAACAGTATATTCCAAAAGGCGGTAAACTTGAAATGAAGAAAAATGAAAATAATAAAAATGAACTATTCAATTATTACAGTATTAAGGATAAAATGTTTGTGCTCCAGCTGTATAAAACAAGGTCATTATATAGGCAAAGACGAGACAAGCTAAACGAGCTTGAACCAATATTTGGAAAAGGTAAGTTGCTAGCAAAAATTATAAAGGAAAGCTATGACCTTGTTCCTCGTGAATGGCTATTTGGTAAATGCGGTCTTGACAAGAAAACAAAAAAAGTTGTTGTCACCAGAGTTATATCGAAAAAAAAAGAGGATACTGTAGCAAGACTAGATAAAAATGGAATTGAAAAAGATATAGAAAAACAGGGAGCACTATCACCATATTTAGCGAAAATACAGAAAAGATATAATTTGAAAAATCCTTCGGGTCAACTTGGTGTTCGACTATTTCGCCACAGTTTTATTTCGTACATGTATCAAATTAAGAAAATTGACAGCGACCAAAAGCTACAGCTATCATATTTAATGAATCACAGCACAGCAGAAGCCAAGAGATACAACTGGACTTTAGAAGATAAGACAGCAGCTGGTAATAAACTTGCTCCGGAATTTTTGAGACTAAAAAAATAATGTACTAATTTGACCCTGCGAAATAGCAGGGGCGACCCTACCAAATCGCAGGGTCATTTGGGGAAAATTGAAATTATTTTTGAAGGACTAGAAGTTCGTAATTTGAACTCCGACAACACCGATAACCGCAACCTATTGATATGTCTATGTACTGTGCTGTTTGCTTTAGTAACTTTGGGGGTGCCGCAGCTGGGACACAATGTTGTGAGTGTAAAAAATGTATATGCGTTTCTTGTGCTGTAAAATGCCTTAAAGCTAAATTAAGTATATCAAAATATCTATTACGACAAATACCGAAAATAGTCGAATTTAATTTAACAGAATTATTTATTCAAGATACGGCCATTGATACACAAATTGTATATCCTTGTCCCTACTGTCGTAAAGAAAACATATTAACCGATATAAATGTAATTAAAAACTACTGTTTAAATCAAACAATCTTATCAAATAAATTTGAAAACATTGTTAAAAAAAAACATTCAAACCGTGTTACATATTATTTATTACATATGAAAGCTGAACTTACACCACTCAACTCGATTTTACGAAATCACCCCACAATCAGTCATTTTGAAACATTCGCAAAACCTCTAAAAACTGTCTGTGTATTCTTACGTAAAGAAAAATTAAATGTTGGTACTGAATTTAAAAAAAGCTGTCTTTATTATGATATTCCAATTTCCCCTCTTTGTGAGATTGCTGAAAAAGCGAGTTCTTTAGAATTTGAGTCTGCTTATGCGGAAAGCGATCGACAATTTAAAACATATCGCATAAGCAAATTTGATAAATTTTAATTAATGTGTGCTTAAATCGTAATAATAAAAAACTTTTGTATATATATATGAGCAATAAACAAAAAATAGATGTAGCAGAAGCTTTAGCAAAACAGTTGAACATACTCCCTCGTGCGGCTTGTGAGTCTGAATTTTTGGTCACTCTGAACAGTGATTTTTCGCTTCAAAATATTTGTGTAAGAACCAAAATTCGCTCAAAAACAGTTAAAACAATTCAAATTCCAAAACATCTAGCACCAGTTTTTTTGGAGATACTTCCGAATGTCGAAGATTACGGCTACACCTTTAGCAAGTGATTAGATAATGATAAAATGACTTAAAACTATTATAATTTTTTATACTATAAGTATAATGGATTATGAAAAATTACGAATGAAAGAGTTAAGACAAAATATAAAAATTGTTAAAAAGGAATTAGACCAACATGAGTCTGAGTACGAATACAAATTATCCTTATTAGGTTTAATAGATGTTTGGTCGACAGAATTAACTGAAATTAAGAAAAGACGACAATACAGAGCCAATAAAAGATATAATGAGAGCAAAAGAGGTAAAGAGAAGAATCGTCAAAGAGCATTGAAGCGTTGGCGTAAACTTCATGATGTAAAGAAACCAAGAGCGAACGTGGGACTAGTTGTGTTTCAGTGATTTATCCATACTCATAAAATATATCGCCATTTGATTGGACAAAACCGAGAGAACCACAACGAATTGTAGAATTAATACCGAGTTTTTTCAATTTTTTATAAATTATAAATACTCTTAAATTACAGAAACCGCAATTTTCGACAAAGAGTTTGTGTAAATTTTGTGGTGTCTTTTTCAAAATGTCTTTTGCTTCAGCAATTTTTTTATCTCGAATTAAATTCTCTATGTTACTCGGAAATGGTTTTCTTATTATCTTGTTAGTGCCGTATAAACTTATTTTTTTTAATTTTTTTTTCTCGTAATCATAAATTTTTCCCGTATCATCTTCTATCCACAAATGTCCATCAAATTTTCCTGATTCATCCATAATGTCATTAATTTTTGTGTGTGTTTTATTCATTTTTTTATTTTATGAATATCGTCTTTGCCTCAAAAAGGCCGCGACCGCGGAAGTTTTTGGTATAGTCTTCACTATTTTGATTTAAGAACTAGTCAATTTTCAGTAATGGATATTTTCGTTTTACTGTTTTAATAGTTGTCACATTTAAATATTTTTGTCTTTTCAATTTTTTGCTGCTACAGCCTATTTCTAACTCACATCTTTTTTCCCGAAACGATTCCTCGCATTCAGTACATAATTGTATTTTACATTTGGGAATAGAATAATACCAGGTCTCATTTCTAAATACTTTGTCACAATAAGGATGATAGCAGTTTATGACACCTTCAAAATGTCTACTAAGGAAACGGGCCGGAATGTGAGAAACACTAAGGAGACGCGGTACTTTTCCTTCCAAATTTATACCTTCAAGTTCTTCAAACAAGTTGTCATAATAATTAACTCTCTTATTTTTAACTAAATAAATTATTCGAAGAAGCGACATATTTAAGAATAATTTATTTAGTTGTTCCATGTAGGGATAAGTAGGTCGGGCATAGCCCATGATGTGTCGGACAATTTCGGTGGGTAGGATTGGAAGCATGTTTTTTTTTGTGATGAGTGACTTGAATTTGTTTTAATTTATAATGAATCAAAACAAATCAATTTTCGCCGAATGACCCTGCGATTTGGTAGGTACCACCCTGCTATTTCGCAGGGTCACAGACTCGATGACTCAGAATAGTATGAATTTTACAATCTCAAAAATATTTTCAATTTTCGCCGAATGACCCTGCGATTTGGTAGGTAACACCCTGCTATTTCGCAGGGTCATCCGAGTAAAATTGAAATTAAAAAATAAAAATTAAATGTTTCTAATTCAGAAGGGACTTAAAAAAAACTTTCGTATAAATATATATATAATGAGTGAATCCAAAACTACAGATTATTTGCTACAAATTCCAGAAGATGACGAGCTACTTTCCTTAGTTAATACTAACAAGTGGACAGGAACTTATTATGAACGAGTCTGTATGAAAAGGCTCGTTGCTGCTCGTGAGTGTATTCGTCTAATGAAAAAAGGGGAAAAAGAATGTTCTTCTACTAAGTCAAAATCGTTGAAAGGTGTCATAGATTTTATTGTTGATAATGTCCGGAAGATTAACAACAAATGGTATTTACCGGTAAAATTCAAATCAAAAATGTGTTATGGGCGTATTACTGCCAAACGCGGTTATTCTTTTGGTGGTTTATGGAGACCACTAAGACACTTCTGTTCAGTAAATATATATTTCGACTTTGATGTAATAAATTCTAATTCAATCATAGCAAATTACCTTATGGTATTATTCGGCATATCTAACAAATTTATGAAAAACTATATTGATAAAAGAGAAATGTGGCTAAGAGAAATACAAGAAGGTTTAGGTATAACTAGAGAGAAAGCCAAAAAATTAATCTTAACAATCTTGAATGCGGGTGACTTAACCTATCATTTAGAAAAATATCAAAACAAGACGAAGGAAATAACAGAGAAATTGGAATCACTTAATTGCGAAATTGAGAAACTTCACAAAAAGATGAAAAAGTCTAAACTTGGAAAAGATATTATGAAAAGAATCAAATGCTTTCCTGATAGAAAAAGTAAAGCTCAACGATTAAAATGTATGTATTCTTACTATTTTCAAACCTACGAAAATATTGCGTTACAATTCTTAAAACAGAAAGCAATTGACCATTTAAACATAAATAATAAAGACACAGAAGACGGATTAGATTATTATTTTATGGCTAGTCATGATGGAGCTCAAATAGAAAAAAAATATTTTAAGGAAATAACACCAGAGACATTTCTGAATATTTTAAATAAAGATGTGAAAGAATATACAGGAATAGATTTTCAGTACAAACTTAAACCTTTTGATGAGGCATATAAGGTAAAAGAGATACTAGATAAAGCAAAAATTGATTATGAGAAAGAATACAAAGACCCGTTTTATGAAAAATATGGAATTCAACGATATGATGATATTGATGTACACAGAATTGATGATGAGCTTGCTCGTATATTCTGCTTTTCCGAAAAAAAAAATTGGGTAACATGTAAAACACCCGAGAAATCCCTCGTAATTATGAAGAGAAATACTAAAACAGGTTTATGGTCTCAAACTGGTAATACTGAGACAAATGAAAGCAATAATGAAGAACTAAGTAATTATGTAAAAGAACAATTAACCTGGTTTGCTGATAAATATAAAGACAGATATAGTAACATAGAAGACAAGTTGCTTATTGAGTTAAAAATTTCTGGTGTTAAAATGAATAAAGAACTGTTAAAATTATTCAAGGAATCATCAAAAAGATTAAGGGGAAATCCAATTGAAAACAAAATATTTAATACCCAAGGACGTAATCAAGTCTTAGCAGCTATAAAAAACAGACTTGTCAATAATAGCTTTTCACAAAAACTTGATAAAAAGCCAGACTTGCTTGGTTTTATTAACGGGCTTCTTGACCTAGGAGCTATAAACAATCACATAAAAAAATCTAAATGGGAAGACTTAAATTTAGACAAAGATAATTTTGATTGGATTCTACAATTCTTTAGGACAATAAAAGATGATGACTTTTTGAGCCAATCCTGTGGTTATAATTTCGACATAAATAAGAAAGTTTGGAAAAAATATGAAGAATATAAAAAAATTCTTTTAACTATTTTTGGGGAAAAAAATGTAATGTATTTTGTCCTTGAAATACTTTCACTGAATATGGACTCTTACAAAAATAAACATAATAAAATGTTATATTTATTCGGTGATGGCGGAAATGGTAAATCATTTATTGGAACTTTACTTGGAATAGTTTTTGGGAATTACTGTGAAGTGTGTAAAGGGATAAATTTTACAAAGACTGCCCAACGAACAGTTAATGTTGAAATGGCTACTTGGGGTAAAAAACATTTTGGCGTAATTAGTGAGCCACCTACAGAATGGGATTCGGAAATGTTTAAGGGTCTTACAGGAAATGACGGTGAAGGCTATAAGACAAGAAATAATCACGCCAAAAATATGGTTCATGTAATGTTACCAATTCTTTTATGTCTCGCAAATGGTTCCAAAAAACCTAAGTTTCTTGGTGAAATTGACTCAGCTATTAAACGACGAGTTATAGCATTAAATTTACTATGTTACTTTGGTGATATAGGTGATGGTGAATATGATAAAAACAATAAAAATCATTTTATTAAAAATGTAAACTTAACAGATGAAATAAGACAAAACAATGAATCTAAAATGGCGTTTATGATAATTATGCTTCAAGCATATATTCGTCGAAGAAAAAATCCAACACAACAGCCGCAACGAATTACTGACGACACTAACGATTACCTAAACCTTTTAAACAAATTGAAAAGTTGGATTTTTGACAATTTTGAAATAGACAATCAGAAAAAAACACGAATTTCTGTAAAACAAGCTTATGAGCATATGAAGAAGAAATATACAAAAGATGGTTTTGATTTAGATTATGATAGATTCCAATCTCAAATGATTGAATACGGCTTTAAAATGAATGGAAATAAGGACCAAAGAGCTCAAGACATGAAAAAGCTTAACAGTTCATATGGTAAAACTAGGAATACACAAATCACTAATTGCGTATTTATCGGGGACGACACAACTCTATATGAGAGTTATTCAGATGGAGAGGAGGAAGAAAAAGAAGAAGAGAAAATTAAAACTAAAGAAAAAAAAGATAAGTTTTGTCGCAAATGTGACAAACTTTATGTCAAAGGTTGTGAGCCTTTAGAAGAAATATGTAGCTGTAAAGAACCTGAACCGTATGAGAAATCACCGTTTACTTTCACTACAGGTGGTAAAGTACATAACATTTATATGAGTAAATAAATCTGTATCATTTGTATCAGGCTTGTATCACGATTTGTATCATGAAATCCCCTATGTTTTATATGGTTTGTATCATTTGTATCAATATTTCAACAAACTTTTTTCATCGAAAAAAAAAAGAAGACATCAAATATTTTTTTAAAGCTATGAAAAAAGTTTGTTGAAATATTGATACAAATGATACAAATGATACAACCCGGGGCGTTCTCCCTGGAATCTTTATTTCTTCCCTTATAATATAATGACCAACCCCTGGATAACTCACCTCAACGCCTATAAGGCACAACACCAAGGCAAATCTTTGAAGGAATGTATGGTGGCTGCCTCGAAAACATACAAGTCTAGTACACCAAAAAAAGAGAAAAAAGTGAAATGCTATACCAAGAAAACCAAAAAAGGCAAAACTTATGTAACCTGTAATGACAAAAAGTCCAAAAAAGATAAAGCTAAAGATGCCGCAAAAACCTTAATGTCAATAAAGGAAAAAGAGACTAGTAAAAAATACTGATATTTCTTATATTATGAAAAAAAATATAAGAAATTTAGGAAGAAAGGGAAGTTGAGATTTTACCAGAAGCGGAATGAATGGATTCCAGCTGAGGAGATTGTAGGCAAATACGAAGGTTATGAGGAGTTGCTGTGGGTGTTCCGTGTAAAGTCACTTCAACCTTAAGGTCATTTATCTCACGACTGGAAATGACGTTTGTGAGATGTGAAGGGTCTTTGTTCATACCAAAATCAACACAATAGATAAAGCAGGAATGGGCAATACTTTCCTCAAAACCATTACCGACTGAGAAAGCAGCATTAGCGGAATCCGTATCTTGGTTTAAGCAAAATCTTACTAAATCAGCATCACAGTCCATAATGGTCTGCCCATTTCCGGTAATTTTAATATTGCTTAATTGTTTATATTGACCAAGAGCTCCTGAATCCAAATCTGCGGCGGCGGCAATTTGTGTATCCTCAACAGCAATAAACATTTTATTAAATGTTCTATTCGTTGTAAGTGTTCTGTCAATCTTTTGGTTTGCTGAAGCTGCTAAAGTTTCTGTCTTTAGCTCTTCTACTAAATCGTATTGAACCCTAACTAATGATTCAGTATCAGCAAAATTCTCAGCAATCTGTTTTTGCTCTAAATTAGATGGGAGAAGTCTATGAACCTGGATTAACTCTAAAACAGGGCTTTCTAAGGAAACAGCAACAGCAGGGTTAGCATTATTACTCGCATATGTATTTGCTGCTGCGAGTCTAACTCTAACTACAAGTGGCTCACAAAAGGAAGTATTGTAATTAAGCTCAGGTGCGTCAAAGCAACTGAACGATAATGGGACATATGCTGTTACTGTCGTAACACCGGTATGAGTTTTGTAACCACCTTCAAGAGCATAACATTTTTCAAGATTCTTCTTAATCTGGTAAGGCTTATTACTCATAATTGCCGCACGACCAAAAGGCTTTGATGAGCATATCACCTTACCCGCAGTAAGTAATTGAATCTCTTCTACCATTAAGTTCATTAAGGAAGCATTCACTTCAGTATTTGCTCCTGGAGTGGTTACTTGGAATTTCAGCCAACCGGATTCCCACATACCGGCTTTAATCACTTGAAAGTCGCAGTTCTGGTTAAAACCAACAGAATTACTGTAACTTGTAACAACAGTTCTGCTGTGAGCAGGAACGTGAGCAGCTTCTAAAGTTCCTTTTTGAGCATAAGAATAAACAAAAGGATTCTTCGCAGAACTTACAGAATCTAAAGAGGCAATAAGTGCCGAGGAAGCGTTTGAGTTTAAAATAGCATTAGACATTTTCTATAAGATTAATTTAGAAAATATTTTTAAAAATAAACTTCTCTTTTATCTGCTTTCCAATCCTCATCGTCTCCTGTCAATCTTCTATTTTCTAGTTTTCCCGGGGCCTTAAAATGGAAAACATAGTCAAAATAGGATTTCTTGTTTTGTTTCGTAGTATTAATTGCGATAAAGTTGAAATCGTCATGATTGACAACTTGGTCAAAGACAAAATAAGATTCTGCTAAACCTTTTCTTCCAGAATTTAGAGAAAGGAAAGAATTGACAATATTTTCTCGTTCTCTTCTGGCTTGGAGTTTTGTGGTAAATACGAAATCAGTATTAAGGCGAATTTGAGGACTGATGCCGGTGAAAATTTGGCTAATCAGGATTACCATCATATTTGAATCGTCTCCTGAGGATAAATGTCTTCCGTTGGTCGAGAGCTTATTAAGGAGTGGGTTTTTTCTCATATCCGCTGACATACCTCCTTCCGCCACCATATCATCTAAAATTATGATAATATTGGATTTTATCTTATCTTTTTTTTTAGCATATTGATTATGCTTCTTAACCTTTATTTGGGTTTCTATCAATTCTTCTAAAACAGATAATTCTTTAAATCGATAAACTGATGGAATACCATCGAAGCCGGCGTTAGTTTTTGTGAAAAGGAAAATTCCATCTGTTTTGTTCTTCTTTGTGTATTGCTCTAAAAAGTGTGTTATAAGATGTGATTTACCACTACGTCTTGAAGCTATAGTTAAGATAAAAGCATTTCTTGGAACTTGATTAACGTCAAATTGTTTAATATTTTTTATGAAACTTTTTCCTAAAACTTCTGAATCACTAAGGTGAACAACACTAGTATTTTGTTCCACAACAGGTGTTGAGTTTATGTCTCCATTCATATCTCGCTCCACCATACCAGCATTCATCTTACTTCTTTTCGTATGAGATTGCTGCGGTTTTTTGTATTGTTTTTGTATTCCGTCCATATACATTCTGCTTAGAATAAACTATGTGTTTCATACCCAAAATACAAATCTACACTTTTAAGGTTAGATGATGATGTAAAAGGAGTTAAATCATCTTTCAGCAATTCGCATACAAACTCTTCCTCTAAAGCATCGACTTCTAATGGGAGACCATCACTGAAACTGTGCTGTTCCATTCCAGCCACTCCGGGCATAGTCGGAATTAAAAGAAGACCCTTCTTGTCACTAGTGTGAAATTGAGAGGCAGAAGCGAAGGGTAGTCGAATATAGATATGACCCCCGCTGTAACCTGTACCAGTTTTCACTAAAATAGCGGAATGAAGATGAAAATTTTGCGATTTAAGGGGGTTTGAAAGCTTAATGGTTGTCTTCCCATTATTTGCGTTGGGTGTCATTCTTAAATGAAGGGTAGGCATAATTATAATAAAGGTTTAGAAGATTTTTTTCTAAATAATAAATATAATGAGCACTCAAAAATCTCCATCAAAATATGCCGTAACTCCAAACAGAAGCGGAAGAACTTCAGGATATAGTAAATCACAACTTGATGATTTCTTTGAAAATGCTAAAAGGTTTGTTCCTATTTATGGAGCATACCTAGACCCGGGATTGGAAAAACCTCCTCAAAAAGCATTTAAAGGTAGAGGCAAAAGTATTACTGGTAAAAGTGATAAATACAAAGCGTTATTTAAAAGGCTCAGCGAACAACAGCAAAATGAGCTTACAGCATTAGAGAATGTCTGGAGAAAAAAATTAGAAAATAGCACTCAAGCAGGATTTGGTCAAAAAATGATTAAGGCAGCTACTGAAACATATAATTTTGAGAAAAATCCATCAGCCGCGGAATCGGAAGAGGGTGGTGCTGGAGAATCAAAAAGTCCAGATGACCCACAAGTTGCTAAAGGTGAAAATACTACTGACGCTAATATGGAATTAGTTGTTCAGGAAGCTAATGTTGTAGGCGGTGGGGGTGGTGAGAGTAAATCCAGTGACCAACCACCACCTGATGATGTTTTACAAGGAAATACAAATCGTCGCAGAATTAGACCAACTTCTACACCTCCTGATGGTGGTGGTGGTGGTGGCGGTCAAGAAGAGCAGCAAGCCCCTGAAGAACCACCAGCCCCACCTTTATCACCACGAAGGGTAGAAATTGATAGAGGAGTTCCTGGGCAATCATCTTTACCAGCTTCGTTTACAACCAAGTCAAATATAAAAATGGATATGGAGAGAAATAGAATGAAATATTCTGGCGAAAAGCTCTTTTATGAAATTACAGCTTTTGTGAAAATTTATAGAGATGAAATCAAGAGTACCCAATTTAAGGAATTAGCAAGAAAATCAAAAACTGTTTCAGCCAAAAGTGAATTAAAGAAATTACGAGAATTACATAGGGAACTTGAAGAGGAGATAATGGATTATTACAATAAGCAAAAAGGTATGAGAATAGGAGTTATACTAGACCCTGCTGCTGTTGGATTAGATGTTGGACAATTACAATCAATCCTTAATCCTGAAATGGCTTTCAACGCTGGAGGGCAGACAGTCACCGAACTCGCACAAGCACAAGATAATCCTATCGCACCTGAAAGAGCCACACAAGTTATGGACACGCATTACATACACGGCGGAATTGCTGTTGCTACAAATCAGGTTTTACCGGAAGTTCAAAATATAATTAAAAACGAGAGACCTCTTGACAGAACTAGATTGATAAAATCAAAAACAACACCAATTCCTATCCCACAAGAAGCTACAAGAAGATACTTATACTTTGACAGAAGAAGGTCTGTAAAGCCTCCCGGGATTGTCATAAAAAGCAAAAAATGTTAATATTTTATACGAAAGTATTTAGAGAGAATTCATTTATTTATGTATAAGATGAGTGATTTAAGCAACACCCAAGTAAAGCAAAAGAATAAAAACCTACGCCAAAAAAAAATATTGAAAAAAAAAGTTACAAAAATATTGATATTCCGTTGCTTTATGGAGGAATTAGAATATCAATACTGGAGATATATATTAGAAGAAAAATTAACAGGTGATGAAGATGAAGAGGAATATCGTAAGTTGCGTTGGGGTCTCAATTATAAAAACACAGAGTTCAAAAAATTTATGAATGAAGGTGAAGAATGGTATAAAAATAATGTGAAAAAATTGGAAAAAGTCAAAACAAAATATATAGGATTTATGTCATTTTGCCCGATTTACTTAAAATCATATGTAATAATTAAAAAAAGAACATCAAGAATAAAAAAAATAGATGAAAAAATTTTATATATTTTTCTCTAATTAAAATATATAAAATGAGTCTAAAAGATGAAGCTGATGAAGTTGATTTGGGAGATGTTGAAATGACCGAATCTCCAGAAGTGGAGGATAAGCCTTTAACCGAAGATGATTTTCGCCTTGATGGAAGTGAAAGTTTGGAAGAAAAATTTGATGTTGATAAATTTGGTGAAGCAGGAGAAGCCCCTACAGGACCACCTATGGACGAATCTGTGGATTTGATGAGTAGGGAAACTGGAGTTTCGAGTGATATACAAGATATGGTAGATAAGATGAATTATGATTTGGACGAAGCAATGAAGGTAAAACCTGAAAAGGAAGTTGACATTAGTGAGTGGATTGAGCAAACTGAATCTTTAGAATTAACTGCCGAAGAGGCTCAGGAAATGGCGTTTACAAAAAATTACGTTAATTCAATGAAAACAGATTTTAAGAATTATGTTAAAAGCCAAACTAGAACAGAGACAGTCACAAAAAAGTATGATACTTTGTGGGAGTCAGGAGGTGCTGGCGAGAGTAAGTCTTTATTAGAAGACGATACACCAACATATACAGAAGAAGTAACTGTTCAAAATCCTGTTGTAGAAGAAATGTTCGGTAATGTAAAGGGAATGACGGCAGCAGAGATAGATACTGCTGCTGCTTCAGTCACAGAATCTAGTGTTGCTGCTGCTGATTTGGCGTTGGGCAGGGCAGTCAGTGTTGTTGGTGGAGTAGCCGCCGCTGCTGCTGTTGTGTATCAAGTTTATGAAGTCGCAAACGAGATAGGGAAAATGATTGAATTAGAAAAATCTTATAAAAGCATTATAGGTCTTGCTGATAAAATGGGAAAAACGACTCAACTTGCTATGAAAGCATACAACAGTGATGTCACACAACAAAACAATTTCGTTAAACAGTATTATAAGTATGTACAGCCTTACTCTAAATTTGGATTTAAATGGAAGAAAAGCGAAGCCCCGACAATGCCCGTATTTACATTCGAAGATGATTGGAATAAATATAGTTTAGAAGATAGAGGTATTAACCGAAGTCACGCTGATACACTTTACAGAAGTTCAGCAGATTGGAATAGAGAAAATAAACAGAGACAGGAAGCTACAAGACTTCAAATTCGTTTTAAAATTGCTAAAATGCTAGTGAATGAAAGATTTGAAACACAAGAAACAAGAAATATGTATAATCTACTTAATCAAAAAGACTATTGGGGCCATTACTATATTCGCAATGACAGATTAAAAGATTTATATTTAAATACTAAAAGGTCTTATGACTTTCACAACTTTATGTCAAAAATACATTCCACAAAAAGTAATTTGTATGGTGCGAATAAAGCTAGAGATTTATTGGGAGTCAATGATTCATTTTTATTAAATCAATTTCAAGACCAAGCGAAAAGTGACCCTGGATATAAGGCAGCACTGACCAAATACACAAATCAAGTAAATGCTATACGACGTAAAAATAATGAACCTTTACTTGATGAAGCTGATGTGTCATCACCAGGATATTCGACTTTAATATATTCAAAAACACCATCAGCAAATCCAATTACAGATTTTTGGGCGATATACTTTAAAGCAAACCGAGGTAAATTTATGAACAAATGGCTTGGCGAAATTGCTGAAAAACGATTGAGCCATATTCAAGGTGGAAGAAGGCTTATGGAACCACCGAAAGAAACACAGGAAGAGATTGACGCAAGACGACAATATAACGAAAGTGTTATACAGGCAACAGCCGGGGAAATGGAAGTTGGGAATGACAGGCAAATTCGTGATGGTCATAGAATTATTCGCAAGGGAGTGACCTACAAGCATATTAAAGAAAAGCCAAAACCAGAGATGACTGATGAAGAGATTTACCTTGATAATATAATTAAGGGAAAAGCTGGATTTTCTGGATTCCAGCGAAAAAAAAGGAAACCAAAAGTAGAAGACACCGAAGAAAAAGAAGAGGAAAAAGATGAGGAAGAGAAAAAAAGTAAAAAAGATGATGAAGAAGATGATGAAGGTGATACAGTGACAAGCACATATACATATCGAAATGATGATGAAATAGTCGCTCAAGAGAATGATTTTGACCGTAATTATCATTACAACAATATAACGGCTTTAAAAATGTGTAAATTATCGAATGACTCATATAATGCTTTTGGCGACAATGAAGAAAATGCGGAATATGAAATTGTTGAAGTATTTGGCCAAGAAGGAGTTGTTAATGCTGCTCAAGGTCGAATGTTTTATAATAAGGCAAACAATGAGATGGTCATTTCTTTTCGGGGTACTGACCAGCTTGTGGATGTGAGCCATTATGGTATACTAGATACATTGATGGGGACAAATACTACGTTTGACCCATTTGACATTATTGTTAATTCTGGTTTTCACGATTATTTAAAAGATGTGATAGAGACAATTACCAATTTTGTTGATAAGTACAATGACGAAAAAACATTAATATATACAACAGGACATAGTTTAGGAGCAATTCCAAGTGTGATGCTTTCAATAATTTTAAATCAAAAATATGATAATAAGGACAAAACAATTAATTATAATTTTGGTTCACCGCGTGGTTTCCAAAAAGCTTCTGCTCACAAAGTAAATGAACTTGTGCCGCATTGTTACAGAATCGCTGATGAAATGGATTTGGTCGCATCTCTCCCATTTGAAATTTTGAATACTGGTTTCTTTCACGTTGGAAAGTGTCATTTAATACAGAGCGGAGATAATTATGCTATGATGCGATACATATCAAATGAGGAAGAAGCGAATAATGTTTTTCAGCTAAATAGTTTATCCTCAGAAAGAGTTGTCAAACATAAAATGGATTCATATACCAAAAGTCTTTTAATGATAATTAACCATACTGGTGCGATGGGTCATTCAACCAGGACTGAAAAGCAAATGATTGATGAAGGTAAAGTATCAAAAAAATCAAACATAGGAAAAGTCAAAGATGGACATGACAAAATATTGCTTACCAAGGAACATGCTTATCGCCATACAGGTCATTACTTTAAAGGCAAAAGGGTATATCAGCAGGCCTCGGCTGAGCACTTACGATTTATCCCTCATTACCATCAAAGAAAAGGGCTTACAATGACTCCGATACCTACATCAATGAAGGAGGCAATAGTTGGTGTGTATTTGTATAAAGAGGGAGAGTTTAAGGGAAGTGGTAGTGTGAAGGGTTTGGTTGTTTATTGAATTTGTATCGGGCTTGTATCGGGATTTGTATCATCAGATTCCCATATGTTTTATATGGTTTGTATCATTTGTATCAATATTTGAACAAACTTTTTTCAAGTAAAAAAAAAAAGAAGGCAACTTAAAAATTCTTTTAGCTTAGAAAATATTTGTTCCAAAAGGTGATACAAATGATACAACAACACTTTTTTTCTCTCACAAATATATAAATGAAGGACAGAATAATATTTCCCGTTCCCAAGACAAATGACATCATCTCCAAGGGTGCTAATGCTGGTAAACTTGGTCTCATGGTGGATAGAGAGTTGAAGAAGAAGATGCCGGATTTTGTTGCCCAAGGTGATTTTCCAAATACTTTTAAGGTTCGAGGCAAGAAAGCTAGAAACAAGAAAACTGGTTCTTTACTTAGTCGCACAAAATATCAGCAAACAGTATTTAAAGAAGAGCAGATTGATATAGCTGGATTTGAGGCAGGTAAGGTAAATGACTATAACTTTAGAGGTAAAGGCTCATTGAAGTATAATCCATTTGCGAATTCCAAAGGAAACATCTCTCAAACTGGTGGATATAACAAAGGAAGTGAAGAACAGTTTAGACACAAAAAAGAGAAAGATGAAATTATTAAAGCTAGATTTAAGCTTGACAAGCGAAATCCGAAAAGCAAATTACCTGTAGATATTCGTCAACCCAATCCATTTCCAAATCAACTTAAGCCAGGTGCTCAAATAAAAAATTCTCATGGGTTTATCATAAAAAGTAGAAAAAGCCACGCATATGCTTGCTAATATTTATCTTTGGAATATATATATTAATGCCTACTTTAAGTGATAATAAAACAGAATTTATTATCAATAGTGATTCTATCTTTATTAATAATAGAAATGATAATCATAATGAACATATTGTAATTAGAACAAAAGGACAACTAGATGATAATGATGTACAATTTGAAAATTGTAATGTAAAACTCAATCAAGGACATTTATCGTGTCAAGAGTATATAGATACTTCTGGAAATACCTTAATGTCATTTAGTGAAAATACAATAAATTTTCATAATAAAACTATCCAAAATCTCAATATCAGCACAGCAGGATTATCGGCAAGCTCAGTAGCATCAGCGAATGGGTACACGAGTTTGGATGCTGAGCTTGATGCTCATTTGCTTTTAATCAATGGAAAAATAAGCCAAACAGGTCATACAGCTAGTAAGGTTTTTGTTAGTTCTGGTGGAGGAGCTTTTGTGACTTCTGCGGATTGTGTTGCTGGAGATTTAGCAAAAATTGGTTCAGGAGGAGCGGTAGATTCAAATACAGCAAAATCTTCTTTTCCGGGTTTTGGAACCTCTGCTTCCACGGCATTAGTTGGAAACACCACAACAATATCAGCAGGTCAGGCTTCTGCGATAACTGCGAATACAGCTAAAACTTCTTTTCCGGGTTTTGGAACTTCTGCTTCCACAGCTTTGGTTGGAAACACAACAACAATATCAGCAGGTCAGGCTTCTGCGATAACTACGAATACAGCAAAAACGTCTTTTCCGGGTTTTGGAACTTCTGCTTCCACAGCATTAGTTGGAAATACGACGACAATATCGGCAGGTCAGGCTTCTGCTATATCCGCAAATACTGCGAAAACTTCATTTCCTGGGTTTGGAACTTCTGCTTCTACAGTACTAGCTGGTAACACGACAACAATATCTTCTTCTCAGGCTTCTGCTATATCAGCAAATACTGCGAAAACTTCATTTCCTGGGTTTGGAACTTCTGCTTCCACAGCACTAGCTGGAAATACCACAACAATATCTTCGTCACAAGCTACAGCCATTACAAACAATTCTTCAAATATATCCGCAAATACTTCTAACATAAATACCAATAGTAGCAATATTTCTACAAATGCTACAGACATAACAGCATTAAACGCTTACAGGGTCGCAGACTCATATGCTATAGGAATTAACGCGACAAATATAACAAACGCAAAAGCAAAAACAGACAAAATTACAATTACACAATTTGTCAATTTAGATAATATTAAAAGTGCTACAAGCAGACAATCGTTAAGTGGAAACACGACTGTATTTTCTAATAATGTTGATGATATTATTGTGGCTATGGATACTACAGAAGGAAATTCTAAATGTAAAATAACAGGTGGTTCTACAGGTTCTCCAGCAGATGTTGGATATTTGTTAAGACCAGCTCCTGATGAAAATTATTGGTATATGGGAACTGACGCTACTGAGCATTTATTTTTTGTCAATTCAACAAATGAAGCTATTACTCATCTTGATTCACGGGTTATGGAAATGAAAACTGGTGGAGATATTCATATTAAAGGAGGACAATTTCTTCTTGAAAACTCGGGCGACAGCGACCACCAACTTATTATATCAAGACCAGCATCAGGTTATGCGAGAATACAAACTATTGAACAAGGTGTGGGATATAATCAAGTTTTATCACTACAAGCAAACGATGGTAAAGTAGCTATTGGGGCGACTTCAGCAAGTGAAGCAAAACTTCACGTAAATGGTTATGTTACAAAAAGCATTTCTGGTGGTCGTAGAATATGGGCTGGAGCAACTTCAGTCGTCACTTTTACCGCAACCAATTATAATATATCCATTTACGCAAGTCACGATATTAGAACAGCAGGAAATGTATTTGTAGGAAGTGATAGACGAATTAAAGAAAACATATTTGATGTTAGTGATAATAAAGCATTAAATATGTTAAGAGAAATACCCTGTAGGTATTATGAATACAAAGATAAATATACAAAAGGAAACGAAAAAACAATTGGATTTATTGCTCAAGAAGTTAAGGAAGTTTTACCTGTGGCTGTCGCAACCCACCCAGCTATTATACCTAATGAATTAAGATTGTTAGAAAACATTTCTTGGAATGGTAATAAAATGTCTTCAACTGACTTACAAGATGTAAGTGGAATAAAATACCGATTTTATGTTGGTAATGATATTAGTGATAATGAAAAAATAGTAGATTTGGTTGGAGATAAAGATAATTGTTTTACTTTTGAGCAAGAGTGGGAAATTGTATATTGTTATGGTAAAGAAGTTGATGATTTTCACGCTTTAGATAAGTCAAAATTATTTGCTTTAAATTTTTCCGCTACACAGGAATTAGATAAACTGGTTGCGAAATTAACAGATAGAATAAAGGTTTTAGAAGAAAAGCTAAAATAATTTTATCTGTATAATATATATGCCGAGATACGCACATCACGCCAACCTACAGCATTACCACTCTTTCACGCCACCGCATAATCACAAAGACGATAAAATGTATGTTCAACAAAGAAGACATACTCATCATACCTTTGCGAATAACAAACCTATTATGAATGAAATGCCTGAACCTCACGAAGATGGAAATGAAAAAATTCCTGAGGGAAAATAAATGTAAATAATATTAAGGAAAAAAAACTTTAATTTTATTTAACTAATTTTTTATAATGCTCCTTTTGAGTCTCTATGTGTTTTACTATTTGCTCCTTTTGAGCTTAAAAGTTTAGCGGCCGCTGCGGGTTTTGCGTCTCTTCGTCGATTTCGACTTATCTCCCTTCTTTTTCCGCTTCTTCTTTTTGGCGGAACTGCTGTTAACTGCTTCTTCTTCTTCTTCTTCTTCTTCTTCTTCTTCCTGCTCTTGACTTTCTTGGAGCATCATGAGTTTAGGACTTTGAACTTCATCATCCTCCTCCTCCTCTTCCTGAATCGGAGCGACACTAGTCTTCATTCCGAATTTCGCACGAAAATCATTCTCACTAATGTCGATAATGTCTTCAGCAGTAAGACCTTCGATAAAGACAAGGTCGGTCATTTCTGCCGCAGCACCCTCGCTCGAGTATACGGCCTCACCGACATACTTTTTTCGCGAAACTTCGAAAACGTAATTATCGTCGTCCTTAACGAGCTTCACGTAAGACAATGCTTCTTCAAACGCTTCCGCCGTAATCGCAGTCTCGAAAATCATCTTCTTAATCGCCGTTTGGCCGGCTTCCGGCAACGCATCGAACGGCGGAAGAGCGGAACCGCTTTCGGGATAATCAGGAATTTCGTCGTCATCATCGTCGTCGTCGTCAAGTTTATCATCGAAATCATGTACCATTTGCGACAATTCGCCGGTCTCACTATTATTACCGTCCGCTTCTTCGTTATCGGCAATAAGACCAACAGTCGAAAACATCGATTCCACAGTTCCTATAAATGAATTTAAGGAAAACATCAAAAAAAGTACTAGTTAGAAATGTTGAAAAAATAAAGAAACGAAAAAAAGAAAACTGCTTACCTTGACCCATCGCAAATTGGTAATCGACGTTTCGGCTTCCCACAATTTCGCTGATAAAGACAGGAACGGTTTGAACAAACTTTTTCGCGGCAATCTTGTTACTCTTGATAAACTTGTTCAGAGCTTTCGCGGGAATCGACACAAACTTCACGTCGTTGTCTTCGTAATGCTGCTGGGCAAGCTCGTTCATCTCGAAGTCTTCACCAGAACAGACAAAATGAGCCTGAGGTAGATTCAGTTCTCTTGCGTAGTAGTTATACATCGCAATAGATTGAACGATTCCGCCTCTGCCGTCCACGTCTCCAACAATCTTGGCTCGAAGAGCGGCACGCTTTTTGTCATAAGCGTCTTGAAGAACTTGGAGGTCTGCTTCCTGTTTCTCGAGTTTTTTCTTGAGTTTTTCGATGTCGTCTGCCACCGTCTTGCCTTTCTTCTGGTTCTTGTCCCATTCGGCTTTTTTCACATCAAAGCTAGCTTTTACGGCATCTTTGATGAAATTGTCCATAGCAGCAACTTGGTCAAACTTAGGTCCCCAGAACTCGTCGTCCATTTTTGGCTCAACAGTCACTTCTTCTTCCTCAAGTTTTTTATTTAAGTCGAGTTTCAACTTTTCGACCCTGAGCTTCTTGTTCTCAAGCCGTTTCCAGAGAGGAACCTTTTGCGGGGTTTTTTTGGTAGACATTTTTCAGTTAAAGCTAAAAAATGAAATAAGTAAAAAGTGAATTAGGTGTAAAAATGAAAATAGGATTAAGGTAAAAAATGATAGTGTAAAATGTGTGAAAAGTGTAAAAACGAATGAAAGGTAAAAAGA
>VMHT01128298.1_pt1 | contig 22310 bp, 42 predicted proteins | sample 4693611 | NCBI WGS metagenome assembly VMHT01 (sample SAMN12280063, study PRJNA550983) | marine metagenome | isolation source: seawater sampled from same location over 5 years 0.02-0.2 micron viral filtrate | place: USA: collected off the coast of southern California halfway between the port... ...
ACAATAAAGTTAGAACCTGGTTGGGTAGTTAGACAATATCCTGGTCAACCACATCAATTAGAATCACTAACGGGTGGTAAGATATTTGAAGTGTCTACACACCACGAAGATTCAGATTCTTATAGGGTGTTACCAGGAGATAGCCAAGTAGAAGTTTGGGAAAGTGTAGAGGAGTTTAAAAGAAAAGAATCTTTGGGGGATAGAAAATGAGAATATTAGTTGTGGGGGATAGTTGTACAGATGTGTTTAGATATGGTAAAGTAAAAAGACTAGCACCAGAGGCACCTGTTGCAGTTTTTAATCCAACTAATGAAAAAACAAATGATGGGATGGCTAAAAATGTTGCAAATAATGTCGAATCACTAGATGTTACTGTATCTACAATTACTAATCCAAATAGTATTAAAAAAATTAGATATGTTGATGATAAATCTAATCAACTTGTCTTGAGGGTTGATGAGCATGATTATTGTGATAGAATAGATTTAAAATTATTAAAGAATATAAAAAATAATAACTGTAAACCACCGTTATCAGAAAATGTTAAAGTAGATGCTATTATAGTTTCTGATTATGATAAAGGTTTTTTATCATCAGAAGATATTAAATGGATATGTAAAAACAATAATAATGTATTTGTTGATACAAAGAAAAAATTAGGTTCTTGGATAAATGATGTTGATTTTTTAAAAATTAATGATTTAGAACATGAACATAATAAAGAATTTTTTATACATAATCCAAGTGTTTTTAATAAAACAATAGTGACAAAAGGTAGAGAGGGTTGTTTATATAAAGATACAATATTTCCTACAGACGATGTTCCAGTAAAGGATATATCAGGTGCTGGAGATACTTTTCTTGCTGGTTTAGTTATAGAATATATTAAAAGTAAAGATATAAAAAAAGCTATAGTGTTTGCTCAAAATTGTACTAAGATAGTTGTGCAAAAACATGGTGTGTCTACAATTTAAGTTTATATTTATATATATACAAAGGGTTTTAAATGTCAAATAGGGTTTTAGCACTAGCACCACATACAGATGATGTTGAATTAGGTTGTGGTGGATTCTTATCTAAATTAAAAAAACAAGGAGTTCTAATAGATGTAGTTGCTTTTTCGGAAGCACAACCACTCTCTGTTGGTAATCCTGTTGAAGAATATAAAAATGCTATGGAAATAATAGGGGTTTCTACAGTAGAATTTTTAGGATATAAACCTAGATATTTTCATGAAAAAAGACAAGACATATTAGATTATCTTTGGAATAAAAGCAAAGATAATAATTACAATATGGTTTTGTGCCCATCCTCTTATGATCAACATCAGGATCATCAAGTAATATATCAAGAGTGTTTTAGAGCATTTAAAAAAACAAGTATATTTGGTTATGAAATGCCTTGGAATAATAGAACATTTTCAACTGATATTTTTATTAAATTAACAAAAGAAAATTTAGATGAAAAATTTAAGATGTTAGATTGCTATAAAACACAAGATGAAAGAGTTTTTATGAACAAGGACTATATTTTTGATATGGCTAGAACCCGAGGTTTACAGATAGATTCTGAATTTGCAGAGTGCTATGAGGCAATAAGGATGGTTATATGAAAAAAAATGTAGTATTTTGGGTTGGAGTAAAAAACAAACAATACTCCGAAAAATATGGTGGTTGGGAGTGGATGGATTTGAGTCGTAAAAGTTGGGAGTATTGGTGTAATAAAAATGATGTTTTATTTTTTCCAATGGAGAAACCAATTAATGATGATTTAATTAACTATAGAATTAACTGGCAAAAATCAATATATTGTTTTGATTTATTAGATGAGGCTGGTATTGACTATGACCAAATATTTTTAGCTGATGCTACTTGTATGGTCAAGTGGGATATGCCAAATGTATTTGAGTTAACAAATCACAAGTTTACTGCTTGGAGAGAAACAGATAATCTAAATTGGGTTTATGACAGTATAGTGGGGTATGAAGATTTCTTTTCTTATAAATTAAATAGACATGACTATTTTAGTTCAGGTGTTATTATTTTTAATAAATCACATAAAGATATATTTTTAGGGTTCAAGGATTTGTATCTTAATAATGTTGATAAGTTTGTAAAGTTACAAGACACGATAGTGAGAAAGGGTACGGAACAAACTCCACTAAACTATTGGGTTCAGAAGAATGGAGTTGAATTAAATTTAGATTTGCCATTTAGTTATAAATTAACTCACATACATCGTAAGGATATGTTTAAACATAGTTGGCAGTTGAATGAAGATACGATACCTTTTTTTATAAAGTATGGATATAATTGGGTTTTTAATGGGATTTCAAAGAACCAGCGAAGCGAAGTAATGTCTCAGGTTTGGGATTTGGTAAAACATAATTATGATGAAAATCATATTTTAAATAAACTGACTCATAAAAATAAGTGGTGTAAAACAACATCAAGAAAATTTAAAGAGGATGTGCTAAGAATTTTTTCCGATAGTAAGAATTTAAATTGTTTGGAAATAGGATCTTGTAGAGGTGATACTACTAGAATTTTAGCTGAATGTTTTAGTAAAGTCTATTCATTTGAACGAGCACCTGAAAATATAGAATATATAAAACAAAAATGCTCTGATGTAAACAATGTAGAATATGGGCAATCCGATGTTTATAGTAACGACTTTAAGATACCAAATGTAGATGTAGCATTTGTAGATGCTGGTCATTCAGCTGATTTAGTTAAGATGGACATCACTAGACTTTTAAATAAAAACCCAAAGATGGTTTTAGTTTTTGATGATTATGGTCAAGAAGACGGAGAAATAAAAAAAGCTATTAACGAAAGTGAAATAGAAATTAGTAGATATATTGGTGAATATAATGGATTTACATTTAAAAGACTCAATGGAGAAGATGTGACTTTTAAAGGTAGAGAGGGAGTTATTTGTAACTTATGAAAAATGTAGTTTTTATAGTAGACATAACATTAAAGGGCTCACAGAGAGATGTGGGTAGATGGGCTGAAACTCGTAGTGATCCTTATGTATTTTGTACTAAGTCGTGGAAGAAGTGGTGTGATAAAAACGATTGTGAATTATTTGTGTTAAATGAAGAAGTTTTACCACATAGTGAAATGCCAGTATCTTGGCAAAGATATTATGTATTTGATTTATTAGAAGCAAATGGTATCGAATATGACCAAATTATGTATGTAGATGCTGATACTATTCCACATCCCAATTGCCCTAATGTATTTGAGATAAGTGATAGAAAGTTTTGTTTTGTACACAATGAAGGTAGTTATGATTGGATTCTAAGGAGTATTGAAAATTATAGTAAATACTTTTTTGATGGTTACATGATACCTTGGACAGACTATTTTGATTCAGGTATGTTAATATTTAATAGAGAACATAAAGATTTCTTTCAAAAGATAATAGAGTTTTTTCATAATAACAGAGAAAATTTACTACAAGTTGAGAGTAAGTGGCATGCTGGAACAGACCAAACACCTGTTAATTTTTTAACTCATATGTTAAATATTGATTACAAAAAACTACCATATGAGTATAACATGTGTGATATGTTTAGAAAAGAAATATTAAATAATGATATGACTTTTACTAAATGGGGTTGGATATATCAGTATAATAGCATTCCAAACAATGTAGACGACAGGTTAACTTTCCATTGGATGGAAAAAACTTATAAGTATTTGTATGAAAGATAAAATAACACTATCTTGGGTTTCTAGGAATAGACCGACATCGTTAGCAATATCGATATTTTCTTTTTTAAATAGATTATCACATCATTTAAAGTTAGAAATAATTATCAATTTAGATGATGACGATGAGAAATCAATTATAGAAGTTTCAAAAATAACTGAGATAATAGAAAAATTGTATCCAAATATTGAACTAAAAACTATTGTGACTCCAAGAAATGGATATTCTGGTATATGGATAAACCAAAATCATATTGCTGAAGAATATACTGGTGAGTGTTTGTTAATTATAAATGATGATCATTTTTGTGACACCATTGGTTGGGATCAAATTTTACGAAAGTCCTTAAGTAATGATAAACCACTTCTCATATGGTTAGGTGCTCGTTACGAACATACGGGTGTTCTTAGAAAATCACATCCTGATTTATTATCAGTAAATAAAAAATGGACAGATATCTCTGGTGGTGTGATTTCTTACAAACAAGCTAGTGATGTTTTTCTATTGGACATCAGTAGACAATGTGGGATTAACATAATAAGACCAGACATCAACATAACACATCTACAAAGAAAAATAAAAAAGTTAGAAGATGATGGACTTGTAAATGAAAATTACAGAACAGAGTTCTCGGTATTATCAACTAACAAATATCAAAAACATGTTAATAATTTAATAAATAAATTTAAGAGATATCAAAATAGAGTTTAAAAAAAGAAAGTAATGGCTAACGGTATAACGATAAACGAAAATTGTGTTAACTTAATAAAAAGACTATTACCGAATGGTGGAACTATATTGGAGTTCGGTAGTGGTGAAGGGACAACTTGGTTATCCGATGCTGGATATACAATGTTTTCTGTTGAGAATCAAAAAAAGTGGATGGATAAGTTTCCAAATCATACGACATACATAAATTGTAGAATTAAATATTATGATTCAGAATATCTTGCTCCTAATAATATATTTGACCAAAAAGGTTGGTATCACCCTGATGATTTATTTCCTAACTTACCTAATGACTATGATTTAATTTTAGTCGATGGTCCTGGAAGTGCATGGGGAAGGGCTGGTTTTTTTAAACATATAGATAAGTTTAATACTGATGTGCCTATGGTTTTTGATGATATAAACAGAACCCAAGATTCTGATGTAATGGAGAGTGTATCTGATTATGTTGATAGAGATTATGAGATAATAGACATTTATACTGGAGTAATATATGGTAAATCTTAATAGAAAATATGTAATCGGAACTCATGTCATGTGGTTTGAAATTGAAATGTATGTTGATTTTATTGATGGTATGGTAAATCTATTGGAAACTGTTGAAAATAAAGAAAATGTAACTATTGATTTATGTTTTAATATGTTACAACATTTTGAAAAAGTTGATTATGATAAGATTAAAAAACACGAGCTAGTGATTAAATTCAAAAAAGGCGTATCGACATTAGAGGACATGGGGTATATCGTTAATCAGCATATTAAAGATGGTGATGAGTTTTACTTTCATGCTGATTATAGAAGAGATTTAAACTATAACTACTGTAAGAAAGTAGATTATGTTATGTGGGGTGAAACTGATAGTTTCTTTCCAAGAGAAGCATTTCAAGTAATAGAAACATTATCAAAGTATACAGACGAACAAAACATACATAGGTATCTACTTAGTTTTTCTGATAGAAAAATGTGGGATGCTAGTTGGGATTCGTTGGTTCATAATGACTATGTTGATTTAAAATTTATTGATGATGATGAAGGTCACTTAAACCCTAATCAAGCAAAGTCTCCAATGTCGATAGAAAAGATGAACGAGATAAATGCAAAAGCTAATGAGTTTGATTTTTCTTACATTCAACACCCAAAGATAAGTGGTGCTTGTTTAGTATTATCATCTGATTTAATAAAGTCTGGTGTAAATATACCACCTTTTTTGTTATATAATGATGATGAGGGTTTATCAATAATGTCACATAAGTTACTCAAGGATAAGTATATTCAGTTTGTCGTTAAAAATGTATTGCATGTTCATGCTAGACGACATCCTCAAAAAAGAATGTATGTCAAAGATGAAGATAATCCATATTCTTTTATAGGTGATAAAAACAATAACTTTCAAAAGTTTTTAAGTATGTCAAAAGAAAATATACAAACTCTTGTTACTGAAAAAGGCAAATTTAAAGAGTACAATGATTTAAAAAAAATATTGGAGTCAAAATGAAAAGAGTATTAATTACCGGTATCAATGGTATGGATGGAAGTCACCTTGCTGATTTTCTTTTAGAGAAAAACTATGAAGTTTATGGCATGGAGAGAAGAACATCAAGTCCAAATAGAACTAACACCAAACACCTTGAGGATAAGATAACATTTGTTAATGGGGATTTAACAGACCAAAATTCATTAGTTAGGTGTTTAAGAGAGTCAAATCCGGATGAGGTTTACAATCTTGCTGCTCAATCATTTGTTGGTGAGAGTTGGAATACACCAGAACAAACAGGTGATGTAACAGGTCTTGGTGCTTTGAGGATGTTGGAAGCTATAAGAGAATATGGTAAAGATGTTAAGTTTTATCAGGCGTCTACTTCCGAATTGTATGGTAGGATGATAGAGAATCCAGCAAAAGAAACTACACCATTTTATCCTCGTTCACCTTATGGTGTCGCCAAGTTATATGGTCACTGGATTACAAAGAATTACAGAGAATCTTATGATATGTTTAATGTTAGTGGTATTCTTTTTAATCACGAGTCAGAAAGACGAGGTGTTGAATTTGTAACAAGAAAGATTACAGATGGTGTTGCTAAAATAAAACTTGGTTTAGAAGATTACATAACATTAGGTAACTTGGATTCAAAAAGAGATTGGGGATATTCACCTGATTATGTTGAATCCATGTGGATGATGTTACAACAAGATAGTCCTGATGATTATGTTATTGCTACTGGTAAAGACCACACAATCAGAGAGTTTTTAGATGCTGCTTTTAATTCAGTTGATATTACTGATTGGGAAAACTATGTAAAACAAGATCCTCGTTTTATGCGACCAGCAGAAGTTGCTGTGCTTTGTGGGGATTCCACAAAAGCTCGTGAGGTATTAGGTTGGTATCCAAGAACATCATTTGAAGAGATGGTGTCTAAAATGGTTAAAAATGATATAAAATTACTATCGTGATAAAAGTAAAATTAACAGACTCAAATAATATGAAATGCTTTAGTGGGTTGATTCACACTAAGGATTTACTAAGAGATTATAGCATAGACATAACCGAATCAGATGATTACGATTATGAATTTGTTCACGCTGATGAGTTTATTAATTTATCTTTACCACTACAAGAAAGTATAGACAAGGGTATAAATAATTTATCGAAGAAATCAGGAGATTACTTTTTATTTCATGGTGGAGATTCCACTTCGATAATGGGTGCTTATGAGGTATTTTTAGAATCCAATGCTAAATTTCTTTTTAAGAAACAACTTTTATCTCAAGATGATTATAAGCAAAAGACAGCTATAAACAAGTGGTTCTTTGGAAATGGTTCGGAGTTGGATAGGGGTTATGACATACCAGATGATGTATATAATAGAATAAAACTTACTGGTTATAATGTTGCTCATAACTGGCCTCACCTACAACAGATGCAAGTTGGTAATGTAGACAGAGATATAGATGTCTGTGCTATATATCAAGGTATATTAGATAATGGTAATATGGATCATGAGTTAAGAACTGATATTTTATATACCGAACATAGAAAAGGTGCTTGGGATATTTTAGATGATATGAAAGATACACACACCATAGTCAAAGGTCAATCAACTCCACAGCAATTCGTTGAGGTAATGAAAAGGTCAAAGGTAGGGTTGTCTCCATTTGGAATGGGTGAACTATGTTACAGAGATTTAGAGTTAATTCAATGGGGTTGTTTGTTAATTAAACCTGATATGAGTAAGGTTATAACAGAGCCAGACTTTTTTAAATCAATGAAAACTTATGTGCCAGTAAAACCTGACTGGTCAGATTTAAATGAGACAATAGAAAAAGTTCTTGCTAATTTCAAAGATTATCAGTATATTATAGATAATGCTAAAAGTAAGGTGGTTGAAATGTATTCCTATGAAAATGTTTGTATGTATTGGTATAACTTTTTTGCTAATCAAAGTGGGGTAGAGGGTGAGTAAAATAACATCTGTAATACCAACATATAATAATTTACCATTTCTGAAACTAACTGTCACATCAATCAGACAGAATTGTTATTACAATGATATGCCTATCTTTATCTTTGCTGAGAACTGTACCGATGGTACGAATGAATGGTTGGCATCTGCTGCTGGTGACCTTGAAATTGAATATCACATAGAGAATGATGGGGATAGGGAGAATCAAAGAGGCATCGGTGGTGGTATTGATTTATGTGTTAGTCATGTAAAGACAGAGTTTGTCAACATATTACATTCAGATTTTTGGTTAGGTCCCAATCAAGATATTGAACTATTAAAACTATATGATGACATCAAACCAGGTGAAAGATTGATTACTTCTTCATTCAGAGTTCAACCAAACATATTTCCAAACGATCCTCCATATAGACCTGGTACTATTTTTGTTGACTTTGATGAGTTTGGTGCCCATGATACGGACTTTGATGGCGACCATTTTGATAATTGGTCTAACGAATTTACAAAAGATAATGATATCCAAATTAGAAAAGCTGGTGGTGCTGGGTATTTCTGTAGAGTAGAAGACCATATAAACATGGGTGGTAACGATCCAATATTTCAACCGATGTATTGGGAAGATAAAGACCTTTTCATGAGAATGCAAATGGAAGGTTATAAGTTTGTAATGACAAGTAAATCTCTTATCTGGCATTTTACTTCGAGGACATCAAGGTTTCCAAATGGAACTAAAGAGTTAGATAATAATAAAAGACCAGCACATATTGTGAGGTGGGAACAAAGAGCTATGCAAAGATTTATAGAGAAGTGGGGTAGGTTACCTCAAGAAGATGAAGATACATTTGTAATACCAATAACGGGAACTAGTAACCCAAATAAAATAGAATGGCCATTTTAATGAGTAAAACATTATTAGTAATAACAACTTACAATGAAAGTGAATATACAAAATTATGCTTTAATTCATTAAAAAACTTAGAAGACGATATTGATGTATTAGTCATAGATGATTACAGTACCGACAACACAGTTGATTTATGTAATGAATATGGATATGAAGTTATAACAAAAAAAGAAGGTAGAGGATTAACTGATTCTTGGAATAGAGGTTACTATGAATTTAAATCAAGATGGATTAAAAATAAAAGTGGATTTGATGACAACTATGATTATTTTATATTAGCTAATAATGATATATTAATACCAAGAGGTGCTATCACAGAATTAAAAAAGACATTTGCTAAATGGCCTTTTAGTTTAGTTGTTCCTACTTCAACCACTAATGGCGTAGGTCACAATAGAGAACAATCTATTGAAAATTATTATCAAGGTATGTCACCATCATGTGATGATCCTAATTACTATCAAGAAATACAAGATAAAATACTTGATGTAAAAACACAGGTAGAAAAATCAAATAATTTATATCAACTTGATCCTAAAAGAATGAAAATGTTTAACGGTTTCTTTTTTATGATGGATAGAAATATTATTAACTATGAATTCTCAAATAAAGAATTATTTGAACCTAAATTTATTATGACTAAGAATGAAGATGAATTTAATTGGGCTAAGTTAATACCAAATAATGATTTTGCTAGTGTTTGTAAAACATCATTTGTATACCACTATAAGGGCGTAACTGCAAAGGGGGATTTGAGAGACAATGCTAAATGGAAAGAAACAAGGTTTAACAATGGATAAAGTAATAAGTTTTATACAACCTAGTAGAAACAATCTAAAGTATCTACAATGGTCTTACAATAGTATTCGTAAAAACTTAGGATATCGTCACGAGATATGCTGGGCTGATGATTTCTCTGATGATGGAACTTGGGAATGGATGCAAGAGATTGCTGAAAAGGATAAGAATGTAAGGATACATCGTAATGAAGGACCAACTCGTTTAGGTCATACAATACTTTACGATACATTAGTAAATGAATATGCTACAAGTGATATCGTGATGATATATCATGCTGATATGTATGCTTGTCCTGGTATGGATAAAGCAGTATTAGATAAGCTAACAGAAGGTAGTGTTGTATCTGCTACAAGAATAGAACCACCATTACATCCCGATGGTCCTGAAAAGGTATTGTTAGACTTTGGTATAGAACCTGAAGAGTTTGATGAACAAGGATTACTGAGTTGGTTGAGTGAAGAAAGAACAGAAAAGTATACACAAGGTATCTTTGCTCCGTGGGCTATACATAAGAAAGATTTTCAAAAGATTGGTGGACACGACCCGTTGTATGCTCCACAATCAAAAGAAGACTCTGATATCTTTAATAGATTTCAATTAGCTGGTTACAGAACCATACAAACATTTCAAGGTTTCGTATATCATATGACTTGTAGAGGTAGTAGATTTAAGGATGGTGCTATGAGAAATCCAGCAGGTCAAGTCTTTATGAAAGGTAGAGAATCATCGGAATGGTTAGCACAAAATCTTAGGTCTACTCGTAACTTCATTCGTAAGTGGGGACATATGGTAAAACATGATGAGTATTTGAAACCAATAGTACCACCTAAATATAAAGTATATTTTAAAGCTTATAATTGTAATGGTAATCTTTTGAGTGAGTTAGAACCTTGGTGTGATTCGATATATTTGGATTATGGATCTCTAGGAAAGTATGCTACTGAGTACAAACAAAAAGAACAACCAGACACTCAATTTGATTTGGATGAAAGAATATGGATGTATGGAAATAGCAAAATAACAGATAAAGATGGTGTCGTTGTGGAATTTGATTGTGATAAATTGACACCAAATAACTTTCAGATAATAGTAAATTTATCAGAAATAGTTCAAGAAAGTGGAGTGTTAGGGGAAATGGAACTTGACATATTTAAATTTTATATTAATTCTTTAGAAACATATGAAAAAAACTTAGTCGTTTGTAAGACTAACTAACTATTTATAAGTGTAATAAGAGGTTTTATATGAATAAATTAGGTTCTTATATCAATAATTTGATGACCACTATTGTAGATAAAGAAGAGAAATTTTTTGTTAGAAAATTAGCTTTTAGTGAACTAACCAAGTTAGAACAAGACATCACCGATTTTATATTTAATTATATAGATGAGATGGGAGATGAACCTTGGGATGACAAAAATAAAAATAAAGACCAATTAGAAATTAAGTTTGGAGACAAAAATGAAAATAAGTAATGAAGCATCAACAGAAATGAAAAAGATTAGAGCTGCTCTTGACGACATGTATGATAAGTTAAATGTAACTCTTTACGCAAAAAATGTTGCTGCTAAAATAAGTTATTCAGAAGTTAATCCGTTTGATAGAGTATCCGAAAACTTTGGGTATATTTCAACAATCATCAGAAATTTACAAGATTCTGAAAAGGTAGAAGATTAATATGGCAAACGACCACGCTCAAGACCGATATGATCCACCATCACTTGGTAGTGATTGGGAAAAGGAATACTTTGGTGATGTAAATATTGGTGAAGTATTTAGATTAAGACCCGATAGTAAAGCTAAATCTTTTCGTAAGGTGAAAGATGGTGTTGCTTTTGATATCGTAGAAAGAAAAGAAATTGGATTAGGGCAAAAACAAGATATATATGTCAAGTCGTAACTTTCAAAAACCTATACGAATTAAAGGTCAGAGATTAGTCTTAACTAAAAAAATGATTGAAGACGCTCAATCTCAAACTAAATCAAATATGGCAGCAGCTAGGTGGTTGGGTGTAAGTTACCTAACTTATCGTAAATATGCTAGAACTTACAATTTATTTGAAAAACATCTAAATCAATCAGGTATTGGTATTAAGAAAGGATATGGTAGATGGATAAAATCACTTGACCAAATTCTTGACGGAAGTAAAAAATATCGTATGAGAGCTGGATACATTAAGAAACGACTCATAAAAGAAAAGTGGGTAGAAGAAGAGTGTGGTTCTTGTGGATATAATGAAATTATTATAGGAAAAGAATCAGTTGCTCTTCGTTTGGATTATATAGACGGAGATGTAACAAACAACACACTAGAAAATCTGAGGTTATTATGTCCTAATTGTTTTTTATCACATAACGGACATATGCCATCATCAGAGAGGTTTTATAAATGAAACAAAAAGCAATACTAATTAAAGATTTTTACAATGACAAAGGTGCTTTACACCGTGGAGAGAAAGTAATCATGGGAGAAAAAATAGGTGATGGTTTGGTTAGAGTTACTTCAAGCACTGGCTCTATATACACAATCCCAAGGCATATTCTTAAATTAATTCCTTGACATTTATCTTATTTCTTTGTATATTACTAATATGAAGAAAGTAATTAATTGTATAAAAAAAGACAACCCTATTATAAACAAAAAACTTCGTGAGGTATCAGTTGAAGAAGGATTGGAAATCGCAACAGAACTATTTCAGATACTTAACGAAAGAGGGGACGGTATTGGGTTGGCAGCTAATCAAGTGGGAATTGATGCACAAGTGGCCGTTGTCAATGTTCGTGAACCTTTGGTACTCATCAACCCTAAAATCGTTGAAAAACATAACGAGATACCTTTTTATGAGGGCTGTTTATCTTATCCAGGCAAAAGAGTTCACACCAAAAGATACAGAGATGTAGTTATCCAAACTGCTCAATCTGAGAGTGGTTGGTATTTTAGTGGTGCAGAAAGTCCAAGTGATGGTAAAGGTAGTTGGGAAAAAGAACAAGGCAAGAAACAAGACGCAGAACTAAGGACTTTAGAATCTGTCTGTGTCCAACATGAGATTGACCACCTAAATGGTATCGTGTGTATGGATAGGAAAGTAGATGCTACTGTTAAAGTCGAAAAGAAAATTGGTCGTAACAGCTTAGTTACAATCAAACGAAATGATGCAGTTAAGGTTTTGAAATACAAGAAGGCACAAAAGTTTATAAATGATGGGTGGGTAATAGAATGAAAGACGAATTACAAGAATTACTAACAATTACTATGGAAGAGTGTGGTGAACTAATTCAAGCGTGTAGTAAGGCTATAAGGTGTAATGACTACCATGACAATGAAAAGCTAATTGAAGAGGTTGGTGATGTTATGTGCATGATTGAATTGTTACATGAATATGATTTGATATCATTTAATGATATTGATGAAAGGGTAAAGATTAAAAAAGAGAAACTAAAAAAATGGAGTAATTTAATATGAACATAGGTTATGCCTGTATTAATATGCAACTGTCATATCCACAAAAGTATGGTGGTAAAGAAAAGGGAGTTAAACCAATCACTACAGGTCGTAGTATGATTAAAAGAACCTTTGATACCAAAGGTGTTGATTATGCTAGTGAACTCACATTAGCTAATGCTATGGATTTAGATAAGATTATTGATTGGAACATACTTAATGGTTACAAGTTTTTTCGTATCACAAGTGGTCTAGCACCTTGGAAATCTGAATACAAATGGGAAGACCTAAAAGATTTGAAGTGGATTAAAAGATACTTACACTCTGCTGGTGTTAAAGTAGATACACACGGTGTCAGAATAACATCTCATCCAGGTCCTTTCAATGTTCTAACATCACCTCATGAGCATGTTGTTGAAAATTGTATTGGTGATTTGACAATGCATGGTGACACATTTGATATGATGAATCTTAGTAGAACACCATACAACAAAATTAATATTCATATTGGTGGGGCGTATGGTGATAAACCGAAATCAATGGAAAGGTTTTGTGAAAATTTTGAAAGACTACCTGATAGAGTTAAATCTCGTCTGACAGTAGAGAATGATGACAAACAATCAATGTATTCAGTTAAGGAGTTATATTATGGAGTGTACAAGCGTATTGGCGTGCCCATCGTGTTTGACTACCATCACCATAGGTTCTGTGATGGTGGGCTTAGTGAACAAGAGGCTTTGGAATTGGCTATGTCAACTTGGCCAGAAGGGATTACACCTGTTGTCCACTACAGCGAGAGTCGTAGTAAGGAACGACTTGACGAGTCAATTAGACCTCAAGCCCATTCTGATTATATTTATGATTATATTGACACTTATGGTAATGACATTGATATCATGGTAGAAGCAAAGGCAAAGGAGTTGGCTGTTGCTAAGTATCTTGAACTACATGGTTGATAGGTTACAGAAGTTAATATTTCTTTGGATGTATAAGAGACATCTGAAAAAGAGAATAGCAAAGAACGATTTTGGTAGAAGAGAAGAATGGTAATGAAAGGTAAATCAAAGAGAAGTGTGACTAATGTTGATATAAGGTGGGAATATATAAAAGGTTTTGTATGGTTGGTCTTAGGATACTTCTACTTTCATTTTGTTATAATGGGTTGGTCTTTTTGAAAAACTCATATAGAACGATAATATCTTGGATTACATACAATTTTGAACAATGGTTTTGGAGAAATGCTAAAAAAGAAAAAACAATATATGTTTACAGCGATGATAACTGTAGAATAGACAAAACAGGAGGACCTTATGAAGTTAGGATTAGAAAATCAGACGATAAAGGAAATGATTAAATTAATAATTATTGGGTTTTACTATGTATTTTCAAATATGCTTTACCATATTTCATTGGGGTTAAATAAGATGTTAAGATATTTATTAAAGTCTGTGGGTTATAAATCAAAATTTATAGAATACCCAAAACCAAAAGAAGATGAGGATATAATAGGAATATGAAAGAGTTATGCGTTAATTGTAAAAAAGAAACTAAATATGACAAAAAAGACCATATTGATTATAGACTTGGTTACATAGAAGGCTCTGGTCAGTTATGTCTTAATTGTTATGGTGAGATTTACATTAAACCAAAAGTAGGAGAGAAAAATGAACAGATTCACAAAAGCAATTGAAACGCTAAAGCGATGGATTGGTATGGATAAGAGAAGTGGTGAAGATAGAAGAGTAAAGAAACCACGAAAAAGAAAATACGAGAAAAGAAAAGATGGTGTGAAATCTGATAGGAGAAAGTAATGAAGTCAGCTAAATATTTTACTGCCAGTTGGTGTGGTCCTTGTCAACAGTTCAAACCAATTATGGAAGGATTGAAATCAGATGGACTTCCAATAGAGATAATTGACATTGATTCCAATGAGGATTTAGCCAGAGAGTTTTTGGTTCGTTCAGTTCCAACTACCATTATAATGGATGGTGATGAGGAGATAGAGAGATTCATCGGTGCTAAAACAAAACAACTTATTGAAAGTAGTTTAGGAGAGTAAAATGATATTAGATAGTTTATTAGCTGGTATGATGTTATTTAGTTCTTTTGCAGTTAGAGATGCCAATGTACAACCTAATCCAGATGACTACGAAATCAGTATTGGTATTAGTCATGATAGCTATTACATTAATCGTCAATGGGAAAGGGAACTTGGTAGTAAATATTTAGACGACCAAGTTTGGTTCAAGATAGACAAATTTTTATATATCAAACCAGAATACTTTAACAAGCAAAGCGATAATGTTAAGTATGCTAAAGTAGATTGGAGAAAGAGTTGGAAAGAGATTAGTTTTGGTTTCACAACTCGTTCAACAACTGATAAGTTAAATGATTATGAAACATTTGTATCAGTTGGAACAAATAAGAAAAAAACTTATTGGGATAAGATAGATACCGAAGTTTCTTTTGATGGATACTTACCACCTGATTCAGATTTTGAATTTGAAAATAAGTTCAAGGTTAGCTACAAACTCACAGAAAAACTTAGACTATATAATACAGGAGAGATTTCCAAGTTAAAAGGTGAATCAAACTATAGGGCTAAGATAGGTTTAGAGTATACATTTTAATATTTATAGGTAAGGAAAATGAAATACAAAGTAAAAGAGTCAATAAATCAATCCTTTACTCCGTTAGAAAAAGAGTGGACAACAACCACATCTTACGATATAAAAATAGTTTACAAAGTGCTTGACTAATAATGCTTTTTAGCATTAAATTTAGGAGTAATATGATGAGTGTTTGGGAAACAGAAAGAAAAGAAATCGCTACTTGGTTATCAGGTTATTTAGCTATGATTAAAAAATGGGTAGATAAGATACTTGACAATGAAGACCACGATGTTGATAAAATAAAAATTATCACACAAATAGATGAGTGGATAAAATGGTTAGAGGAAACCAAATTAAAAATCATTAAAATGAAAGATACAGCAATAGAAAGGGAATAAAAAAATGAAAAGGTTATTTTTAATATTAGGTTTATTGGTTATTGGTTGTTCTGATACCATGTCATCAGAAAATTGTGATTGTGATTTTACCATCACATCAGATTTACCACAAACAAATGGTGTATATGAGTTAGAATATAATTCTTCTTTAGCACAAACTTACTCTGTATTATCTTGTCAAACAGAGTGTGGTTGGTCACAACATATCCAATGGGATTCTAATTATCAATATCAAATATTACCAAATCAATGGACTAGCTTAGTTAATCCAAGTAGCATGACAGATGAATTTGGAGAAGGTAATATTGTATTTGCTGTTTGGGAAGAGTTTGTTGGGAGAACCATAACAATATATGGTGGGTATACAGATGAGTGTGGTCATCATTTTATAGATTCAGTAAAGGTAAAAGTAGTTGATAATGAGTAGGAGATAAATTATGAAATGGGTATTAGTTAATAATGTGGATGAGATAGTTGACACTTGTGAGATAGCAAGTGGAGTCGGTGTATCGGGAGCTAAAACTTATTTTATGGGTATCAAACGATTAAAAGGAAAAGAGTTTGATAAGCTTTGGAAAGTAATGAGTAAAGAAAAATATGATATACAATTCAAGGTATCATTACAAAATAGACAAATCGAGTGGTGGAAAGACGATCAGTCATACCTTGACATAGATAAATAGTAATACTCTGTCATATTGTCATAAGAAAAAGTTTGGAACAATTATTGTACTATATAGGTAAGAACATCGCCACAAAGTGGGATGTCGTTAGTTCAAATGAATAACTGTATAGGAGAAATACAATGACTAGATTAATAGTTAACCCGCAACATCTCAACCGAGATGAATTTTTAACACCTTTTGATAGGGTATTTGATGAGCTGATGAGTAAGCAGTTCCCAACTTTTCAAGAAGAAGTTGGAGTATCTTTTAACAAAGGTTCTTATCCTAAAGTGAATGTTTATGAGTATGATGACAAAGTTGGTATCATAGCTGAAATTCCAGGATTAGATAAGAAAAATGTGTCAGTAGAAGTCGAAGAAAATGTGTTGACCATATCAGGCGACAAACATGGTTTTGAAGAGGATGGTGGTAAGTGTATCACAAGAGAACTAAAACATTCTTCATTTAAGAGGTCTTTTAATTTAGGAGAACAATTAGATGGAGATGATGTTAGTGCTAATTTCAAGGATGGAATACTTTCCATCGAAATTCCAAAAGTAGAACCCGAACTACCGAAGAAAAACATCGTGAAGATTAAGTGAAAAGAATCACCGTAGGTGATAATGGTTATATTATTCTCGGTGTTGTGTCGGCTAATACTTCGTTTTCTACAGAAGAATTAAAAAGTCAATGGAGATTGGCCGACACTATTTTACAAAAAGGTGGTGAATATTATATATGTCAACAAATGATAAATGCAGAATTTTATGACATTTAATGCTTGACTTTAATAGTTATTTAAAAGTATATTAATGTCATGAAACAAACACAATCAAAAAACAAAGAAAGGGGATTTGAAATGAATGGTGGTTATTTTATTGATGGAGTTCCATATATGGATTGTAAAATTACTGGAGAACCAGTTCGTAATGTAGGTGTGGAAGCTACATCTGTTATAGGTAGTAGAGCCGTCATGGCTAGAGTGCATAAAATGTTTCCTGAACAAAACAAACCCACAAGAGTTAAAACAGGTCGACCATCAGGTTGGCATTTCATGAATGAGTTCGTTGATAGGGATGGTAATGTTTTTCATAAGGGTAAAGAACAACCTGATTTAAAAGGTACTTTACCACCTACTAAAATCAAACCCAAAAAGAAAGTAAAGCGTAGGTCAAAAGAAGAAATGCTTTTGGCAAGACATGAAAAGAAGAAACAAGTTTTAAAGAAAGCGAAGAAGAGGGTAAATGACAAAATTAAACGGTAATAATCCATTAGATAGGGATTACTTTAAATATAAACACAGAGATAGACCTAAGAAAGAAGAAAAGCAAATCACACCTTGTTGTGGTCAAGACATTGATTATAAAGGTATGAATGTCAATAACGAATATGATTGGAAATTAATAGAAGAATATATAGAAGAAAAACTCAGAGAGTATGCTAGCACGGAGTCGATAACTCCTAAATCTTGTAAGAAGTGTGGTAGGTTCTTGGGGTATTCCAGTATATTGAGACGGGATAAGAAGTATTTTAGATAGGAGATAGTAATGGGTAAACAAGTAAAAAAACATGGTTATAGTTGTAAATTAGATAGAGTCGTAGATGGAGACACTTGTGATGCGATGGTTGATTTAGGATTTAATGTGTGGCACAAGGTAAGAATTCGATTCTATGGTGTGGATACATGGGAATCAAGAACAAGAGATTTAGAAGAAAAAGCCAAAGGTTTAGCAGCAAAAGCTTATGTAAAAGACTTATTGGAAAATTCCGATGATGGTAAGTTTTCAATTATTTCACATGGTACTGGTAAATATGGTAGAGTTCTTGGTGAGTTGTTTGTTAAAGGACAAGAGAAGTCTGTGAACGAATTACTTAAAGAGAATGGACATGCTTACGAGTATCACGGTGAAAAGAAAAAGGTGTTTGGTGGTTAATCATGGACATCAGTAAAGAGAATACTGTAATAACATCTTTGTCAAGACAACCTGTCTCAGGATCTTTAAACGATGTTGTTACGGCAGTTCATTATCAAATATTCGCATCAGGTTCAATTAACGGAACATCAAGTTTAGCTTATGTTCACACATCTTTTGATTTAAAACCACCAAATCCTGATGCTTTCTTACCTTTTGATGATATTACAAAATCAAGAGTTTTTACTTGGATCCAGTCCACGCAAGGGGAAAATCAATTCAACGAAAGTGTTTCAGAACTTGAACAGATTTTGTCTTCTTCTGTAAATTCTCAAAATGTAGAAGTATTACCAGTTAGTATGTCTTTGTTTGAAAGATAAATAAAAATAGGAGACTAAAATGAACGATATGAAAATTATTCAAGAACAACAAGAATCTTTTGTAAGAAGTCAAGCTGTTCTTATGATTAGTAGAAATTATTCTAAACCAAAAGTTATCAAGAGGGTATTAAAAAGATTTAAAAAATGTATTTCAAGGGGGTAATTTATGAAAAAATCTAAACCTTTAATTGAAGACATTAAAATAACAGAAGAAGATAATAAAATTTCACTATTAGAATTGAAAAGAAAGGTGGGTCCACCAAAAATTCAATTTAGAAAAAAACGATAAACTAAAGAGGTTACAATGGCAAAAGCTAAGGGTGGGTTTGGTAATGATGGTGTTACTAAACGAAAGAAGAAAACAAGTCAAGGACAAGGCAGAGGTACAAAGTTCAGCACAAGAGTTGGTTCTAAACGATTCAGAAAGAAAAAATATAGAGGTCAAGGTAAATGATTAAATCTGATGTTTTAGATAAAGGATTTATAGAAGTTGTAGACTCACTTGGTAACGATTTAACGGTTGTTAATTCTGCTCGTGTATCATTCGGTAAGAGAAAAAGGAAGTGGGATAAATCGGATGAAAGATTGGTTCGCTACCTTGCTAAGTACAAACACTATTCGCCATTTCGTCACTTACAAGTTCAGTTTCATATCAAAGCACCTGAGTTTGTAATGAGGCAATGGTATAAACATGTTGTTGGTATAGAAACAACATCTAATAGTTCTGCTAAAGACCACGCTTGGAACGAAATAAGTGGTAGATATGTTCCTGTAGCTGATTTTTACACACCATCAGTATTTAGACAGCAATCGGAAGATAATAAACAAGCTACAGAGGGTGCTATTCAAGAACAAGACTTGGCTCTAAGAACATGGAAAGAGGTTATGTCAAATATTATAGATGGTTATCATCAACTTCTTGATATGGGTGTGGGTAAAGAACAAGCAAGAGCTATATTACCATTGAATCAATACACCGAAGTATATTGGACAGCATCATTTCAAGCTATTATGAATTTTATCGAGTTGAGAAATGAAAAGACATCACAATGGGAAATACAAGAGTATGCTAAAGTGATGTTAGAACAAATGAAAGAAGTATTCCCAAAAACAACTGAACTATGGAGTGAAGCACATGGATGGGTATAAAAGATTTATAAAAGAGTATCCTAACTTTCCAGTAAATGGAGTGAACTTTAAAGACATATCTCCACTATTAGCAGACCAACAAATGTTTATGGAAGCAATAGTTGATATGGGTAGAAGGGTTAGAAATCCTAATTATTGGGTTGGAATAGATTCTCGTGGTTACCTGTTTTCTTCAGCACTTGCCACTCAATTTGGTGGTGGTGTTATCTGTGCAAAAAAAGAAGGAAAGACGCCAGGTGACAAAATCTCAATAAGTTACGACCTTGAGTATGGAAGTGCAACATTAGAAATGCAAGAGGGTAACGGAGAAGTGGTTATCGTAGATGATGTTTTAGCAACAGGTGGAACACTACAAGCAACTAATGAGTTAGCAAAAAAAGCTGGTTATAAGATAGTTGGTAATTTAGTGTTAGTTGATTTAAAGTATGTTCCAAGAGTAGATAACTTTAACTTAGATGTGAGGTCAATAATACAATATGCCTAAAAAACAAGTTGGTGCCATACCAAAGATAGTAAATGATTTCAAACCAAAAACAAGTAACCAAAATACATTTCATAATATCATAGGGGGTGAAGACACACAACTTATATTGTGTCATGGGATTGCTGGTACTGGTAAAACTTATGTGTCCATCTATAGGGCTCTACAAGATGTCTTAAGAAGAGGAACACCTTATCATAAACTTATCATTATCAATCCAACCGTAGATGTTGGTAATGAAGATAAGTTAGGGTATTTACCAGGTGAGTTGTCGTCAAAGATACAACAATATAACGAATCCACATTTACCATATTAGATAAAATTATTGGTAAAGCAAGAGCAACAAAGATGATATCGGATGGTAAATTAGAGATTGGAGTGTTAAACTTTTTGAGGGGAGTTAATTTAGAGAATTGTTATGTGATACTTGACGAGGCTCAGAATGTTTCGCCGATGCAAATCAAGACTCTGATGACAAGAATATCAGAGAACTGTAAAATGATTATACAAGGTGACATGTCACAATGTGACAAGTTCAAGGCTAACGGAGTTACAGCATACGAGAAGAGTGGTTTTTATGATGCTTGGTTTAGATTAAAAGGTGTAGAGGGTGTCAATCATATGGCTTTTAATAGAGAAGATTGTGTCCGACACCCGTTAGTAAAAAGAATCCTAAAAACATACGAGGACGAACACGAGATTGATTTGAGTCATGATTAATGTTATCGGAAGAGTTTTTAATAGAGAGGGGATATTGTTGTGGACATGGTTGTTTAATGTGTCCATATGTTCCAAGACACACAAAAGGTAATAAGGTTATGAGAAAAAATATATTAATAGTATCAGCACTTGAGATAGAAACACAAGGTCAGTTAGATGATTACAATGTATTGTATACTGGCGTTGGTAAAGTTAATGCTACTATAAAACTAATGGAAAGGTTGGGTAGTATTTTTTTATCAAGAGAGGGTGAGATAGCACCAAATTTAGTTATCAACTACGGAACTGCTGGTTCACAGCATTGGAAATATCGTAAAGGAGACTTAGTTGATTGTACACGATTTGTTCAGAGAGATATGGATGTATCGGGTCTTGGTTTTAAGTTAGGTCAAACACCATTTGAAAAAGACATCCCCATAATAATAGAGAGTGATTCTGATTTCAATCCTATCGGTAAAAATGTTCTTTGTGGTAGTGGTGATTCATTTGTTACGGTTGACCAATTTAACTGGAAAAACTTGGTTGATGTAGTAGACATGGAAGCATATGCGTTAGCAAAGGTTTGTCTGTACTATGGTTTACCATTCATATCGTTTAAATATATTACAGATGAGGCTAATGGGGGTGCTGGTGATGATTGGGAAGAGAATGTTGGAAAAGGTATTGTAGAATTTAAGAAAAAAGTGCTTGACAAGTTACCAAAATCTTCGTAAATTAATAGAAATAATAAGGATAAACTATGACATATCGAGAGTATAAATTAACTTGGTTACAACAAGAAATTTTCGTAGATACATATGGTAGAGATTACAATCTATCTGATGTGCCAATGACTATGATGACAAGAGAAGAAGCTTACGATAAACGAGGATTAACTGAAGAACAAATAGACGAGATTTACGAGAAGTGGATTTCAGAACAAGAGGAGAATGAA
>VMHT01180211.1_pt1 | contig 22309 bp, 26 predicted proteins | sample 4693611 | NCBI WGS metagenome assembly VMHT01 (sample SAMN12280063, study PRJNA550983) | marine metagenome | isolation source: seawater sampled from same location over 5 years 0.02-0.2 micron viral filtrate | place: USA: collected off the coast of southern California halfway between the port... ...
CCTGACTAAATAACTGGTTGTAAGGACTATCAGGGTTGCTACGAGCTTCTTTTACCAACGCATCAGACTCAGCCCTAATACGTCCAACCCTTGCCGCTGCGCCTTCAGGGCCATCGATCAGGGAACGTTGCGCGGCCTCACTCAAGCCACCGGGCAGAGGAGATTCGCCCATCCCCCGCCGGTAATCGTTGAGTGTCTGCCTTAACACTTGCTGTTGAGACTCTTGTCCTGCAAGCCGTTTGTCCAACGTCGCAAGGCCAGGATCGTAAGCACCTCTAATACCGAATAAAGCTCCAATGGAATTCTTTAAAACACCTTGAACGTTTTGAGTCATTCTTGTGTCTTGAATGTCTCGTTCCGTCTGGCTAAGAGCTCTTTCCGCGCTTCGCCTACCTCTCAGGCTGTTGGACTGTGCGAGCGCGTCGTTGTAATTGGCGTAGGTCTTTCCGTCATCTCCGACGTATTTACCTTGTGCGTTGTAATAACCCATAAGTTACCTCCAGTTCATTGCGCCTTGGGCTTGCATCACTCGGGTGCCCACGGCAGTGTCTGCGGGGCCTGGTACTGACATGATGAATTCAGCACCAGCTCTGTCGTAGGCATAACGCCGTACTTCATCGCGGCGATAGTTCGCTACGTATAAAGCTTCCGCAAGACGATCACACTCACGGCTGTAAATCTCCCAATAGTCCTTGTCCGCTTTTAACGGTTCAGACTGGAAAATTGCACGCTCAGTGTCACCTGTAATCCGCTCGACGCGGCTAGGTTGCGGCTGATCAGCAATCCGAAAGATCTGCGAAACCTTGAAGGCCTTGTCGCAGCGGTCTAAATGTTCAAGAATTCTCGAATAGAAATAACTATCCGGGACTCTTGCCATTGCCTCTTCCAGACGGGCAATATCCCCCGCCGGGAGATTAGCTCCGACGTTGTATCCCAAATGGAAGCGACAACGGCTTTTGTCGTAGTCGTTGAGCTCCAATGTTATTCAGCGACCTTTCAGTAATTCTATGCGAATCAGTCGATGTAAATTAAGTCGGCTGCGATAACCTCGTCCCAGTCAACACGACCGATCTTTTTAAGCTGCTCGAGATTCTTGAAACGTTCGCCGGGGAGAGACAACCTCAGCTCAACGATCTTCTTGGCCGTCGCATAGCCAATACCTTTGACGTGCTTGGCGATACCTTCAGCAGTGCCGACATTAAGGTTTAACCTCGTGTCAGCAGGGATGATTGTTTCAGGAAGCTTATCTTCGTCTACCTCGACTTCAGCGCTTTGAGGTTCGATCGAGACTCCATTTCTACCCTTACCCGCTTCATAACCAACTAAGTCAGCAAGAGCTACATAAGCGACAGACCCGCTGGAGTTCTTCACCATTGCCCATTCCTTGTCATGGTGGGAAATGAATTCAACTAACTGGCCGGTCTTGGTGTTTTGATACAGCGCCATAAATGCAATAAAAAAAGGGCGGCTGGTGGCCCAGACGCCCTCATACTAGAGAAAAGACTGAAGAATCAGCTCTCAGTCAAATAAGGCAGCATCGTGTTATCGGCGCTAGCTACTTCATCATCGAGATAGTACGAGACTTCACAGATGATTGGAGTACCGCCAGATGCAGTAGAGCTCAGAGTGTTAGAGCTAGCTACGTTGCCTGCGGATGTGCAGAGAAACACTTTCAGCGTCAGAGCGTTGGAAAGTGCTGCACCAGAAGCATCGCTCGCTCGGCCAGTGCCAGGAGCAATAGTTGTACTTGCAACAGTCAATGAAGCGGCCACAGTACCTAGAGCGGTAGTGGCGATTTGACCGGTTGCAGTTGCAGTTGCAGCTGAAGCAAGCTTCAGGGTCTCGGTGTTAGTGCCAACGAGACCAGAAGTTGCAGTGCCTACGCCTTTTTCTTTGCGAGTGTCAGACACACGCAGTCCAAGGGAATAAACAGTTGCGCCCTGAGGCACAGTCAGTCCAGTGATGTCAGGGCGAACCTTGTCATCAGCACGCATGTCGGGGCTAGGGATGACAACGTCGAATGACGCTGCACCAGTAGAACCAACGAGCGCATAACCAACCTTGTGGTAGTACACACGGCCAGGGACGGCTACAACAGGCTGACCCTGGTAGCTACTCAGATCGGTAACCCAGTTACCGGGAAAAATTTTCTTTGCCATTGTTTAGTTACTCCTATCAATAAACGAAGGAATAAGCAATGGTGATGAAGTCGCGGTTAAGCACTTCAAAACCAGCAAACAGCGACCAGATCATGATGATGAATCGTGAGAAATCATCATTGTTGTTCAACAAGATCTGAGCGTTGTTACCACCAATGCCAACGCCGACTGCCTGAGGACCGAAGAAGATCATCGGTGCCGCAGTGGTCACCTGATTGGTGATCGTTGGGTTAGTGGCGTCTGCAATAGTTACCTGCAGAGACTTCTCAGCAAGGTTGGTGGATTCGAACCAACGAACACCTTCAAAGAGGAATCCAGTTGGCATAACAGGTTGACCTGCTACGAAACCAGCCTGTCCGTAAGCGGGACCCATGCCATAGAAGAAGTTGGCATTAGGAGCCTGCTCAGGTTGCAGGGGATTGACCATACCGTTACCGGCATAACGAGCAATCTCACGGAAAGCATCGTTCTGACGGAGATGCATCATTGCAGTTGGATCTGCGATGCAACGGTAATAACCATCAGCAAAGGTTGGGACATTGCGCTTACGCATGTCCTTAACAACCTGCAGCAAGTCTGTCTTTACGTCAAACTTGGCAGATTCACCAGCACCGTAGTTAAGGAACGGAGCGGAGGATGCCTTGGTTTGGCCGAGTGGGTAGTAGTAACCACCAGCATTGTCGCTAGCAGGACCAGCAGCTTCTGCTTTGAAAAGTTCGTCAGCAAAAACGCGATCACGCCAACGGCGGTAATCGTCCAACAGTGTCAGTGAACCGATTGACTGGTGGAAGACGTTCAGGTTGCCGGTATCAAGCAGCAAGCGCTGAGCGGTGAGCAGAGTTTCACGAGCAACCTTGAAGGTTGAAGGTGAAGTTGCATCAGTAGGGTCTGCAGGTCCGGTGTATTCCTTAAGGTTCACCAGAACCTTGTCTTTAACAATAGAGCGGCTAGATGCTGTGCCCAAAGTTTGATCAGCAGTACGCTCTCGGGAATCCTTGTTGCCAGGATTGCCCCAGAAGCGATAACGATCAAGCTGGACAGTCTGGCCGGGTTGCTTAGCGAAATCGTGAACAACCACAGGCTCCACAGCCATCTCGATGATATAACCGGGATGGGGGCGGTAAAGCTCAGCACCTAGCAGCTTGGGAAAATCATTATCAATCCACATGGATCGAAATTCCTCAGCTGTAAGGGTTTATAAGCACAACTACTGTGCTTCTTATTACTATAGTTGTGTTCTATAGGGAGCAAATTTGGACGTAGTAGATGTCCGTGGGTTACTGAGTTTACTTCTGACTGATGGGAGCCTTGTCTCATATCGCACTCCAGGTGGTGGTTATATTCAGCTGACTCTGACGGCTGGTATAAATCAATCAGCATTTCTCGATGACAAAGTTCGAGAATTCAAAGAATTCCTACCATCAAAAGCAAAAATTACTCCCTATAAAAGCTCCCCAAGGGCTAATGGGAGACAGACCTCTGTGCTCAGGTTCAGAGTATCTACCAACAAACTGAGGCCTGTCTACAACTTGCTCTACCCCGGCGGTGAACGATTAATCAATCAAATAGCTCTTGACCTGCTAGGCGCAAGTGCTGCTGCATGGTGCTGGGCTCAAGGGGCTCACATTCGGCCGGACATGAGCGCAGAACTTTCTCGAGTTGGCAAAACATACATGGAGGGAGCTCGCATGCAGGCTTGGATCTCAATGCTGACAGGAGCACAACCAGTCTTAGGGGAGCATCGACAACACCCAAGGCTGTACTTCACTCCATCTGAAACCTTGAAAGTGCAAACCGCACTCATTCAATACGCACCTCCCAGTCGCATTCATCTTTTTAAAGGAGTCACCCCAGATGTCTGCTCAATTCGTAGCTCGCGCACTGAGCTTTTGTTTGGGGGTGGGGACAATAGCTCTAAAGGGGAGAAGACAGCGGCCATGGCTGGAGATCGTCCGTAGCGAAACAGAAAGGCCGTATCTGAGTCACCAACTAAAGCAGCTTCGTGATGCACATCTAGGCAAGCTTGAGTTCGTGACTGACGTCCTCCCCTGCGACGGTTTTTATGACGATGTACGTATTCGCGTACGCAGCGATGAGCTTTACAGGGCATACGAGCTGATGTATCCACGAGACAAAAAAATCGTGACTCCTCAAATCCTGGACATCACCGGCATTGTCGGACTATCCGCTCTCTGGTCAGATCGGGGCCGAATAGTAGGGAGGGTCGGCAAGGCTCACACTCGATTTACCCCAGAAGGAAACATTGCCTTGGCAAGCTGGTGTAATAAGCACAATTTCGAGTGCAAGGTGATGGCAAGACTAGATAAAAGTTATGGGATTCAATTCACGAGAGAGTCGACTAAAGATTTCATAACTGCTGTGCGTCCCCATACCCACAAAGTCATGAGGAAACGGTTCAAGCCGACACCAACTCGTCGATAAGATGAACTTGCTCCGAAGAAGAACTACGTCAGGAGCTGATCCCCAACAATCCAGGAGTCCGGGTTTTTGTAGTTTCAACGGGCTGGCAACTGATCCACTATGCATTTGGCCCATGTGTAGTGGCACCTGGAATTTTACTTAGACAATCACAGATGACTATGGACACTGATTGCGTCGACGGTTTCTGTCCAATGAAGAATCCCTCTGAGGCGAAAGATCCACGGGATATCTTCTTTGCGCCGATCGGGGGAGATGACAGCCCTAAAAAGCCTACTTTTCGAGAAAAATTTATGGACTTCTGCGATGACAACCCAAATGATGTGAAGTGCAGGCTGTTTGACGTATAGTCCTTTTTTGTTTTTCTTAGACTGACGCAATAACTAAGTTGCGCCAAGAATGGCTGTCTTTAATAAACTCAATGGTTTTGTAGAGCACTTGAGTGAAGGTGTGCACAACCTGGGCAGCGACCAGCTAGTGCTCGCACTGAGTAACGTTGCACCATCATCCGAAACGACGCCGCCATCATCGACAACGGCTGGTTGCGTCCTCGCGAACGTAACTGAAATTACCTACACCGGGCTAAGCACTAGAGATCTAACCACAACAAGCTCTGCCCAGGCTTCAGGTACTTATCGCCTCGTCCTCGACGATCTAACTCTTAGTTCGACGGGAACTGTTGGTCCTTTCCGATACATCTACCTGTACAACACAACGCCAACCAGTCCTGCTGACCCGCTGATTGGTTACTTCGATTACGGAGCAAACTTGACCCTTAATACAGGTGAAAGCTTGACGATCGATTTTGACCAAGCTTCAGGCGCAATCACCCTGGGTTGATCCACCGATCGAGGTAAAACATGCCAGCGGTTCATCCCGATCTCGCCGCTGGGACGGCATCGTTCATATTCACCCCAACAAACGCCGATCTAATCTGTCGGCGGGAAGTTGCTGGCACTGGTAATTTCAAGACAAAAATAAACGCTGTTTATCGCTTAAACAGTGAAGTTACTTTCATAGGCGCAGAAACAAGCGAAAACGCAACGGCTGTCATGCCGAGCCACCAGGCCAATGACTTGCTGCTTGTTTTCGCATTTAATGGCAATGGCACTGGGATTCCTATAGCGCCATCAGGGGAAGGCTGGGAAACAATAAAAACTAACGGTGTGAACCCTAATGGCTATCACCTTGCATATAAATTCGCAGCTACCAATACGCAAACAGTTGGACCTTGGGTTGGTTCAACCAGGACCACTGCTGTCGTTTATCGAAATGTTCGCAAGATTCCAAACGATACGTCTAGTTCAAAAAACTTTTTATCGACCAAAATCCTCTATCCGTCTATAGCTACAGAAAACTCTGGCGGGACTCGAGTTGTATATTTCAGCACTAGCAAACAAAACCTAGATTCTGCCCTAACGCCCGCTGATACAACCACAAGAATATCCACCCAAGCGATCAGTGGCTCAGCTCCAGGCATTGGATTACACGATCGACTACTGCCTAACGGTACTGAACTCCTAGGCGGTAGTAATACCATTGTTACCTCTACCAAATCGCAAGTTGTTGCGATTGAACTGCTTTCTGGAGTACCGGAGATTCAGGCGCAATCAGTTGGATTTACAACTGGCCTGAATGGCGACATATTTAAGAACAGACTTTCCCTAACAAGTAGACCATATAATGTCACACTGCCACAGGTATTTTGGTCTTATAAAAGTTACTATACGGCCAACTCGGCGACATTCAGTCATTCAATATCTCCTGTCGTAACGCCTCGAGGCTACTTCAGTCAATTTCAGCAAGGTGACTTTCATCTTTCTGTTGCACAGGCAATATTTGCTAGGTACTTAATAGCTCAGCCAGCCTCTGGTGGCTTCGCATTTACCGAGGGGTTGATTGATTTCGCCAAAGGCTTTTTTGCTAACGCAGAAGCTGGCGTATTCTCTGCAACTTTCTACGACACACTATTAACGCACTTTGCCACGCTACAGGCGCTATCCGGCAAGTTTGACGTAACGCACGTATCGACTGCACTGCAACGAGCGCTCATTGAAGCGCTGGCCGCTGCAATATTTAATTCAACAACTGCCGCTGTCGGCATCAGAAACGATGCGGCCTCGTCGCCAAGTGGTGGACCATTCAAGCCTGCTGCCCCGTTCCACCTACAGCCAAGCCTGGTCCAGTACAACTCGATCAGCAAGTCACGCGATTTAGGGGTCGTCAGTAATTTCCTTGGCTTATTCGCAGGCAAGATTGGCTCACAAACAGGAGCGCCATCCCTATTCTTCAAGCTCAAAACGCTTGGTCCTGCGGACTTACGAATCCAGAAAAAATCAATCAATAAATTCACGGATGGATATATCTCTGTAGCGATTGCGGACGCAAACCGCAAGCCAGTAAGTGTTAACGACTTTGGGTTTGCCTACCAAAACGAAATTCTCAATACAGAAATCGAAGAGTTTGCGCTTCCCATGCCAGCCGGTGAGTACTACTTCATCGTGAGTAGCAGCCAGTGGCAAGAGCTTCCTTTCAGTATTGAAATTCAGGCCATTCGCTTCTCTTCTCTTTCTGGTGTTATCACGCTTACCAATCAATCACTGGCACGATTTGCTATCTCCAAGATGAAGGGTGCGGCCCCAATTACAGGACCGTTCCAGGCCACTATCCCCACAGCTTCGCAGCTAAAGCAACCTACTGGGCCAGTTCTACTTACTTCTGGAAGCAGGGGAGCGCTTACAACTCCAGAAGGTCTTGCGCTTATGAGAATGTTGCCTACAGGGCGACTCAAGATGACGCACAAAATTACTGGTACAGCGTCAATTAGCGGAACGAATGTAGCTACGCTTAGTTCAGCTCCGCCGTATGGCGGCGGTTACGGCCCTTGATACTGGGCGCTGCCACACACATTTAGATATTGAAAGTTCATGGCATTTTCGGAGTACTTTGCAACGCAAGTTCTGAGCTGGGTCAAAGGGGCACCATTTCCGACTGCGCTCGCAAATGTCTACGTGTCATTGCACTCCTCAGATCCTGGCACTGCCGGGTCTAGTGGTGATGTAACTAATACAATCACCAATTCTGTCAACAGAACTACTATCTCCAGCGCAGCCCTCAGCGCAGTTGCTGGAGCATCTGGAGGAGGTTTTGAAATTACAAATACGGGAGTAGTCCAGTTAACTACCTCGGCCAATAACAGCACACCAATTACTGTCACTCACTTTGGAGTTTGGGACGCTGCTAGCGGGGGCAATTTCCTGGCCTCTGGTCAATTGACTTCCTCGGTTGACGTCGAGTTGGGTGACACCGTTCAGTTCAACATCAACGCCATGGCTGTGAGGGTCGTCTGATGCGCATCGGAAGAGGACTTGCTGCAGAACCGCATAAAGACCCAATCAAGAAAAGAACGACTCAAGGCCAAGGGTCACGCAGTCGCCCTAAGAAAGGTAAAAAACTTTTGCGTGGGCAAGGGCGCTAGTACGACCAAGTACAGCAAGGATTCACTCCTCCTCGAGGATGAAACGTTCCGCCTTCTCGAATATCTATATGCACAAAACCTTTTTGGCATCCCTCGCCTAAGCCACCACTCCAACGACGGCTTATCCATTTATAAAACGACTTGCAGCTGTCATCTACTGGGTAGACATCCAATGCCATGCCCTTGGCGTGATACGAGCCGGAGACGCCACCTATTTCTGTATTGATAGGTTCTGGTCTGTAGCCACTAGTGACGCCTAGAGGGCCTCCCCACGCCTCTCTGACAGCGTCAAATTGCTGGGCGATCAATATGATTGCCGACTCCTCGCCACTCCCGCTCTCGGGCTGCCTGCGGGAGTCATACTGCAAGATTTCTCCAACCGTTAAATACTTGCTGACATAAGCATCGAAATCATTCCAGTCAATTGCATCTTTGCCTGAAATGTTTGGAGAGTGCTCTTGCCTATGGCTTGTGTACCACTGAGGTTGATTAATCACCCATTTTTCGCCCGTGCCCTCGAGGGTCACCCACTCGTGAGTATCTGCTGGGATCTCGTCAGTCGCAACAACACGAATATTCTCTCCAGGCATGAAAGCAACTAATGCATTGGCTGATAAATACTCTCCAGGAATCGCAGCCTTTTTTAAGTAGGTGTTAGCCGTAGCCTCTAAAAGTCTCACTCCATCATTTTCTCTTGCCCAGACCTGCCCCTCATGCTCCCTCCGTCGAGTGAGTCCGAGCAGCTCAACACCATTGGCCCGGTTGTACAGCATTAGAGCCTCTGGCATTTTCTCGTATGCCTCAGGATTTTTCACTCCATCCCGCAAAACCTGGGATATCGATTCAAATCCATTTGAACCATAAAAATTTGGACCCATATTCCACGCAAAACTGATAAGCACTGACTGCCTATGCTTACCCAACCTCGTCCATCCAGGTATTCGCTGAAGCTTAGGAATGTACTGGTCTTCGACCATATTTTTCAGATAGCCATCGCAAACCGTCTTGCTACATACGTCGCCCATGCGTACTGGTGAGCCATCTGGATATACCGTCAGTCCTGCGCAGATTGTTGGCACTCCACCAGAATCAAGATACGCCGAATTCTCAACTCCTTCAAACTTTTCAATTAGACCCATCGACAGAGCTAACGTCCCGTGAATCATGAGAAGAAAGATCTCCATAAATCGCAGCAAATCGTTGATTCGCTTCCACCGGTTCTTCCGTGCCTTCCCAGATGTTTAAGCCATGTTTAATCGCAGCCTGGTCCCCCAGGCCTTTAGCCCTAAGCACCTCAATCTGTTCAACCACGCTGTCAACATGGTCAGCAGTGGATGATTTATCTGACGTAGCTGATAGCCTGTTAAAGACATCATCGCTACCAGCAAGACGCACGGACGGATGTCAGCTTTTGTTAAATACTAACGACGATTTTAAATTAGTTATGCGTAACCAATTTGACGCATAATTTCAGCTGGGTCTGTGCCTACATTTGTCATCGGCAAGCCAGAGTTTGCCTGAACTCCTTTGATAGATGCCAGGGCCATAACCGCAGCCTGATTTTCAGCGGTACTCTCGCCGCTTGACACCTGACGAGCAAAATCCATGATCTTGCTTGCATTCTGTGCGCTCTCATCACGAGTATTCAGTGATGCAGTATTCGCAACTTGCTGCACACCCTGCTGCGCTTGGTAAGAGCTGGGCGCCCCTGGGGCGTCCGCAAGAAGGGCCGCGTTGGGGTTGTAATTGCCGGGGAGCTTGCCTGGATAATTCATGGTTTGAAGCCCCGGAAAGCCGGGGCGTTTATGGATCAGGCCTCTTGGACGAGGATCTTGCTACGGAGAGCGTCAGGACCTGCCTGGCTCAGGAGCTGCCAAGCAGCTGCGGGGTTGCGATCACTAATGGCACTGAATGTTGACCAGAAGTCGTCTCCACCCTGAGGGGCTTGAACGCCTGGCTGAGGCATTTCCATTTGTGGACGCTCATACGCAGGAGTCGGTGCGCGGAATGATTGCTCATTAGCTGCAACTTCAGCAGCTAAACGATCTTGCGCTGTCTCCTGTGGGTATGGACCTTCAGCACCGAAGAAGTCATTAACGTATGCAGCCAACATGTCAGGGTTGGTGAGCATTACGTGGTACGCAGCGTTATCTTCAGCCGCAGCATCGATAACTTTCTGAGCTGTCTGAAGACTGACGCTCAACTCCTCTGCTACTTGCATGACTTCAGCGGTTTGCTGAGCCTGCGCAAGGAGTGCATCTTCTACAACACAGGAGTACTGGTTGAGGAGTGCAGGAGTTTCAGCGCCGAAGTGCTGAAGGACTTCAAGACTTTCGTTGCTGACGCTTTCTAGATACGCGTCGCTGGCGGGTGCGCTCTGCGCGTTGTTCCAGCTGGGCGCCTGTATCTGTTGGGAATACGCCTGCGTTGCTTGGGGTATTGAGGTCTGGAGCCCCGATACGGAAGGCGCCGCTTGGTACTGCGGAGCTACCGAAGCCTGCCATGCCTGCTGCTGCGTAGGGGCTGCCTGCGGGGTCGGAGTTGAGTAAGCTGCCTGGGGTTGGGAGTTCTGCGTCCCGCTCAAGCTGTCGCTGAGTCTCTCGAACGCCTGCTGCCATGGATTCGCCTGGGGCGCCGCCTGTTGGTACGTCGCCGGAACCTGCTCCGCCTGCTGCGGCACCGAAGCTGTCTGGTAAGAAGGTGGGGCGCTCTGGACCGGAGCCGATTGGTAACCCTGCGTCGGCGCGGGCACGCTCGATGGGATCGAGGCTTGCGGGGTCGCCGCCGCCTGTGTCATCACTGTAGTGTCCTGCATAAGTAAGCTCTCGCTTCAAGAAATCAAGAGCTCGATAGACATATGGCGTCAAGTCGAGCTTCGGATCCGCAAGCATTGGAAGATCAGGTGCCTGCGGGTGTGGGACCTGACGCATGTTTTCAATTAGCGTCAGGAATGTGCCAATACTTTGTTGTGTGGCCTGTGCCATCCTGAATGGATAGCCACTGAGCATTGCGCTTCTCTCTTCGTCAGTTTTGTCTGGGAAAAGATAACGGAGAGCTTCGATGGAATTAACACCGAGCTCCTGTAAGTTACGAACAACAATACTTGAGTTAAGTATATCCTCTGTGCCATCCTCGAAGACTGGACCCTTCCATCTCCACTCAACCTTCCTGTCTCCATCAGGTATAAGCCCTACAACTCCAGTCGGCAGTGATCTTGATTGGACTGCTTGTCCAATACTTTCTTCCAACGTGCCTTCAAATTGCTGAAGGATGCCGTTGAAATCCTTTACCGCTTGCTCAAAAGTAGCTTCGTCAGGGTATTGCTCACGTAAAGGCGCAGGAGGTCTCACGAGCCCAGCTACAGCAGCGAAGGATTCACGAAAGATCTTTTCTTCGTTGTAGATAATTAGGCTAAAAAGCTTGCACAAGCCATAAGTCAAAAGACCCCTGCATCTTCGGCTAGCCGTAGTCGCCGCACGTCCATAAAGAGACTTGATCTCATAAGCAGTAGCGCCTGCCGTAATACCAAGCTCGTCGACACCGCCTAGGGCAGTTCTGATCTCTTCACGATATTGACGAGCGTATAAGTTCTGATCGCCTGAAACCGCATCAGGAGTTAAGTAAACAGCTCTATCAGTTGCCTCTACATTGGCAATAATCCGTGGAACTTTCATTCCGCCGCCAGCACTCCCGCCGAGGGGCGAACTTACTCGCGTCGATGGGCGATTAGCGGAATAGAAACCAGCCTGGGAGCTGATGGTTGGACGGATACCATCCTGCTCACCACTCTCAACCAAGTCTTGTTTGGGCCGACTGGAAACCAGTGTCGGATTACCAAAGAAGTGAATATTGGTTCTAATGTTTTTAACTAGATCGTCGTGCGTCACGATCTGCTCGGCAAGCCAGTCAAACTCACCCGTAGCGTCCATCCCAGTGGATCGCATATTGTTAAAGGACTCAACTGCTGGCACAAAGCCAAGACTGTTAGTCAAGGTCCTGGTTTTATTGATAGCGAACGACAGCGATTCAGCACCTGAATCGAACGACGGCTTTTCGGTCGTAATCGTTTCCTTGATCTCGTCCTTACGGACTCTCAGTTTTACGTATCGAACTGATCCCTGCTGATCGCTTGCTGCGATCGGTGCATTCATCGACTCTCGAACATTGAAGGAATAGATCAAGTCCACTTCTTCAAGCTGACCGATCGAATCGTAGTAAGCACGGTAGTTTTCCGCGCTAAACCACATAATCCGATAGGTGTCTCTTACCGGGCGGAAATAAAAGAGGCCTTTACCATCGATTAAAAAATCATCGCAAATACCCTCTAAACGAGTATCGATTTCATTCTCTTCAATCAACTGAGTAACGAATGACTTTCTAAAGCCAAACGTATCCTGCGCTGGAAAGAACTCCAGGCCTTGTCTCAGCATGAACAGTTTCATCTGTGAAAGATGACTGTTCACGATCATCGTGTCAGTATTTGATCCTCCGTCTTTTTTTCTCGCGGCTTCGAGAATGCGACGGAAACGGTCTTGAGATGCGCTCATAGTTCTATTTTAGTTCCACTCGATTTGCGCTTTACCGCGACGCATAAGGCCTTGTACCACGATATTCAATGAGTCCGCACAGTCGTCGTGAGGCGAGTGTCCGAAGTTAACGATCTCATCAACCATGCAGCTAAAATCTCTGTATTTATTGAAAATAATTTTTTTATGTTCGAACAATCCCATAATTCCCCGCAACCTAGCGAGTTTGTCCCCACGGAAACCCTTTACCGCGCTAATGGAGAGGTTGTAGAGCTGCCAATCGTTGAAGAGAATCCTCTTCATATCGCCCTCAAACGATTTTTGATAGGCGACAACTTCTGGGAAGATGGTGACGGGTGACATCGATTTGAAGTATTGGCCTTCATCATTGACTTCTAGAAGGTTCCACTCGACTAGCAACTCGCAGAGGGCTTCAATCTTGTCGATATTGCCCATCGACCTCATACGCCTGTAATCAATGATGTAGACCTTGTCGTCAACCCTTCCAGCAAGAGTGAATACAGTCCAATCGTTCCTCTCAGTCATTCCAGCCGAGAGATCGATACCCACGCCGATGCTGTCGTATTCATCGGGCACTTCTCCCTTCACAAACAGCTCAGGAGAGATGCCTAACTCTTTAGAGCGAACGGGTTGATTCAGATACTGATATGAAAAGGCAACACGGTCATCCATCTGCAATTTCAGCAGATACTTGGCCGACCACATGTCAGGCCAGTACGACTTGGGCCGTCCATCATCGTCATAATGCAGCGCAGACTGGGTAATGCACTTCCAGCCCTTCTTTTCAGTGAAGATCGTTGCGAACAAATCATCGAAGTGAAACCTCGTACCCAAAGCAATCGCACGAGCGCCCTGAAACATGGTGGGGACAATCACGTTTGTCCAGTTCGTCTCCATCTCGCGCCGAATATCTGGGTTGGCAATGCTTGCCGCACTCTTGATCGCGTCATCCACGACGATCAGGCTTGAACGCTTGGAAGTAATTGTTCCTTTTAGTCCGGCGCAGGCGACAGTGAAAGCATCCTCCCCTCGGACATCAATCTCTGCGAAATCCCAGTCAATACTCCAGAGTTCATCTGAAGTACGCATTTTTGATAGTCGTACACAGGGAAACACCTCCTGGTACTCCTTAGAGCAAATAAGATTCTTGATTGCCGCGCTTTTATTTCTCGCAACGTCGACGTTGTATGAGACATAAAGAATTCGCAGCAACGTACTCTGCATTGCGTGCCTTCCGATCAGCCAGCCAAGTAGTAGGCCCAGGACCGTGGACTTCGCACTACCCCTTGGACTCAGCAAACATGTGTTTGGCCCAGCAATGTCCAGCAGGTGTTCATTGCTTTTACCAGTTAAGAAAACCTTATGCCACTCGCGCATATGGCGAGCAGGTTTCTTGCCCATTAATTCGCAGAAATAAGCAAAGTTATCCCTGGCTTTCATGATGTGATCGGGTACTTCTACCTCGACCTGTTTTCTCACAATTGCCTTAGCAGCCTGCTTTGCAGACCGCATCTTGGCTTGGGCGATTGAGCTTCCTGCCATAAAAACAATCTACCCAGTTTTCACTATTGGCCCCCTAGAGAAGGCTCGAAATAAGTATCAGAAAAATTTTGGCCCTGATTACTTCTCTTCGCTCAAATCAGCCCAGATAGATTCGAATGCCAGCTCGAGAGCCGGTAGCAATTCATCCGAGCTTTTGAAGATCACACGCAAGTCACGCATAACCTTGTCGGCTCCTGACATGACTAAACCCCTGCGGTCAAGGCTCTTTGTCAGCTTGTCGACGTCCATGACATGGCCACGCAACTCTTTTGACAAGTGAGCAATCCGGGTGGCAGCTGCGTCCGCCTTGATCAAGTCTGCTTGAACTTGTTGCCTCAAGAAATCGATATCTCCTTCTAGCTTGACAATTTCGGCAAGCATGATCTCTCGACGGTTCAGCTTTGGATAAGCCTTCTTAAGCCATTTCTCAAGCGCAGGGAAACTGCCCTCGTATCCGATCACACCCGCGTAGAGCCAAATTTCATAGACCGAATACGTATTCTCGGCATACGCAAGAAAACCCTCGCGGTGATTGTTGTCTAGGGCAACTAGAAAATCTTGAATCTGTTCTTCGCTTGTCCTAGGCATTAACCAAAGAATCGTGAGCCAAGAGACCTGATTGCACCACGAGCGTCAGCTCTCATACCGCGCTCTTCGGTATAACGCTTGCCGATGTTGAGCCTTTCTTCTGCGCCTGCAGTGCGAAGACTCTTCCGATCCTCGGAACCTTTAACCCCAAGAGATAGGCGATCTTGTGTGCCCTGTGCTCCAATATTAAGCCTCTGCTGAGTTCCGGTAGCGCCAATATTCATACGATCCTGTGCACCCTGAGCGCCAATATTCATACGCTGCTGGCTGCCGGTTTCACGAAGACCCATTCGCTGCTGCTCTCCCTGAGCACCAATCAAGTCCCTAGCAATTCTTCCTTCGTTCCCCATAATTCTCAGCGTATTGGCAGTCCGGTTTTCTTCTAATCCTTGCTGGATATTCGCCAGATGACTGGACATGGAAGTGCTGTACTGCAAGGCGCTACCCGTGGCCATCTGGTCACGAAAGCTGTCAATCATCGAGCCGGACACCATGCCGCCGATGACCTCGTTGTCCTCGTACTTATTGCCAAGGTCTACAAGATTGCTTAATCCCTGGTCAAAGAGAAGCCCACCCTGAGTGCTTGGAGCGTAGTTGGCGTATGAAGACATAACTAATTACCCGAAAGCGATTGCCGCACCCAGTGCAAGCTTAGTAAGCAAATCCTGCGTCATCCCACGTTTTCGTAATTCGCGATCGGCAGCATTTTCAGTGGCATTGAAGTTATAGGCCTTGTCAACATTCTTAGATCTTTCACCAATCTGCTCTCTCAGTATGTCCGCTGATGGCTCTATCAGTCTCAAAGAGTTATCCGTTAGGTTGTTTCTCTGAGCTGCTTTAGCTTCGGTAGCAATTTCCTGCGCCCCTCTTGCATAATCATTGGTCAGCCTATTCGCCCCTCCCTGAAATTCAAGAGTTGCTTCGTTTCGCCCTCTCAAAAAATCAAGAGCGTCTTTATTACTAGCTTCGGTAATCGTGCCGAATGCTTCAGACTTAGCGCTATCAGTTAGTTGCTGTAAACCTTCTGCCAAACTTCTGGTAAGTTCTTCCTGCTGCTGATTACGATCGCTCTTAGTGACATACCCCATGTCACTAATCATCTTCTCAAATGCTGCTAAGCTATTTTTTACCATTTTTAGTTGCCTGCCTTAGGAGTTGCGTAATACTTAAGTAAGGGGTTTGCCGACAATTCGGGTACTCTCAGTGTAGCCGCTGCAGGCATCTCGGGAGCCTTAACGACGGCAGCAGTGCTAGGTCTTTTACTTGCAGTACCAGTAACTAAAATCTCTGCTACAGCATCTTTGACCGCACCTTTAAGTGTCGGCATGAGTGATGCCATAAGATTATTGTCTTTAGCAATTTCTTGATCTGATCTGTTATTGATGCCAGCAAGGCCACCTAAAGCATCATCGGCAGTTCGCATCTTGGTATTTGCGGAGGAATTCCCACCAAGCAGGACGGTTGCAAGCAGCGCCTTCTTAGCGTCCGATCTGTTTTGATCATTTATCTCCATCTTCGCCTTAGTGGCAAATTCAAGCCGCTTCATTGCTGCATCATTGACCATTTCTTGTTGTGTAAGAGTACCAAATTGATTCAGCGCATTCTTCGCCATTCCCGCTCTCGCAAGAAAATCAGCGTTGACAGCATTCTGCATTGCAGCGATGCCTTCGTCACTTTTAATGCCCTTGTAACCATCGGCAAGTGTTTTGCCGTCAAAGATCGGCCTATAGCTAGCTGCATAATTTGCAGCGGCGCTAAAGCTAGGAAGAGAATAAGCCATTATTAAACAACCATCATGTTGGCGATATTGGCCATATTTGCCACGTTCTGGCTATTCATCAGTGCCTGGTTATCAAGGCTGTTGCGAGTGTTATACCGACTTTGGATCTGACCTACTCCTTCCAAGTATTTCAGATTTCGCTGGGCTTCCAGTTCTAAAAGCTTCTGCTGCACGGGAGCAAGCATTTCTGTTTTTGCCTTTAAAATTTTCGCGTCATTTATTGCATTATTAAACTTAATGCGATTGTCTTTTTCCTCCTGCGACTCGCCCATAATTCCAGTCAGCGCTGAATAAATTCCACCGCCAATATTTGCGCCTGCTTTGCCTAATTTATCCTGAACGCCGAAAAGGCTCGCAGCCGCAGGTAAAGCCACGGCTCCAACAGGCGCAAGTCCAATAGGCGCAGTGAGCACAGCTCCCAGAGCGGCTAGTCCACCTGTCGAGCCGAGATCTGCAAGGAATCTGCCGGAAGCTTGGCTCGCATCCAGGCCGACGTCTTCACTATCAAATTCTTCGGATGCGTTCAACGCGGAACCGAGCAGTGCCAAGCCAGCAAGTGGGAGACCGACTCTTGGCCTCATCAGCGTCTTCGAGGCCGAATTAAAAAAGCCAGGGGACCCTGCAAGCCTTGGTGCATTTTTAGCTACACCGGCTACATCTCCAGTGATCTTTGGGCCACCGCTTGGAACCTTGTCTCTCAGCCTTTTAATTATCTCCATCACACCGAGAGTGCCAGCAGTCTCGACAGCAGGACTCTGAGGTGTATTCATATATCGCGCATTCATGCTCGGCTGCTGACTAGTCACACGAATACTGACAACTCTTTGAGCTCATTCTATCTATCTTTTAATCACGCATATATTCGAGTAATTCAGGTTCTACCCAGGGCACCTTCTCAGCATTGCTTTCAATCTCCATATCAAGCTTTGGGCAGTAAACAACCTTGCTAGCTGTCTCCCTCCTGTCAAGGCAAGCTGTGCAGGCATGTACGTAATCAGCGTTGTATCGCATGTGCTTACGCTCTTGCCACTTGCCCTCGATCTTGACGTATCGAGCTTCATCGAATGGGACTCGATGATCTTCGATGTATTGCCAAACCTCATCGTGACTCCAATCTCTCATTGGATATAGCAGGCTCATTCGATCAGGCATCACACGCGCCTCGACTCTTGTGCCTGCGTCTCCGCCAAGAATTGGGTCTGAATCACAACGCTTATGACCAACCCATGCGGCATCTACATCTTCAATCAACAAGCCCGACTGCTTTGGACGTTTGAGCATGTCAATCGCGCAGGCCCACGGCAGATTCTCCACAGGCGGAGTTATCCCAGAAGGGCATGTGAGAATCGAATCATTTAATTGATACCAGTTCTGTACTTCGAATTCATCATCCTTCTGCTGCATCGCTGACTGTGTCGGATGCCACGTATAAGCCAGTAAATCCCACTCGCGAATCATGTGATCCTGGAACGCATATTTATGCGGCTGCCACGGCTCCCTAAAGAATATGACCGGTAAATCAATCGCCAACCTTCTCAGAAGGTGGAGCAGGACCATGCTGTCTTTACCGCCAGACCAGAGCACAACACTCTTGGGATACTGTTCGAACCCACGATCAATTCGTGCGAGAGTTTCGTCGACCTTGTCGTACACCTAGATCTATCAGTTACCTGAATTTATCGTTTCAAATAAGCGCTGTGACTCCAGCACCGGCAGCAGCACCAGCGACCGAAATAAGCGCTCCTTTTACCTGATCCCCGGTGCTTGGTCCTCTAGCTGATGACCGATTGGCATTTTTCCTGGCGAATTCAAGCTGCTTATCCAGGCCGATACTCTCCGCAATGCCTGCCAAAGCGCTCTGCCCCATTGCAGACTCAGCGTTGTACTGATCGGCAATATTGCTTGTCAGTCCTTGAATCCCCATGGTGCTACTTCCACCAATACTTTGCAGACCTGATTGAAGACCTGACAGAGCAGATCCGAAACCAGCAGATGCAGCCTGTCTTCGCCCGCCGCCGAACAATGAACCCATCTGAGCCTGAGAACCTGCTGCTGCGTAGTCCCTATCTCTCTGATCTGAGAAATAGCGACCTACGTCTAATCCTTGGTATGGCATGAGAATCCTATTGATTAATTTATTTACGGCTCAGGAACGAACCGTATACATCACCGCTGGCTAGCGGACCCATCCCGCTAGTCCCTGCAGTCGCGTCTAAAAAACTACCGTAAGCACCAGCATTGCTTACCGGGCCGAATCCTCCTAGATCCGAATATTCATTGGTAACAGGAGTTGATCCCATCTGCCCGAAGCCTTGGATAACACCACCTAAGACATTGCTTAAGGCACCTGTCCATGGATTAGGTCTTGGGGAAGATTGCTGCTGTGGCTGGCCAGTTAGTGCTGCAAGTTCAGCTCTTTTCTCTGCATTGCGCACGTGGTTTTGAGCTCTTTCTGCTGCCTCCGCAAAGGAGGCCTGACCACGAAAGTTTGCGCCGGGAACAGCACCTAGCGCCCCACCCGCCTCTCCACGCGAAAAGCTCCCGTGATATCCATCCAAAGGATTAAAGGTCATTAGTTTTCTTCATCCTCTGAATACTGAGAGGCACGACCCTTGAGTGCGCGTCTCATTGATTCTAAAACGTATCCAGATAATGCAGTACCAGCAGTTGCAGCGCTGCTATTCATCAGCACAGACTTAAGTACTTGGCTTTCGTTTTCTTCCGACTTTTTGCGGTATTCATAAAAAGCCTCCTCAATTGTTTTTTCATCCACGGGTTCTTTCGACTGCTGCAGTTTCTTGACTTCCTCCTTCAGCCTTTTCTCTTCTTTATATCCGCCTTTAGGATCAGAAGCTACTCGTTGAACCCCTTTGCGAATACCGCGACGGGCACCAATGACCGCAGCAGCCATCGGAAGAATTCCAGTGGCTAGCGGGATACTTTTGCCCATGAAAGTAACTTCAGGGCCTTGGATTCCATCAGCGGTCGCCTTAATTGGAGACTTGCCACTAAATAAGTAATTCTTATATTGATTGTATTCAGCCTTGCTTACATCAGGCCTCTCTTTCCTGAACTCGTCGTAAGGAAGTAAGGAGCCATTACGTCCTAGGAAGTAGCGGCTGCCAAGCTCAGCGATTGGATCAGTTGTTTGAGTTGGATCGTTCTCGCTGGGGAGCACTGCTTTGTATCCAGGCTGACGCAAGAAGTTGCCGATGCCCATCGAGGCGGCAATCCATGCAGGAGCGGCAGCAGCCATCCGAACACTTCTGCGTTTCAGTAGCGGCTCGTTGGCGTCTACATAATCTCTTTGATCAAAGCCACCCTTGCTTGGATCTTGAGGGTTGCTCGGGCCAGTTGCCTTTTCACTCGCTTGGCGCATGCCTTGAAACATTGCCACTTGCGCGATGGCTTGAGGTGCATTCAAGAACCACCAGATATTGCGCATGCCATCGCTGGCCAAATCGGCAGCGACAACACCTGCGGCCTGAGCTGCTTTGGCCCTGTACTGCCCAGCTCCAAGGGTTGCCTCCTCGGGTCCCATCGTGGTTGGGACTTTGCCGATCTCGACGGTGTCTCTCCTGAGCTCAACGTTCTCTGGCATAGAGCGAGCTTGGGAATACTCAGCCTTTGCCTCAGGGGTCATCCCTCCCAGCCGGATATTACGAGCAGCTTCTTGAACTCGTTCTGGCAGGAAATCAGCCGCTGCACGACCAATTTCCGTGTCGCCGACTCGGTTCGGGAGCGCCTGCTTTAGGTAACTGGTGACCGGAGATGACGAGGCCATCTCTGCAACGGGAGACAGTTCGTATGCACCGCCCTTCTGTCGCCTCAGTGCTTGTTCGTAGCTTTTAGGTGAAGCCCTGAACGCTTGCTGGAAGATCTCACCAAGATCATCCCAATTCGGTTCACCAGTGAATTGCGCCATCAGGTGATAGCCCTCCCGCCGAAGTAGCCAGCGTTAAGCATCAAGTTCAGGAGCTCTTGATCAACCTGTTGTTCTTGCACTTCCTGCTGAGCCTGAGCGACCTCAGCTTGCGTGGCTTGGTTCTCTCGATTAATTCTTTCGTAGGCGTTTTCGAGAACAGGACGCGGTGCAAGCATCTGCAATGGGGCCTGAACTCCCATGTCTCCGAGCGTGACTGCAAGGTTGCCTGCGTCAGAGCCGAGTTTCTTGCCCATAGCTCGTGCGGCACCAGCGCCAGCGGTTTGGCCTAAGACTGAACCCAGCAAACTGATACCAAGGTCTTCAGCGCCAGCACCGAACCGTTCGCCTGCTGTCGCACCTGGGGGGAGCATCGCTGACGTGAGACCTGAGTACAAAACATCTGGTGCATATCTCAGCGCCATCTGAGTGGTATCAACTTTGCCAGCCGCATTCTTAGGAACTAGGAGTGCAAGAAGTGCATCACCTGCCTTACGGAATAGTTGTCCTCTACTCATGCTGTTTCCTCATTACCTGGAGCGGGAGCGCCCATTGGTGGTGGGCCGAACGGACTAAACGGTCCCCCAGCAAATTGCTCGGTCCACATTTTTAGATTCTCTTGGTTTGGATTTTTCTTGTCGTTCGTTACTCTTCCAAACTCGCCATTAATTCCACCAATCAACACATCACCAGCAAACCGCGTATCGAACTTTGGGCTTGCTGTCTTCTGAGGGGAACTATCTCCGTAGCCAAACGATGTATAGTTTTCGCCCTTAGCCTGCTTATCAGCAATTGCAGCATCAAACGTTTTAGCGAGAGCATCTGGCCCTCGCTTCGTAATCTTATAGCCAGGAGCAAACTCTCCTAAATAGACGCTACTGGCTGCCACTCAGGTAACCCATATATCTATCAATCTTAGCTATTTTCCTTTTTCTTACCTTTAGCTTTACTCTTGAAATGCTCAAGTAGTTCTTCAGGCATCTTGCCTTTTTCACTCTTGGACTTTTTGTCACCCTTTTGGAACTTGCTGGCCTTATCTTTGGCCTTTGACTTGTCGTTGTTCATTAGCGGAACATTTTACTGCGGAATCGTGTGAGGAACTCAAGTGCTCCTTGGCGGCTTGCAGGTGAAGCACCTTCGGCCAAGCCACGTTCAATATTCTGGCGAGCTGCTGTAGGTACTGAATCAATAATGGCTTGCTGCTCTGCAACGGTGCCAGTGCTTGCAGGTGCATTTACTGCTGTTCCCGTATCAGGCGCAACTTGTTCTCTTTGTTTCTGCCCAATCAGGGCAAGACGCTCATCGAACGCCTGCTGAATCCGATCATTGGTGATATCAATTTCAGGCTGACTCGTTGCCCTTAAGATCCCAGCCAGATCAGGATTTTGGTACGCAGCACGCACAGCTTGAGCCTCTGCTGCAGAGAATTTGGGCTGATATCCGCTGATTTGAGCCATCTGCGTCCGTTCATCGAGTCGATCGTCCGTTCGAACCGGGCCAGATTGCGCGACAGCGTCTTGAGGCGCGGGTATTTGCTCACTTTTTATAAATCTGAAGCCTGAATTACCTTTTCCAGTTTCGACCTTGTCTTCACCAGAGCTGAAGTAGTCAAAATCATCTGTTTCTCCACGGCCAAGCTCCGCGATTTCTGCGGCAACGTCGGTAATTCCAGGCGCAGAGTCGTAATCCGGCGCGAATGCTTGAATATCAACCTCGCGGCCCATACGCTCAGCCCGGACTTGAGCGATTCCGGCCTCGAGGTTGCTAGCCGCTCGAGCTAATGCCGCACTCTTTTCTGGGATCGTGGTGCGTTCTGCAGCCATTTTTAGCGACATGATCCGCCTTTCGATGTCA
>VMHT01197995.1_pt1 | contig 22308 bp, 31 predicted proteins | sample 4693611 | NCBI WGS metagenome assembly VMHT01 (sample SAMN12280063, study PRJNA550983) | marine metagenome | isolation source: seawater sampled from same location over 5 years 0.02-0.2 micron viral filtrate | place: USA: collected off the coast of southern California halfway between the port... ...
GACCGAAAGCCACACCAGACATTCCTGAGGAGCTACAGACTCCTTATGGATGGGTGTCTGAGCAAAAAGAAGAGTTCTCCGCTAGCAACCTGCAAGTTGCATTACGTCAAGGCTATAACAAAACTGTAGGTCAGTTAAAAGAACTCGAAAAAAGGGGCGTTATAAAAGAAAATAAAGTCGGTCGTTGGGAGCTTATCAATCCAGAAGAGCCTGCACGTCGTTCAATGGAGACGCTTACGCAACCAGACCAGACTACTGTACAGATAGCTAAAGGTACAAGGGACTCAGGTCCAGCCCATAGGTGGGACGCAGAACTATCCCCTGCCGATCAATCTGTTCCTGAACAACTGTTACAGTTATCTATAGCGGCTAGGTCCGAAGAAGCTATGGACCCAAACAATACAGATGTCGTCATAGAGCCAATAGATCAAGATGACGTAGACAGAATCTTCGACCGTAACGCTGCGATGAAGATTCCTCGACCAGACAAGCCTACCGGCAGAAGTATGCCAACGTTAGAAGAGGCATATGGTGATGATTCTGGCAGAGTAATAGACAGTGTTGCTGGCGTTGTTTCGGACCTGTCTGCCAGTGGAGTCCCTGCCTCGTTTCTGGACGCTGTATCTGGGGTGTATGTCCACAAGCAAGCAGATTACGACGCTGTTGGAATAACAGGACAGAGCAGTAGAGGCATATCGATAAACGATGAGCTGATCTCTGGGTCACTGACTGATCAGGACAAACTGAGCGAGCTTGCTTGGACCATGACTCACGAGGTCTACCATGCCGCTGACTTCTCTATGAGCTTGAGCGAGAAGGACTCCAGGCTGGGGATTACAATCGACGAGTCTGCAAAAGATCCTACTGCCGGTATGGGCAGTGTCATGCGTGAGCTATACGACAACTGGAATAATGGTACGGAGCTTGGCAAAAGATTTGACTACCCTTTCAATGAGCTGGCTGATGACATCTCTGATGCAGGCAAGAGCAACGAAGGTTTAAATGTAAACTACAGGCAAGAAGTCTTTGCTCAGTTGGGTGCGCTGTTCCACTCCAACCCTAAACAGCTACAAGAGTTGGCTCCGCAGGCGTATAATTACATTAAGGGCATTAGAGACAGCAACCTAAAAACTGCACCAGTGCAGGAGATCACAGATGAACAAAGTCCAAATCAAGAGAGTCCCGACACCTCCCAACCTGAAGGCATATCAGGAGAAATTCGGGCACCGCCACAGTCCGGAAGCAGCCAGAGCTTACAGCCGGACCCAGTTGGACGAGATGGCGAAGAAGGCACTGGAAGCGAACGAGCCGATAGCCCAGTGGAGGGACAGGTCCAAGATGAAGTTGGACAACGTGAACGACCAGCAGTACAAGAATCTGACTTAACGCCAGAGCAGACCAACCTAGAACAGCCAGACGATCAGACTGATATATACGACTTATCAGACGATGATTTTGATGAGCTTGATAGCCTTAACTTTATTAAGAAGGGTGCAGAGTACCTTCTTGAAGAGTCTAAAGGCGAACTACCTGAGAAGAAATCTCTTCCAGTCAAATCTATTACGGCAAAGACAAACGCCACCGAACACATTGGCAGAGTCGATGCGATAGTAGCCAAACACCCTGATGCTCTGTCTAGTCCAGAAGCATGGCGATCCTTCGAGCGCGACTTGACCGGATCGAACACGACCCTCGCGCCTCCATACGGTCTAATAAAGCTATTCAACGACATGGACGGGTGGACAGAAAGGCACTCTAAGTTGACTCCGGAACAATTGGAGGCGGCTAATAGAGGTTTGGCAACAGCGCAAAGAATGGGCGATCTATATGAGTCCGGTGCTGCTGATGCAGAAGCCACGGGCAAGCTATTGCTCTGGGGTCTGATGTCTAGAATGCTAACCGCCAGCGCTCAAGAAGCTGGGTTTGTTGACCTGCTAACCAATAGCGAAGCTGTTACAGACTTAATACAAAAGGCGCTTACGGGGTCTTTTTCAGATAAGACTGCTACCCGCATGGTTGAGGTTCCCAAGACCAAGCAAAAGCCAAAGCACATGGTGGAAAGAACCTTCAATGAAGACGTTGCCATTTGGCGCGACGCTGTTCAGAAGTCTATTCCAGAGGGATCGTTTGGTAGAAGCGGCACATCAAACGCTAACGACTTCGGCACATTAATGCTGAAGATGTCAGAGCTAGATGGCGATGGAGTTTCAAAGCTTCAGCGATTGCACGACATTATGGCTGACCGATCAATCCCTACATTTGAAGTCAGGCGGCAGTTTCAAGCGCTGGTTCAGGGTTCCGGAGTCGACAACAAGGTTTTCTCTTTTGTGCAGTTGATGATTGGACGTGATGACGTAGTCATTCTTGATCGTATCCAGCTAAATTCTATGTGGGATACAGAGCGTTACGGCAAGAACATTTACTCAGACATTGCCAACGAGTTCAGCGCCTTGCATGGCGCAGCTCGATACGAGGTAATGGAGAATGCGCTCAAGACAAAAATCAAAGAACTGTATACCCGTCTTGGTCGTCCGAATGATGCGTCAGTAGGCAGGTATCACTGGGAAAGCTGGGTTCGAGACTCAGGTCAGGTTGTCGCTCACCCTACTATGAAGGGTCTAGAGAGAGACATCAAAGGAGAGAAATCTCCGTATGCTTTCATGGGCGCTCCAGAAGGCAAGATGAATACCTATGCCTATGGCGCAATATATGCGCGAGATGACAAGGCAAAACCATACTACGTTTACCCAGACTCAAAAGGCGTAATGCATAAGTTTCGCTTAGATAAGTGGAACACTTTTAAAAGTGAGATCAAGAATCCAAAAAATGGTATAGTTGACGAAGGATTCTCCGTTAGAGAATTTAACAAAGGAACACCTTGGTATGAATCAGAACAAGTCAACAGACAAAAGCTCGACGAACTCGTCCGGTCTTACGCAGAAAGAGAGGCGACTCCGAACGAATACGGTTCTGAAGGAACTGTTGCAAGTAGTTCCCCCAATGGCTCCAGACGAGATCAACGAAAGCGAGTCTACAAAGAGCTTCGTAGTGCCCGACCATCTGATAGCGGGAGTGGAACGAATGAAGGAAGTATACCCAGAAGCTTCCGACGAAGAACTGGCAGAAATTCTCAAGTACTCGTAGGAGGACAGAAAGTATCCGGCTCCAAGCGAGAGCTTGAGACCAACGCCAAATCCGCTCTAGCCTCTGTTGATGCCTTCAACGGCACGGTAATAGAGCTTGCTCCAAACAAGACCAATGCCAAACTATTCGCCAGCAAGATTCAAGCTGGAAAGGATGCGAACAAGTTCGGCGCTGCCGTATACGTTTATCCTGAGTCTGAATATCAAAAGATGAAGATGTTCATGACCGAAGACGGGTCCGCCGGTATTGCTATCGAAAACGGCGACACAATAGTTTCTGTGTATAGCGATGGCACGAACAAGGACGTAACGTTCACTCTGGGATCTTTGGCGATTGAAGAAGGTGCTATTTATGCTGACGCTTTTGATACCCAGCTTCCTCATATCTACAAAGATATCGGACTCAAAGTTATATCTAGGCTCAAGTGGGATGATGCAGAAGCGCCTTTTGATTGGAACAAGCAAACCTTTGAAAGGTATAACAAAGGCGAACCTGACGTTGTGTTCATGGCTTTTGACCCCGAGTACTTCGGTCCTTACACCACAGACACTGGTTACTATGTAGACACATACGCAGAAGGTATGCGGTCTATCAGGGAAACCCGCCGTCCGGAACAAGAAAGAATATCTCCAAAGCTAAAGCAAGCGGTTCAGGACAGGATCGATAGAAAAATAACTGCTGCGGAACTGAACGACACATTTAGAAAAGAAGGTCGTTACGTTAAGCCCATGCATCCAGACATGGTCGCCCCCTTAAAGCCAGACGGTCACTACATCAATGCGCTTGCCATAACGGATTCAGGGTTAGTAGATAAGAAGACTGGCGAGAAGAAACCAAGAAAAGAAACCTACTGGATGGCTGACGTTTTGGTTGATGGTCAGAGAGTTGGCGCTCGACTAGACATTCCGTCTTACAAAGACCCCGACGTAGATGAGCGGGCGGATATCGTTACTGTACATTCTGCAAGACCTAGAAAAGACGGTGAGCCATTCAGGGGTACGGCTGGTACGCGCCTTGGTTATTACCCAACAATTCGCCTAAAAAATATCTCGTTTGCATCGCCACAAAACGCCGCAACTAAGATTGCACGGGGCGGAGCTAAAACCACGATTGCGACTATCGAGGGTGATTACGTTGCGGCAGACCATGAGCAGAACAGACTAGATTTTATAGCTGCCATGGATGATCCGGCTTGGACTCAGGTCTCGATGAATCCTGAGCGTCACACGTTCTTCTACGATCTAGAAACACAAACCCCTGTGATCGGCGGCAGCATGGGTATTCAAGTAGGTAATCTGGTGTTAGTTAAAGATGCCGTCCCTGACGATGTAGAAAACTATTCCTACATCAAGAAGAAGCAGATCAACAAGGAAACAAACACGCTTGATGATGGAAGCCCTTCGACAAACCAGTTCAGTTACAACGATGAAATAGACGGTCAGTCAGACCTTGCCAGAAGACTTAAAGGGTCAAAAATCTACAGGTCGTTGGCTGATCGTTACGCACCATTAGAAGACTTCGAAAATCAAGCAGCAGACTTCTTGGGGGTCGGAAGGCTACCTGCGAGCATGTCACCAAGAGATAAAGAAAACTTGTCTCACGGCAAAGTCCAGAATGACCTTGATGCATTCCACGAAAATTATGTGGACCCGCTTGGCGATTTAATTGCAGAGCTAAAGGTAGACCCTGATGCTGTTGGCACATATCTAATCGCTAAACATGCGGCAGAGCGCAACGACTCAATAGCCGCAAAGGTCAAAGCGCAAAGAAAGACAAACATAGACAGAACCGAAAGAGAGATAGAACGACTACTATCAGACACTGGCGTTGATCACTCCGTATCTTTAGCGACTCAAAAGGAAAAGCTAAATAACTACAAAACAATGCCGTTGGCGTTTCAAGATACAGGCTCCGGCATGACCTACGATCAAGCGGCAAGCGTCCTCAATCTTGCCGAAAGGGAAGGCACAAAGGCAGGCATGGAGCGTATCGCGAACAAGGTCTACGAAATGCTTCAGCACCAGCGAGACATCATGGTCGAGTCCGGTTTGATGGACGAGGACACAGTGTCGGACTGGGAAGCAAATTACCAGTTCTATGTCCCTCTTAAAGGTTTTGCCGCAGAAGAAAATGATGATGATTATTCTCGATCAACTAGTCGCCATCACTCTAAAGCTAGCGGTTTTTCCGTTGTAGGTAGCGAAAGCATGAGAGCGAAAGGCAGAAAAACGTTGCCTGTCAATCCTTTGTTCACAGCTATCGAAGACGTTCAGATGAAAATTATTCGGGCGCAAAAAAATAAAACCGCCCAAGTTTTACTAGAACTTCTTGGCGAGCTGGGTAACAGCGACTCATATACGATATATAACAACAAGTTCAGACCGCCCAAGCGTAGTGACGAGCTGACCATGCAAGACATGGATGAGATGAAGAATGCGACAAGGGTTAATAAAGACCCTAAGTATGTTCAGGTTAAGAAAGGTGGGCAGACTTTCTTTATTGAATTTAAGAGCGACACCCTGAACCATGCGCTACAAGACATGAGCGTCCCCATGTTAGATCAAGCTAACAACAGCATGCAAAAGTTTTTGACTCTAGCGAACAGATTCCAGACGTTTAGGCGCAACATGTTGATTAACTACAACCCTTCATGGGGATTAGTCAACCCTGCGCGAGATGTTCAGACTGGAATCATGTATGCGCTCGCATCGAAGGACAAGCTGGGCAGCAGAGTTCAAGGTGAGAATCTAGTAGGCAAGATGGCAGCTAGTTATCTGCCTTCGATGAGATCAATGTATCGCGTGATGAGGGGCAAGCCTGTAAGAGAAGGCACGTTGGACCAGTACGCAGTAGAGTTTATGGAAGACGGTGCGTCTACGGGAATTATGCTGGTACGCGACCAAGACGAGCAGTTAAGAATACTAAAGAACAAGCTAAAGAAAGGTTACACCAGGGAAGCTTTGAGAGCTATTGCCACTTGGGTGGAAGACTTCAACACGACGATGGAAAACGCCATACGGTTGGCTGCTTACACCGAAGCTAGAAAGGCTGGCACCGAAAGAGATACGGCAGCTTCACTGGCGAAAGACCTAACCGTCAACTTCAATCGCAAGGGCGAAGATACAGCGGTCATCAATGCGGGTTACTTGTTCTTTAACGCGCAGATTCAAGGCGTTGTTAATCAGGCTCAAGCTTTGAGTAGTGATACAGGCAAGATCACAACCGCACAGAAAGTGACTGCGGGTCTTGTTGCCTTAGGTGGAACATTAGCTGTCATCAATATCCTTACATCAGAGGATGACGATGATGGAGAGAAGAAGTACGCAGACCTGCCAGAGCATGCAAAGAATCGTTCGCTGTTGTTTATGTATAACAGTGACGAAGGGTTCGCGCTGCCAGCCTCATATGGTTACAACTTCTTTACCAACATCGGCAGGCTGGGTGCTGAACTGGCTTTTGAGATCAACACCGCAGAGGAGTCTGCGTTGTACCTGTGGGAAAACTTTCTGCTTAACTTCGTTCCGGTTACTCCAGCTAGCGGTGATAGCTGGGAAGAAAATATGCGAGGTTTTTATCCCGACCTGCTTGAATTGCATGTCGATATGCTAGCTAACAAGAACTTTTTTGGTAGTCAGATTTACATCGAGCAAAACCCGTACACGGTTGAGCGATCTAACGCCTACAACTCTAGAAGGTCTACTCCCAAGGCGTTTACTGAATTTACCGAATTTCTCAACGATGCTACGGGCGGGGATAAGTATCGAGACGGTTTTGTGTCGCTCAATCCCGACAAGATCAAGTACACCTATGAGTACTTCTTGGGCGGTGTGGGCAGATTCGTGAGCCAGTCTTCTGACGTAGCGGCAAGAATGATGTCGGACGAAGATTTCAGAAAACAAGACCTGCCTGTTGTCGGCACCTTCTTTGAAAGTCCGTCTGAATACAAAGACAGGTTCGAGTACTACGCCAACTGGGAGGAGAGCAGAAAGATCATCACGAGATTGAAAGAAGCGTCAAGTGTAGAAGAGTTAGAAGCCCTGCGAACTAAGTATGAATCTTTTATTCCTGTCATCGAAAACCTTCAAGGCGGGCGCAGAAACAACAGCTTGTACGCAATGGCAAACAGAGATCTAAAAAACATCTCCAAAACTCGAAGAATTGTAGAGAAGCAAAACATCCCTGATGAGCGACGCAAGGAGCTGCTCAAGGAGTTGCTGGATAACGAGAACGCGATCTTTGATATCTACAACAAAGCGTACAGGAAAGCAGAGAAAGGCATTAAGAATTAACCAGAGGTAAGTAGCATGAATGACAAAGGAATAGTAATCCCGACATGGGCAATCCCGCTGGTTGTTTCTCTATTTGTGGGAGCCATCAGTTATGGCGCTGCAACAGCAAATGCCGAATCCACGACTCAGGAAGTAAAGCGCATTGAGAACATCGTCACGGAGACTGCTAGAAAGGCGCAAGAAAATGGACAGGCACAGGCTGTCACATCAACAAAGGTTGACGCAATCGTTGAATCTCTGGCTCGACAAGAGAAGATTCAAGAGAAAACCAACGAGCAAATTCAAGCGTTAGTTCAGGCGCTACTCGCCAAATGACGATGGCATTCGCTTTACTGTTCTTTATCAATGGTGACATTGATGAGAGCAAGACCCTGTACTTCTATCAAAAGCAGAAGTGTCGCTATACCTGTCAAGAACTGTCGAAAGATCAGAGCTACTACGACTCGATTAATTGCACTTGCCGCCTGCGGTGGGTGGATAACACACAGGTGGTGATCAGGTAAAATGATTGCAGAAATAGCTACGGTCATCAGCGTTGTCAAAGGATTGAATGACGCTATCAGCACGATGAAAGAGTCTGGCGGTCATGCTAGTGATCTGGCTGGCGTGATGGGTCGCTACGCAAAAGCTAACGAAGCGGTGCAAGATGTTGAGTCGAAGCATGTCGGTAAGTTGAGTGTGCAAGACTCGATGCAGCTGACCCTAGCCAAACGACGTTTGACACATTTTCAGCAAGCCTTAAAAGATCAGATGTTGATGGCTGGCTTGGGTGCAGACTACAAAGAGATTATGAACAGAGTCGAAGAGTCGCGACTAGAACATGAAAAACAAATCATTCGCAAGAAGAAAGCGCGGCGAGAGAACATCGCATTCCTAAAAACGATGGGCGTAGCAATGACTGCCGCCGTGATTAGTTTCGGACTGATACTAGGAACACTGATGCTCATATTCAAAAAGTAATCATGAGCAAGGGTAGGCAAGATGTAATCTCTCAACTGGAACTTTGCTGTCGGTCCCGTTTTGTAAGTCATTGATTTAAAACGATTCAACTAAGTTAATCAGGGTCATATAAAATCTGTGAAGACTTCGATCGTTACCAAGAAAACTCCCGTTTTATCTTTTAATATCAATGGCTTACGTTTTTAGCCAAAGATTACATTCTAACCTTATTTGATTACACTGTATGCCCTTACAGTATAGGGGAAAGAAACTATCTCTGATCCATTCCCTTGCGTGTAATCATTCCCTCCAACGCGCTCGCAGCTTTAGCTTTATGTTGGTGATTAAGATGCGTGTATCGCAACATTGACTTTGGCGAAGTCCATCCACCCAAGTCCATTAAGGTGCGCTCACCTGTTCCCGACATAATGTGCCAGCTCGCAAACGTGTGTCGCAGTGTATGGAACACTACACCTTTCGGCAGTCCCGCATTCTTCACCGCAGCTCGCCACGTAGAATTGCACAGTGCAGTTTTACTAAACGGCTTGCCATTGCTCCTCACACTTCGATGCTCCTGAACAAAAACATACTCAATCCCCTTTGGATTATCCTTGGTGAGATACGGATACCTCTCCTCCAAATAATCCTTACGATCCCATCGACGGCGCAAAATTCTTTGTGCGTCTTTGTTCATGGGGAACGAAGTTGTGATTCCGTTCTTCGCATCCTTCGCCGCCAAATGCATCACCGTGAAGTCTGGCGATATGGCTGACCACTTGAGTAGCCTGACCGTCTTGTTGCGTTGTCCGCAACACAAAGCGAACTCAACCATGTCAGCTCGCAGTTCATCCAGCCATCGCATCAACTCACGACATTGAATCGGCGTTAAATACATTTCCCGCTGCTCTTCTTTCAAGTTCTCAAACTTAGGCACTCGATCAATGACTTCCAGCTCATCTCTCGCATAAACTAAAACAGCGCGAGCGTAGGTTCTGTAATTATTGATGAAGCCGTTTGTCACTGGTTCGCCGGTCCAACGATTGGTTCGTCGGGACAGCTCGCCAAACAACTTGGTCAAAAGATATTTTTTCTCAAACTCCTTGATCGACAGGTCACCCCATCTTTCAATTAACTCTTTCACTATGTCGATAGTGTACTTTTGCTTTCTCTTACCGGTACGCTTTGTTGGCGCAGCAAGATATTCTTCAGCCACTTCTCGATAGGTCACGAAATTATCCATAAGTTTCTCCATTAATTAAGATGAAGAGACCGACAGCAGTGTTAGATTAACACCAGTCGTCTCTAATCTAAAGCTCCGTCAGCGAGGGACAAGTGGAGCAACGCTTGCCAAAAAGGACGCGAGGAGGTGCGCCCACCCCTCTAGGAGGAAACTAGTGAGTCTCTGTGGACTCTTCGTCCGCTGCGTAGGGGTCAGGCAGCAGCTTGACGGCTTCCTTCATATTCAGGTCCGCGCCCTTTTGGGCAGCGTTCAGCAGTGCTGCGAGCAAATCAATGCCAGCGTTGGTTTGCTGCGCGGTATTGAGCATCTGCTTGCAGGTATCGGAGATGTCATCGACCAAATAAGGCACGTTATCGATATTAATTACTTGTGGTTGTTCACTCATTTTTTCTTCCTTGCGTCATCACGCACGATTTGATATTTGCGGGGTGCACCCACGATTAACGAAGCTTGCGGCAGCATGAAAGACTTCGCAGTCTCATCACCGGCTCGACCGCATTCGGGACATCGGAGTTTTGGTTTGGTGTAATGTGGCTGGATGCCAGTCATCTCGACAAACACATCATCTGTCAGCTTGAGACCTTCATCACCCGCCTTGAGGATGTGTTCACGATGACCCTCGCGGCTTGTGTGAATGTTGAGGTGAGCCTCATGCCTTCCAGCCTGATCCACAACTCCTCGCACCCACACGCGATGATCGAACGTGGACTCCAGGTTTTGTGAATCTAAGTTTTCCCCGCCGTAAAAGACGGAGCCAGCAGGTCTGGTAATTCTTAGCGGCATGTTTTAAATCCTAAAACGGAATTTCATCATCATCGAGGAAGTCATCGTCAGACGATGGCGCTGACTTAGGTTTACTGCCAGACACTTTGCCGCCTGACTCTGTGAATTGTTTAAGATCCATCATGCCGTTACCTATCCAAGCATCTCTCACTTGCAGTACGGCACCGTTATCCGTTTTGACCACCTTTCCTTTCCAGTTCATGCGCGTCAAATCGTTGCCTGATTGGTTCAAACCTTCTTGCAACCAGTCAATAAAGTTCTGCCCGATCTGGAGAAATCCATCGTAATCATGCGCCTTATCGTCTGTCGCCCACGCTTGACCTTTGTCTTCCCGCAACACTTTCAAGCGGTCTAACTCTTTTTGCTTTTTCTCTGGACTCAGTTTGTACAGCCGACCATTTCCGGCATGAACTTCAAAATTACTCATCACACATCTCCGTGTTGTATTTGGACCTGCATTGCGCCCGTGGTTCGTCGGAATGAATCGATAGACTCATCCTTATTTAGCACCTCATCTTCGCCGCCAAGAAACTCAAATGCTTTTCGGTAGTCGATTGCTGGGTTCTTCATGATCACCTTCACGGTGGTTCTGCCATTACTGACAGAGCCTTCATACCGCGTGGCAATATCTTTTTTCAGCGACTCACTGGTCTTACCCAGCACGTCGAGAGCTTCTAAATCGTCACCGATTCTAGACTTGATGTCTGCGATTCTGTCTTGCATCGCAGTCAAGCGATTGAGTTCCTCGTCATGCTTGATGACCTCCGGCTCGTCGCTTTGTATAGGCTTGAGATGAACAGCACGGGTGACCTCGTCTCTGTGCTGCTCCTGAATCCAGTTGTACCAGCAGTGATACAGATCGAGCCTGCTTATGGTTCCCTTCGCTGGCTGCGGTAAATACTTGCGACTCAGCGGCTCAGTCAGGAAATCTTGCTTCCGTTCGACCCGCTCTAATGTGTATTGTGGTTCTGCCGTTTCATTTTTTGCGAGATAGCAAATAAAATCGCACCACTCAGCATCCAGCACTTCCATTTGCATATAGACTTGCATGAGATACATGCTACGCTTTGGCTCAAAAATAGAATAAGGAGTCTTGGTGTATTGCGGGAACGGGCACTTGATCTCGATACATCCGTCTATACCAACGAGACCGTCAGGACTAGCCGCGAGAAACTCATGATCACGATGAACAACCAAGCCTGTTTCTTCAACGGTGTAGCCTTGCAGCTCCTCCAAAAAGATACGAGCAGAATCTTCCATCATCTGACCGTGACCGACCGCAGGGACCATTTTGAATTCACTCTCAGCGCCAGCAATCGCTCTGACTTCTTGGCGAACCAAGCCATCAGGTTTCATGTACGGATGCTTGCCTTCGTATGCAGCGCAAACCGAAGCTTTAATCTTGCCGGCTCTTGCCGCATGCCACTCAGGTGACCCTTGGATTGCTAAACTCATTTCTCAGTCCTCCAGCCACGCTTGTTGCAAAGCAACTTCCAATTTTCCCCATCGTCCTCTAGACCTCGCTTTGCGAGTTCGATCTTAACTTTGTCGTATTTCTTTCGTGCAGCACTAAGAGTTTTCGCGTCGCTAACTTCGCACGTTCGCCAAACCCATAAGATTTTTTCATCTTCTGCTGCTTTTGTTTCTGAAGATTTACTTTGTTCAGTATTAGAAACATCTTCAGAGTCGTTAGCGGCAGGTTGCTCTGCGACCTCAGGCTTCAACCACATCGTGTAGCCCAAACCAAATTCGCCCATCGCTTTGACGCGGCACCGCTGTTTAGCAGTGTTAATATCTGTTGCTGAGGGGGACTGAATTGCTTTGCCTGCGCGATGAACCGGCAGGTAGGTGATGTTTGTGTGTTCGCCAATGGTCATCCGACAGCGAACTTCTGCGCTGCCATCGTCAAAGTAATGACACTCTCGACCACTGTGATCTTCGGTAAACTCCCAACGATACTCTGGGAAAGCGCTCATCATTACTTCGTGCGCCTTCATCCACGGCAAGTATGTCAGCACTTGATCGCCGATAACTTCCGTTTCGGTGCAAAAGGGTTTTACGTTGATATTTGTAAGGGTTGCCCAAATGTGGGCACGGGTAGGCATATCCATGTGTACATCTCCATTAATTCAGAAGATATATTACACCATGATATTTTATAACACTACTTACATATTGCTTATTTGGACTTATATATTAATCTTTTTCCGCTACGAGGGTCACCTTTAAATCATCCTTCGCTATAAGATCTTTTTTCCAATCTTCGACTAGATGCTTGCCGAAAGCGCTTGTTAATTTAGGAGATTTTAAAATGAGACTCACTAATTGTCGGTCACTAATTCGAGGGTTGTGTCTGATCTTTGTCACTAGTGTCACTAAAACTAATCCTTATCTCGATTTAAATTATAACTTATATAATAAATGAGTCAGCTTCAAGGTTAGTACGACTTTCGTTTGTGATATAAACCATCGTTTAGTGGTTACTTTGTGACCAACAAGTCAATGATGTCGCCAATGCTTTCTCTTTTGTTTTCATCGAGATAGAAGCCGCAAAGCTTTGCGAACTGCTTTGGCGTAAAGGTGTAATCGCTTTTTTCTTCAAACGCTTTGACGTAAAGGATAGCGTCAGTCATTTCTTGTACAGTTTTTTCGCGTGAGGTTGGCACCTCTCTTGATTTAAGCGTTACCCACAAATAAATATCAATATTGTACAAGTCGCAAAGCTCAACAACTCGCGTCGCGTCGCTTGGCAAACTACCTTTTATCCATGCTTGAGCTGAAGCTGCGCTGCATCCAGTAGCTTTAACAATAGCAGACGCTCGCCCCCATTCGGGAACCCCAGCGCTATCAAGCGCAGCTTTAAACACCTCTAATCGTTCTTTTCTTTGGTCAGCCATGAAATTTCTCCTGGTACAAAGATCACACAAAGCCTAGCCAATGGCAAGATAATTTCAACAAATGTTTGCAGCTAAGAGACATTACGCCTATTATTTCAACCTTCTAAAGATTTTTTACACATAGTAATTCACAAATATTTATACATGGATTGTTTGGTTTTATATGATATTTAGACCGGCTAATTTAAAGACAGATAATTACACCAGAATACCCAACCTCCTTCTTCGCGGCGGCACCAGCGCCAGCGACCTTCGATCAGACCAAATATCCCCCGAATCCTTAGGGGTTCTCGTCTATCTACTCAGCCATCGTGACGATTGGCAAATTACCAACAACCAGTTATGCACGGTTTTTGGCGTGGGTAACGGAAAGATGACGCGCATCACCAAAGAGCTTGAGACTGCTGAGTACATCAAACGAACAATGATTCGTAACACCGCCGGTCACGTCGAAAGCTGGGACTGGCTGGTCACGGATGTGCGTGGTCACTTCCCACTAGATCAACGATATCCAGATCAAGTTAAGCCAGATCAAGCTAATCCAGATCAGGATAACGATACCCAAAGAACAAATAGTTTAAAGAACAAACAAGGAAAAGAACAAATAAGTTGGCGCGACGATCTCCTTAACAATGTTCCAGAGGGCATTCCAGCTAAGGCATGGACCCTTTGGTGGGATTACAAATTGCAGGAACGTAAAGGCAGAAAGCCAAGCAAGAAAATGATCACCATGATTACGCAAGACTTCATGGTGTTTAAGAAAGACGACTTTGATTTGTTGGGGGTTGTGAGTTTTGCAATCAGCCGCGAGTGGAGGTCGATAGGCAAGCCCGATTGGGATGGTTTGAAATCTTATAAGGGTCACAAAAGAAAGTTGAATTTAATGGAGGCAGTAAGATGATGGACGTAAAGGAACTAGTTAGACATTTGGCACCAAACGCTACGGAAGTGTGTCGCGAGCTGTACACCGAAGGAAAATTCGAGTCAGGCAGATACACGATTGGCAACATTCAAGGCGACAAGGGCGACAGTATGAGTGTCACCCTGACCGGACAGTACGCAGGAAAGTTTATGGACTACGCACTTGGTGAGGGGGGTGATCTGCTCGATCTCATCATGCACCGGAAGAACCTCACTCTGGTTGAGGCGATGGACTGGTCAAAAAAACGGTTCGGTATACGAGACAATACGCCTGCAAAAAAAGTTGTCGCGGCGGAAAAAAAGAATTACACCCTTCCCAAACCACCCCCTAAAAATGAGCATAAAAATCTGCATGAATACATGGAGAAGAGAGGGTTTAAGGATGTGGGGGAAGTTTGCTTTCGGTGGAAGATTTATGAGGCTGATGGTAAGCGTGGACAAGATGTCGTTTTTCCGTTTTTTGAGCCTAACGGTAGGCAGACATTCATCAAGACCAAGCCGATTAACTATGACGGCAATCCATCTACGCAGAAAGACCTCAAGCCAATTTTGTTTGGATGGCAAGCTATGCCAGACGATGCACGAAAGGTCTGGATTGTAGAAGGCGAGTGGGACGCTTGCGCCGCTGGTGAACTAGGATTTCCAGCATTGTCCGTGCCAATGGGCGGGGGTCGAGGCGCAAAGCAGACCAAGTGGATCGCTCATGAATTTGAAAACCTAGCTAGGTTTGAAGAGATATTAATCGCTACAGATATGGACGAACAGGGTGAGTTAGCTGCGGCAGAAATTATGCAGCGCCTGGGAGATCGATGCTATCGAGTAAACCTGCCAACAAAAGATATCAACGAGCTACTCCAGAAAGAAGGTTATGAGAAAGCTAAATGGATGCTGGAGAGCGCATATGAAAAGGCGCGATGGAAAGACCCTATAACTCTCAAATCCGTACTCGATTTTGAAAACGACATCGATGATTTTTTCGAGAACAAGATGGACGACACTCAGGGCTTTGGCAGTGGCTGGCAGAAGCTCGACAAAGAAGACATAAAATTTCGGGAAAACGAGTTGTGGGGAGTGTGCGGCATCAACGGACACGGTAAGTCGATGTGGCTTAACCAGCTCGCGTTAAACGCTGTTGAACAAGAACAGCGAGTATTGATTGCAAGCATGGAGATGACACCCAAATCCACGATGGGTCGAATGATGCGCCAAGCAGCAGGCGCAGGATCGCCACCTAAACCGTACAGGTCGAAGCTGCTTGAGTGGATGTCTCCAAACCTATGGTTGTTTGTGGACAAGCTTACGCCTAAGCCTGAGGACTTGATGGCTTGTTTTGAATACGCCTACCGCAGATACGGCATCAATGTCTTTGTGGTCGATTCCCTCACCAATATGGTTAGGCAGGATGACTATGAAGGTCAACAAAGGTTCATCGAGAAGTTGGTGAACTTCAAGCTGTCATTCCCTGTGACGATCTTCATCGTGACGCACGTCAGAAAGGGCGAATCAGAGTATGCAGCGCCTAACAAGTACGACGTTAAGGGTAGCGGCAGTATCACCGACCTCGCTGACGGATTCATCAGTGTTTGGAAGAACAAAAAGAAAACAGAGCAGATCGAGCAAGCCGAATTGTTAGGCGAAGAGCCTGATGAACAGTACGTCAGGCAATGGGATATGTATTTGGAGGTTCTAAAAAACCGTAACGGTATGTTCGAGGGAAAGGTTGGTTTCCAGTTTGACCCTGCCTGCTGCCAGTACTCTGAACACAAAAACGGTAAGGCGCGTTATTACATCAATTATAGCAAAGAAGGTTAGAGGAGAAACGAGAATGATTATTGAAAAAGGAATTGCAAAACCGGAGGAGAGGAAGTTGGAAACACCGCCAGAATACCGCTGGGTTTTAGGTATGGGAGTTGGTGATTCAGTTCTTGTCAAAAATGAATACAAGGGTCCAGATAACCTTCCGCAGGTTCTGGCGGCTTTTCATTTTCACGACATCAAGTACACGTTGAGAAGAGAAAAGAAAAAGAAACTCGACTGGAAAACTAGAAAGACAGAACCAAGGACACGCGATTTCAGAATATGGAGAGATGCGTAATGAGCTTAACTAATCAAGAAGACTTCGCGAAACAAATACGAGAGGCGGGTAAGGCTGTTGGCAAAGCTGAATACGAATTGTCCCGTGCTGATGCTGACGAGAAACGAATTGTCGCTCAGACGATGGTCATGGCTGAAGCTAATGGCGCTAAGACTAACGCCGCTCAATTGAGAGCCTCTGACGAGGACGCAAATGTTTATGAAGCACGTCTTGCAAGAGGTAAGGCGAAGGGGATGTTGGCTGCGGCTAAGTCAAACATGCTCGCGGCTGAGGTTGAGTTCAAAGTTTGGCAGTCAATGCTCGCCAGCGAACGTGCAGAGCGGCGGGTATACGGAACGTGAAAGGCAGGAACGCGAACGCGACGGACAAAAAATGGATGGATGACATCACTCAGCTTGGCTGCTGCGTCTGTCTACGAGAGTTCGCCGTGCATTCGCCTGCTGAGGTGCACCACATCGATGGCAAGACAAAAGAGGGGGCGCATCTCAACAGCATCGCCCTTTGCTACAAGCATCATCGCGGAGGTGAGGACAATCCAAGCTTCACCAGCCGCCATCCTTTTAAGAAACGGTTTGAATCTCGTTACGGGACTCAGCAGGAATTGTTGGAATGGACGCGCAATAAAATAGCGGAGCAAGAAGATGAATGAAAAAAGTGATTTGAACTGGGCGGCAATCAACCAGCCCAAGCATTATAAGAAGACGGAGGATGGCATCGAGTGCATTGATGCGATCAAAAGTAGTATGGGCAAAGAGCAGTGGCAGGGCTACCTGAAAGGCAATGTGCAGAAGTACATGTGGCGCTATGAAGAACACGCCAATGGTCGAGTGCAAAGTCTGGAAAAAGCTGCCGTCTATCTGAAGTGGTTAATCGAGGCTGAGAAATGATCAACGGGAGATCGAAAGGACACAATTTCGAAAACTCGCTCATCAAGAAATTTCAAGATGAATTTGGAGAATGCGCCAATCACTTGAAAAGAAATCTCGAACAATATCAGACAGCGGGTAAGGCTGACATCGAGTTTCACAACCTCATGATTGAGGCGAAGCGATACGCGAGCGGTCACTGGCACAAGCCAGAATGGTGGGAGCAGGCTAAGACATCCGCTGGTGATGACTACGTTCCTGTTCTGATCTACAAGTACGACCGCCAGCCGATCCGAATGGTGTTCCCTCTGTCGATCATGACCGACTACTCAATGAAGCCGGACGAGACGATCACTGTCGATTGGGATACGGGCATTCTGCTGATGAGAGAGACGTTGGAGGTGCCTGATCAAACCGTCTGAGTTCAATTCAAAAATTAAAATGGCGGCTAAAAGGACTTATTATCCCCTCTGTCTTGAATATCTCGACAAGCATCTGGACAAAGACTTCCACGATCTAGCCAGAGCGACGCTCCCGTACTATCTGCCAGCGAACATCTTGGACCTAACAACCAGGGAACAGAGAAGAAATGCAATAGAGAGTATCCCTGATGACGCAGTGCCATCTCATACAAAAGAACTCGTAAAGATAGGCGTTCAAATGCTTTGGAAGAAAGAGCGAGCCAAGAAGAATGGGATTCAACGAAGATTTAAGTAGGGGTGTAACCGTTGAGGACGATCTCCTCAGACGATTGCGTCACGCCTTCCCCAGCGCCAGACGGGCAGAGGGTGTTCATCCTGAATTCGATATAGAGATTCCTGAACTGCAAAAGACTATTGAGGTTAAGCACGATCCGATGAGCCAGAAGACCGGCAATATTGTGATCGAGTACTACCACAACAAGCCATCGGCGTTCAGCGTGTCTGTGGCTGACTATTGGCTGATTGATACGGGTGATACTGAGTTATGGTTTAGCAGATGGGGGATTCTTGAGTGCATTCTGACAGAGGGGGTTGAGCCGGTTCGGATTCATGGACCCGCCGACCGGCACCCCAAGTGGGTCTTTCTCATTCCTCTCGTTCTCTTGCAGCGATACTCAAACGTAGCGCCACCAAAACCACTTTAGGCACCTTGCTAAAGGTTGTGGTCCTGCCATAGTTTTTGACGGTTCCCAGCGGTATCTGTAGCATCTCGCTGACCTGAACTTGAGACAGATTATTCTCTCTCATCAACTGTCTCAGCTCTTCATTTGTGTCCATCATGTCACCTCCTTATATTCGGTGAAGTCTTCTCCACCGCACTCAGGACAGAGATGGTACACGGTCTGTCTTTCAACTTGAAGCGATCCGTATGGCTCCCAGTCGATCACGACTACCTCGTTGAGTTCGCTGCCGAAGAACTCGCACTCGTCGCACTTGAACATGTTCATCAGCAATCATCCTCGACTTCCCGATAGACAACTTCCCACGCCGCCACTATTTCGGATTTAGTGTAGTTGTCAATGTCGGACTTGAGGTCGAATCTAGCGTTCACCAGCGCGTCTAGAATGTCTGTCGCGGTAGCTAAATCCATTGGATAGTATTCTCCGTCAGCGGCTGTCGCGTGGATTCTGCTCTGATAGATGTCTCCACCTCTTTCAAATGTAAAACTCATCGTCTTGCTCCTCTTGGTCTGCAATGATCATAATCTTCAAGGGCAATCTCAATGTGTGGTGCCCCATCCTGATACTCCACAATTGTCAAATTGTGAACGTTTTTCTTCGCGCTGATCTCAAAGGCAAAATCAAGAGCGCATCCGAAATCTCTGTCGAATACTATTTCTGGCATGTGATCTTCAGGACTCTTTCTTTCGCGTTCAGGCAGGGTGTACCACGCGATCTGAAAAGACTCTTCGTACCATGTCACCACCTCCGGAAAGCCAGACTCAGTCAGCTTCTGATCGATCTTAATGAAGCGCTCGCCGCAGTCCATGACCCGTCCCTCGATATCCAAATGTTCCATGACCTCTTCCACTGTATCAGGCAAATGATCCGGCTGAAGTTTGTGAGCGATCATGAAACTTTCCGCTGCCTGTCGTAAATTTGTTCTGATGCTAATATTCATTCACATTCCTATTTTTATTGCTAAGTACATAAACAGGTTTTTTTTGAACCGATTATGTTTAGGCACCCTGAAGGCGCTGGTTGCTCGTCTTTTTCCATTTTTCAATTTGCTTGGTAACGTGCTTTGGCACCCTGTGACCGGAGCAATACTCTGCATCGATTGTTTGGTTTTCAAAATCAACGTATGCATAGCCCCAATACTGTAGTCCGTCCAGATCGTTTCCGACGAGTCGCTTCGAAGCGACCTCGACACTGCCTTCAGGCAAGTAAAGCTGATCAAGGTTAAAGAATTCTCTCTCCCGTTTACTTTCAATCTCGTCAAGCCGCAAGCGTCTCCACTCCTCAGCTTCCGCAAAAGTGACGCGCCAATCAATATCATAAATGTCGCCATGCTCATCAGCTTGCTCAATTACCCACTCATAAATAACTTCGTTTTTCATAACTATTTCCTTTTTTGTTTGAAGCACCCCGAAGGGTGCTAGCTCCATTTTGCCGACAAGTAATAGACTGCTTTGAAGTATTCCCACTTTGAGTAGTCACACATTGGCTCTTCTCCCTGTTTGACGCTTCGGTTCTTGTGATAGCATTCAGCCCCGCAATACTTGCGACTAGCGTGTCGCTCCCCAGACAAAGGTTTCCCGCAACTTTGTAATTTGCACGTTGGCGCATCACTCATTCACCACGCTCCGCAATTAGTTGATCCATCAACCTGCCCATTCGTAAAAGCTCCTGCCGTGCTTCTGACAGCGCTTTAGGAGTTGTTCCGTTTTCCAGAACAACACATAAAATCTGTGCTGTCTGTTCCCACGTCGGGGTCATGTCTACCTTAAATTCGTTCATCTAAATCATCCTTTTATTTAGTTTTCCAAGACTCAACCTGTACGCTTTTCCGTACTGGTTAAGTTTCGACCAGTCACTATCTGGTCTCATCAGTTGGATTAAGCCGCCTCCTGCTTCGCGTCATCGACAAACGGATTGATCAGTGCGACACGCAGGTCAGCGTAGATGGATTGAAATCCAGCGCCGTGCCCCTTCTTGTAGGTCTTGATCAGGTGCCGCGTGTGAGGTCCGTAGCGATACTGGATGTGGTGCGCTACCTCATGAGCGACCAGCGCTTTAAGCAGCAGCTCTCTGTCATCGGAATGCTCAATGTCGCCGATGAGTTTGCTTTTGGCGAACGCGGCATATTCCTTAAACTTTGAGCGTCCGTTGCGAAAGCAAGAAAGGTCAATCGTGATGCCATCCTTGCCGCCGTAGGAGTGCTGCCCTCTGCACTTGGTGGTGACTGCCAATCTCTTGACAGCGTCAGCGTACTTGACTGGCTGTCCGTTCTGGCTCATCAACTCGTATTGCTTCTTGCACATCTCTCGCAAGCATTGCCTTGCAAACTTCACGACCAGCTTGTGTTCGACGGGGGTCACGTTTGACCCGCGCTTGTTTATTTTTGTCACTTTTCTAAATCTCATTCGATGCCTCCAATTCAAAAGCGCAGAATGCGTAGGCTGGAGTCTTAAACTCACCGTCAAACATTCCGACCTCGTCAAAACCGTACATAACCAAACCGTCCATAGGGTCGGTTCCCTTTTCGTAACAAATAAGATCATGATCGGTCGGAATCTTGCCCACGAATTTATTGATGTCCTCGATCACTATTACGTTTTCCATTTGACTACTCCTCAAGCTTCAAACGGTGCGATGTACTCACCGACCGTTAGTTCAGATGTTTCGATGTGTGCGACCAGCACGTTCCAGTCTTCCATGTTCCAGCCAGCGCGACCGTTGGTGACGATGTCTAGCACCGCATCACATAGATCGTCAGGCTGCTGGAGAACGTACTTAACTTTGCGGTGGAGCATTTTGTTGATGTTCATGCCGCCACCTCCAAATCTGTTACATCGAGGTCATCGCTCGCCAAGCCCGAAAGTTCTGGTTGACGAGTAACGTTGACACAGAGCATTGATCGACCCGCACTATCAACTGTGAAGCTGAAAGCGATAGTGTCACCGATGCTGGCTTGCTCTCGCAGGACTGCGGCTGGGATGTTATAGCGTCGATCCTGTCGTCCGCCTTTACCGTTCACCCTGTAGAAGCGGATGACGCTTTTGGTGCCATCGTTGAACACCAAAGGCAGCTCTTGCTTCTCGCCGCTTGGCAGGGTGTCAAATTCAACTCCGAACAAACGTGCCAAAGATGCAAGCTCTTTGAAGCAGTCGGGATTGCCCTTTTCGATCATCGTTTTGGTCAGTCGTTTGCTGACCGCTGGGATTACTTTTTTCATTTGATGCCTCCTCCGGCATTGGTTTTCTCAGAGAGCCGCGAGGCTCTTTCGACTGGGTAACCAACCCAGCGGCTCATCAGTGAGATTTAAAATTCGTAACCTTTTTCGACATAATTTCTTTCCTCAGGTGACAGCGGTAAAAGTTCTTCCCTTGCCGCGATTTCAAACCTTCTCAGCGCCTGCCTGATTCTGATTGCCTCGTGGGGGAAAGCTCTCTGATTGAAATTTTCATTTAAAAAGTCGGTCATGTGTTGCTCGACTGTCTCGTAAGCATCGTTCAAGTTCATTGCCATAGCCTCCTCGTTAGTTGCTATACGGTTGTGCAATCCCGTCTTCAAATTCGGTCACGGTTAAGTCTGTAAAATCACCCATGTCGATAATCTCATCCAGCATTTCAAGCAGGTCTTCGCGCTTTGTGTAAAAGTGAGTTTCAGGACCATAGTGCTCCCATGCGAGCTGCCAGCCTTGTTCATACCAGCTAACGACGTAGGGATTGCCGGATTTGCTGTGATAGCCCCTGACTTCAATGTCACGCCGTCCGTCTGGCTCATAAGCTGCTTCTCTGGTCATGTATTGCTCGACATCAAAGTAACTTGTGTCGATCCGCTCAGGTTTGTGTGCCGCAATAAATTCCTTTATCGCGTAGTCTAAATTTTCTCTCGTAGTACTCATTTAATGCCTCCTCAGGCTTAGGTTTTCTGTGACCCCGTTAAGGGGTTTCGACGGGTAACCAACCCGCAGCTCTTCAGACAGAA
>VMHT01198448.1_pt1 | contig 22308 bp, 27 predicted proteins | sample 4693611 | NCBI WGS metagenome assembly VMHT01 (sample SAMN12280063, study PRJNA550983) | marine metagenome | isolation source: seawater sampled from same location over 5 years 0.02-0.2 micron viral filtrate | place: USA: collected off the coast of southern California halfway between the port... ...
CAATAAGAGTGAACTAAACAAGGATTCACAGTCTATGCTTAGTTTACTAGCAACCGCGGTGTAAAAATATTATAGACATGTGTACCTTATTGTGCTACAATACTTACTATGAATATTCTTATCGTTGGAAATAGCACGTTAGCCCGTGCAGTAAAACCTTTATGTTTCTCGCACAACGTAAGCATTGTGGGCAGGCAAGATTATGATCTAGCACACAAAGAAGATTGCGAACAACTAGTTGATGACTATGCACATAATACAGATTGTGTAGTGTTTACACAAGGCACACTGGATAACGACATTTGGAACAATGTTACAGTAAACTACACAAGTATGATATACTTGATTGCAGAGTTTTACAAGAACATGCCTAGAGGGCAGATTATTGCTGTAAGTAGTGCAACTGTTAACTGGCAAAGTTGGCCCGGAATAAACATGGAACGTTTAGTTTATGCATGTAATAAAACAGGTGTAAGTGAGTTCTGTAGAAACTTAAACAGAAAAAACATTCCTGGCGAAGAAGAAAAACCCATAAGTATACAAGTATATGAACCAAACGCTTTTGCTAGTAAAATGAGTACTAGTAAACAAAGTATCACAGACTGTGCAAAGGAACTGCACACACTTATTAAAAACCCACGCATCAGTGTACTACAAGGGCTTAATCGTTAATGTTTCTTTATGATAATGTAAAACAAGTAGAAGTTGCACTTACTACTTTATGTAATGCCGCTTGTCCTCAGTGTCCTAGAAATATGTACGGAGGAAAAACAATCAGCAATCTTCCCAACGTATCTTGGTCTATAGACAGTTTTAAAAATACTTTCACTTCTAGCGTGTTAAATCATTTAGAGCACATTTACTTTTGTGGTACATACGGAGAACCTCTTGCATGTAAAGATCTTGTGGCTATTTGCAAGTATATAAAAGAAGTTGCTCCTAATATAAAAGTTACTATACATACCAACGGCGGACTTAAAAGTCCTAGCGTTTTTAAGCGTCTTGCTTTGTATGTAGATACAATAGCATTTGGCATAGACGGGCTTGCTGATACCAATCATTTGTACAGACGAAATGTAACTTGGAACAAAGTAATAGCAAATGCAACTGCGTTTATTCAAGCAGGAGGACATGCTGTTTGGGACTATATTGTATTTAGACATAATCAACATCAAGTCGATACAGCAAAAGCACTTAGTAAAGAACTAGGATTTTTCAAGTTTAACATAAAACGCACTAGTAGATTTTTTAACAAAGCACATCAACTAGTCGACAGTGTACCTGTACAAAACACTAAAGGCGAACATGAATACAGTATCTATGCTCCTACAGACATGCTATATTATAACAGCAACTTAGACATTTGGCAGGATTTGGATATTAAAAACTATTTAAAAACAACTTGTATCACTTGCTACAGCATGAACAACAACTTGATTTATATTGACGAAAGTGGATATGTGTTTCCGTGTGGATGGACCAGTGACAGACTGTATGGATACGAAGCAGAACAAACACAAGATCATAAAAAGATAAAACAAATGATGGACGACGTGGGTTTAGAGAATACTAATGTGCATCATAATAGTTTAGAAAACATTGTAAACGGCCCATGGTTACAGACATTGGCAGACAGTTGGACAAACGAAAACAGATTAGATCGCTGTGCAGTAATGTGCGGCAAACAAGTAAATCTTATTGGCGAGCAGAGTAAAGACATTGATTACAAAATATGATTACAAACCCATAAACAGAAAAACAATTGAAGGCAAGAGGCACTACGCAACTCCTGATGGAAATGCTGTGCCTAGTGTCACTACGATACTGGATAAAACTAAACCAGAGGAAAAACGCAAAGCACTTGCAAACTGGAAGAAGCGTGTAGGCGAAGCCAAAGCACAGCAGATTGTAACAGAAGCAGCAGGTAGAGGCACACGATTACACAAGTGGCTTGAGGACTATGTTATTTCTGGAGAGATAGGGGAGCCTGGAAGTAATCCTTACAGTCAACAAAGTCACAAGATGGCAAGTCTTATACTAGAACATGGACTTAAAAATGCTAATGAATTTTGGGGCACAGAAGTCCCACTTTACTACAGTGGACTTTATGCTGGCACAACTGACCTAGTTGGAGTACATGACGGTAGCCCAGCAATCATGGATTTTAAGCAAACGAACAAGCCAAAGCGCACCGAGTGGGTAGAAGATTACTTCTTACAGTTGTGTGCCTATGCACATGCACATAATAACATGTTTGAAACAACTATAAACAAAGGTGTTATCCTTATGTGCAGTAAGGACTATCAGTATCAAGAATGGATACTAGAAGGCGAAGCATTTGATCATTACAGCAACATTTGGTGGAACAGAGTAGCACAATACTATGAACTTGAGGCTTGAACTAGTAGGTGCAAGAGTAAACACTTGGCCCATACTTACTATTAAACAAGGTGACAAGAGATATGATTTCACAGTTGAAGGCGAAACTGTGGTGGATATTACTTTGGATGATACAACTTTTAGTTTAGGTATGTACAATAAAAGTTTTGGACAGAATCATGTTTGGGATACCAGTATTGATAAACAAGGCAATGTGTTAAAAGATAAGTTTATACAAATAAATAGTTTTTTAATAGATGAAGTAGAGATTAATGACTTGTTTATGTGGATGACTTATTCTAGCATAGAGCAAGGCGATCAAGTATTACATGATGGTGTCATACGTTTTAACGGATGCTGGCACTTTGATATACAAGACGGTATTCCATACAACTGGATCATTGATATAAGAACACCTGCGCCCACAGATAAAAAAGCAGTGAACTACTTTTCAGACTATACTGTAAGAGATAAAGATGAACAATATAAAATGATGGACAAGATTAGGAAACTTATTAACATATGAAAAATCTACTTGTCGCTATCCCACAACTAGAACTACACAGACCTCCTATTAGCACTGCTATTATTGCAGGTGTTTTGCGTAACAATGGCTATGAGTGTACACAGTTAGACTTAAACATAAAACTTTATAAACAAGTTGGTCCAGAGAAGTATGACGATATGAGTACACTTTGGGAAAGGACTAGACATCCTACTGACGATGAAACAACTTTGATAAACGACTTTATAGATAAGGATTTAGTCGCTCTTGTGGACAGCAACACAAGAGTAATGATGAGTGTGTTCACATATCATAGTCAACTATTTGCTAAACTAGCACTGGAAAGATTGCGTCAAGCAGTACCTGACTGTGAGGTAGTATTAGGTGGCATGGGTGTCGACGATGGCGGACTTGTAGACTTTGGCAAAGAAATGTTAAATCGTAAACTTGCCGACTATGTGATATACGGAGAAGGTGAACAAGCAGTACTAGAGTTTATGAAAGGAAACTACACATATGCAGGTATTAATGATCGTAGTAGACTTTTACAACTAGAAGATTTAGATGGACAAGCATTTCCTGATTACAGCGATTTTCAGTTTGATGATTATGTATACCTGTATCCTAAAAAGGAAGTAAACATTGTAGGCAGTAGAGGATGTGTGCGTAAGTGTACCTACTGCAACGTAGCAAGTTTATGGCCCAAGTTTAGATTTCGTAGTGGGCAGAACATAGCAGACGAAATGATTAAACACTATGAACTATATGGTGTGCAACAGTTCTTCTTCGTAGACAGTCTTATCAACGGAAGTTTAAAAGCATTTAGAGACATGTGTGATAAACTTGCTGATTATAATCAGACACACAAAGCAGGATTTGGTTGGGGAAGCCAGTTTATATTCAAACCAAAGCGACAACTTACAGACGATTACTTTGATATGATTGCACAAGCAGGCGGTCAACAGTTTTATGTAGGCGTAGAGAGTGGTAGTGATAAAATACGCTGGGAGATGGATAAGAAGTTTACAAATGAGGACATAGATTATCATTTAGAACACTTTCAAAGAACAGGCATGACAGTAGTGTTTTTGATGATTGTAGGATACTTAACTGAAACTTTAGAAGATCACGAAGAGAGTATAGAGATGTACAAGCGTTGGCAAAAGTATGTTGCTACTGGTACCATTGCTGGTATTGATTTAAACACAAGTCTAATGTTTTTTCCAGGCACGCCATTAAGTAAAATGATAGACAGCCATGAGGTTAACTTTCCTACTGTAGAGTTTGATGCTACAGGCAATCCACGTAAGAATGATATGATATGGACAAGTGGACTTAATCCTGATCTTACATTTGAAGAACGTATGCGTAGGCGATTAGAAGTAAATGAAATGGCTCTTAAATATAAGTGGCCCATATGGCGAGGTGCGCAACGTCTTAATAGTTTATATGCACAAATAAGAAACTATAAGGGTGGAGAACAAAAGAGAATACCCATTATGAGTTTGAACTAACGGATAAATACACTATAATATTTAGGAGACGAAAGTGGCAATAGTTCAAATATCACGAATCCAACACAGACGAGGTGTTGCAGACAACTTACCACAGTTAGCAGTGGGCGAGATTGGACTAGCAGTTGATACCAAGCGAGTGTACATTGGTAACGGAGGTAATGATGCACCTCAGATTGAAAACATTGAGCTACTCACAGCCAGCAGTGACTTGTTAGACAGCGCAGACACTTATACTTATAAGGGTGCAGACGCAGGCTATAATGCCACCACAGGTATAAATGCAAGCACACCAGTTACAAGAACTATGCAACAAAAGTTTGACGAAGTTGCTAGTGTAAAAGACTTTGGTGCTAAAGGTGACGGAAACACAGACGATACAGCGGCTATTAACCGTGCGCTTTTTCAAATCTTTAGTCGTGCTACTAATACAGAAGTGCGCAGAGCATTGTTTTTTCCTGCCGGCACATATATTGTTACAGACATACTAAAGATTCCGCCATTTGCAAAACTAGTCGGTGATGGGCATAACAGCAGTATTATCAAAGCAACAAATGCATCGCCTGACTGTATTGCACAAACAGCAGACAGTCTACAACAAGTAGATGGTAGTGTTGGTTCTAGTAGTGCTACACTACCAGGTAATCTACACATTGATGGACTTGCTTTTTGGGCAAGCGTTGATACAGTGGATGGGTTTGTAGTAAACCAAGCACACACTGTTACATTTAGTAACTGCCGTTTCCAAGGTTACAACACTAGCAATCCTACAGGAGTAGGCAACAGTCAAGCGGCAATGAAAATAGAGTCTAGCACAACTAGAGAAACAGAGCATGTACACTTTGTAGGCTGTGTGTTTACACTTGCTAACTTTGGTGTTGTAGCAGATCATGACATGACTAGCATTACATTTAGCGGATGCGACTTTGAGAAAGCATTCAAAGGTCTAAAGATCGGTGAAGCTAGAACAGGAACCGCTCCCAGTGTAGATGGTCCACGAGGCGTAAAAGTAACAAACAGTTTGTTTGATAAAATCTACAGCCATGCTATTCATGGTTATTTTGGACCAGGACTTACTAGTGCATTTAACACGTTCAAAGATTGTGCAAACAACAACTTGGGTGTTGGCAATGCTGCCACTCATGTCGTTAACTTTGCTCGTACAGGTATGCACAGCATCAGTGACGACTTTGAGCGTCAAGATGCAGATGAAACATCAAGCACATTGCGTGTTAATCATCAAGGCATGAGCTTGCAAGAATCGCAAGTACAGTTTAACAACTATGTTAGAGAGTTTGGTAGCAGTGTTAACTTTACAGATAACACCAGTGCTACTACAACAGGCATAACGTTCAGCGACAACAACAACCTAGAAAACGCAGTAGAAGTAGAATACCTTATTACCCGTGGTACAGCAAAGCGTCAAGGTGTATTGACTATTACACACGATGCAACTGCACAGATAATCGATGATGATTTCCAGGAAAATAATGGTACGGTTGGTGTCACTTTTAACTTGACAAATGCCGCAAATATCACTACACTTAACTATACTACAACCAGCACTGGATCTGGTGCAACGTTTAAGTATAGTATTAGATATATTCGCTAATAAGACGTAGTCTTTGTTGTCGAAAGATAATATAGTCTTATTGGCTATGCCGTGATGCCTGTAAATAACTCACATAACGCAAAAAGAAACATTCAAGGGTAACAGATGAACAACAACATTCAAATAACAAAACGCAACGGACGTAAAGAAGACCTTGACCTGGATAAACTCCACAAGGTCGTTTTTTATGCCTGTGAAGGTATTACAGGCGTAAGTCCAAGTGAAGTAGAGATCCGTAGTCATATACAGTTTTACAATGGTATGACTAGTAGCGATATTCAAGAAACGCTGATTAAAAGTGCGGCTGATCTGATCAGTGAAGAAACACCGGGTTACCAGTATGTAGGTGGTAGATTGATTAACTACCATCTTCGTAAGATGGTGTATAATAGTTTTGAGCCGTGGCATATCAAACAACTTGTTGAAAAGAATGTTGAGATTGGATTCTATGATGCAGAGTTGTTAGAAAGTTATGATCAAGATGAATGGAGTGCTATCAATGACTTCATTAGACATGACAGAGATGAAAATTTAACCTATGCCGCAATGGAACAGTTCCGCGGCAAGTACCTAGTTAAGAATCGTGTCACAGGCGAAATATTCGAAACACCACAAATGGCATACGCATTGATTGCTGCAACTTTATTTGCACATTATCCAAAAGAAACTCGTATGCAGTGGGTAAAGGATTATTATGACGCTATATCTACATTCGATGTTAGCCTTCCTACTCCTGTTATGGCTGGTGTACGCACTCCACAGAGACAGTTCTCAAGTTGCGTACTTATTGAAACAGACGATAGTTTGGACAGTATTAACGCTACTACTAGCAGTATCGTTAAGTATGTTAGTCAAAAAGCAGGCATCGGCATCGGAGCAGGAAGTATTAGAGCACTTGGAAGTCCCATTAGAAACGGAGACGCTTACCATACAGGAGTTATTCCGTTCTATAAAATGTTCCAAAGTGCAACACGCTCCTGCTCTCAAGGCGGTGTGCGAAATGGTGCCGCCACCTTGTACTATCCAGTCTGGCATTATGAAGTTGAAGATCTCCTGGTGCTAAAGAACAACAAAGGCACAGAAGACAATCGTGTTAGACACATGGACTATGGTGTACAGTTTAACAAACTAATGTATGAGCGTCTTATTAGTGGCGGCAATATTACACTGTTTTCACCAAGTGATGTACCAGGGCTGTATGATGCATTTTTTGCTGATCAAGACAAGTTTAAGGAACTTTATGAGACCGCAGAACGCAACACAAGACTTCGCAAAAAGACTATCCCTGCGGCAGAACTGTTCGCGGCATTCATGGAAGAACGTAAGAACACTGGACGTATCTACTTGCAGAACGTGGATCATGCAAATGATCACGGCGCTTTCAAACCAGAAGTAGCACCAGTCAAACAAAGCAACCTGTGTTGTGAGATTAACTTGCCAACAAAGCCACTCAATGACTTTAACGATGAAGAAGGCGAGATTGCACTGTGTACGCTTAGTGCTATTAACTGGGGCAACGTTAAGACACCACAAGACTTTGAAAAGCCTTGCAAACTTGCTGTGCGTGGACTTGATGCACTGCTTACATACCAAAACTATCCTGTTAAAGCGGCAGAGCGTAGTACAATGAAGCGCCGCCCGCTTGGTGTTGGTATTATTAACCTAGCATACTTCCTAGCGAAACACGACACAAACTACAGTGATCCCGATTTAAATCTTATTGATGAATACGCAGAAGCATGGAGTTACTACTTAATCAAAGCCAGTGCAGACCTAGCAGTAGAGCAAGGTGCATGCAGTGGCACAAACGAAACACGTTATGGTGATGGTATTACACCTAATCAAACATACAAACGTGACGTTGATGAGATTATTGCACACCAAGAGCGTATGCCGTGGGATACACTGCGTGAGCAACTTGTAGCAACTGGCATTCGTAACAGTACACTAATGGCACTTATGCCTAGTGAGACAAGTGCGCAGATTTCAAATGCAACAAACGGAGTTGAGCCGCCACGTGCGTATGTTAGTGTAAAGCAAAGTAAAGATGGTGTACTCAAACAAGTTGTTCCGGGCTATCCACGTTTAAAGAATAAATATGAACTCCTATGGGACCAAAAGTCTCCGGAGGGATACTTGAAGATTATGGCTGTACTACAAAAGTACATCGACCAAGGCATTAGTGTAAACACCAGTTATAATCCGCAATACTATGAGGAAGAAAAGATTCCTATGAGTACTATGCTACAGCATGTTTTGTTAGCATACAAACTTGGTCACAAGCAACTCTACTACTTCAATACATTTGATGGCAGTGGAGATGACATGTCGGATCGTGTGGATACTAGTGTAAAACTAGAGCTACCAGACGAAGTTGGCTACGAAGAAGAATGCGATAGTTGCACGATTTAAGAGGAAAAGATAATGGCTGTACTTAATACAACAAAGTTTAATCATACAGAAAAACTAGCGTTTTTCGATGGAGAGTTGGGTATGCAACGCTACGACACTGTAAAGTATCGTGCGTTTGACAAACTCACTGACAAGCAGTTGGGTTTCTTTTGGCGTCCAGAGGAAGTTGATATCCTCAAAGACAGCAAGGACTTTAAGGAACTTAATGATCATGAGCGTCATATCTTTACCAGTAATCTAAAGAGACAGATCTTGCTTGACAGTGTGCAAGGTCGTGCGCCAGCAGAAGCATTTAACCCTATCACAAGTTTACCAGAGCTAGAGAACTGGATCACAACATGGACGTTTAGTGAAACTATTCACAGCCGCAGTTACACACATATCATCCGTAATGTTTACAGTGACCCTAGTAAAATCTTTGATGAAATGATGGATATCAAAGAGATTGTGGATTGTGCAGACAGTATTACAGAATGCTATGATCAACTGATCGAAAAGAGTGCATACTATAATCTACTAGGTGAAGGCGAACATAAAGTTACAACCACAGGCGAAACAGAATACGTTGATGGTAAGGCTATCGCAGTACGCAAAACAACAAAGACAGTTAACATTGATCTATATGAACTAAAAACGTTGTTGTACAAAACATTAATGAGTGTAAACATTCTCGAGGGTGTGCGTTTTTATGTATCCTTTGCTTGTAGTTGGGCATTTGCTGAACTTAAAAAGATGGAAGGCAATGCTAAGATTATTAAGTTTATTGCTCGTGATGAAAATGTACACTTGGGTAGTACACAACAACTACTTAAAATCCTTCCTAAAGATGATCCAGACTTTGCAAAGATTGCAGAAGAAACACGCGAAGAGTGTATCCAAATGTTTGTTGATGCAGTGGATCAAGAAAAGCAGTGGGCAGAGTACTTGTTTGAGAACGGTAGTATGATTGGTCTAAACAAGCAACTACTTGATGATTATATCGAATGGATTTGTTGCAAGCGCATGCAAGCAGTAGGGCTAAAGTGTCCATACACTGTACCACAAGCAAATCCTTTACCATGGACTGCTAAATGGATTGCTGGCGGAGACGTACAAGTTGCTCCTCAAGAAACAGAAATATCGAGCTACATTATAGGTGGCACAAAACAAGATGTCGAAAAAGATACATTCGCAGGATTTAGCCTCTAACATAGAATCTTGGATTCTTAACACACTAAGTACCAGATCGGAAGTTTTTAACGGGCTTCCGCCTTGTCCTTATGCTAAGAGTGCTTGGTTAGATGGCAAAGTACAAATACATCATCTAGATGGTAAGTTTCCAGTTGCTGAACATTTAAGTGCAGAACTAGAAAATTATACATATCATTGGCCCAAAGGCAAAGAAGTTGTTGTGCTTGGATTTGATCCATTGAGTATACTACCTTATAAACTCAGTAACATTATAGACAGTGCAGAGCCTATGCTAAGTAAACGTGGGTACACTGCACTAGAGGATCATCCTTTTGAACGTGAAGAAGTTGCAGGTGTACACTTGAATCAAGGTGAATGGGCATTGGTATTGTTACAACCAACTGACAAACTCGTTGAAGCAAGAAAGTGGCTGGAAAGCAAAAACTACTACAAAAACTGGGATGCAGACTACAAGGATTCAGTACAAAATAGATGACATTGTATGCTTACATAGACCTAACACAAACAGACTATACTCCACAAGTCGAATACGAAATACTCAGCAAAGACGTTGATACTGCTCCACTGCTAGAAATATACAGACAATATGCTATACATAAAAAGTTTGAAAGTGTGTGGCCCATTTATGCTGAAGAACTAGTTGCCCCACATAATGATATTATTGCTTACAGAGATAACGGTGAGATCGTAGCATGGACAATGATGTATCGTATGGCAAAAGAATGTGTGTGGAATATGCAGTTTGCATGGAACTACGCTAATCCTAAACTTAAACTGGGATATAAAAGTTTACGCACTGAATGTGCAATATACAGGGACAGAGGCTACACTCGTATGTTAATAGATGAAAACATGAAATACAAAAGTGAACTACAGGGCTATAACATAATGGGACCAATGACATGAACATATATACAATCTATGCAGAACTAGCAGAAGGTGTCAAACCCAAAGAGTTTGTTGAACGTATTACAGAATACTTTGCTACGTTACCCACACTTCACACGTTTAGAATCACAAGAATGAAACTAGGTTTTCGCAGTGCAGATCTTGGCGAGTGGCGTATCGACATGGAATTTAAAACAATGCAAGATTTAGATGATGCAATGGATGCTGTCTTACATAAAAAAGATAGCATACAAACACACATTGGATTTAGCAAACTAGTTGATGCAGATAGTTTAGACCATTTTTTGTATAGAGACTATCCAGATGAAACTGCCTAAGTATAACATATGGAATAAGTGGGATCCACTCGAGGTGTGTATGCTAGGCAATAACTATGCACCAGAGTTTTTTGATGGGCTCAATACCAAAGCAGAATCTCCACTAAAACGCATCTGCGAGGAAACACTAGAGGATCTGCACGGATTTAAAACTATACTACAAGACTTCGGTGTCGAAGTAATACAACCTGAGTTAGATTCAACTGAACGTTTTGTAGATAATCCTAGCAGCTATCCCCGAGGACCATTACAGCCAAGAGATAATCAAATAGTTTTAGGAAATCGTGCTTGGTCAGATCAAGGTGATCATCCTGCTATTTTCAACTGTTTAGAGAAGTATGGAGATATAGAATACGTCAGTAGTGCCGCCATGCTAAATGAAAATGATTATGATATAGTTGCTGGTGCTGATTATCCTAGTTACGATGATTACAAGAACAACTACAAAAATGAAAGTTTTTTCCAACCTAAGGTTTGGCAAGAGCTGCAAGAAGATTATAAAAAAGTTTTTTGGTTATCTAGCGCAGTAAGTTTTCCTTTAGGAAAACGCATTGATATCGGTTATACTGGCAGTACAGAAGATTTTCAAACAGCATATGATCCTACTGAACTTTTTACCACTGTAAACTTTCTGCCAATGGAAGGACATAGCGATGGAAACTATCACCCGATAAAACCCGGAGCAATACTTAGTTTGCATGATGTCCAAACTTATGAAAAGATGTTCCCTGGTTGGGACGTTTGCTATTTGCAGGATCAGAGTTGGCGCAAAGTAAAAGGATTTAGAGATCTAAAAAAGAAAAATGCAGGCAAATGGTGGCTTGCAGGCGAGGAAGATAATGATGAGTTCACGCATTTCGTAGAAACTTGGCTGCAAGACTGGGTAGGATATGTAGAGGAAACAGTATTTGACGTTAACGTTCTTATGCTGGATGAGCATCATTGTTGTGTTAGTAATCCCAACAATGAAAAAGTCAATGCATTTTTAAAAAAACATAGTGTAGAACCAGTGTATGTGCCTTGGCGTCATAGATACTTTTGGGATGGCGGATTGCATTGCATAACACTGGATTTATACAGAGAAGGAACACAAAAGGAGTATTTCAGTTGATCACAATATACAGCAAAAATAACTGCCCTTATTGCGTACAAGCAAAAACGCAACTTAGTAACTGGGGTGTAGAATATAAAGAAATAAACATTGAAAATGATGCAGAAGCAAAAGATTTTATCATTAATGAAGGGCACAGAACAATGCCTCAGATTTATCGCAACGGTAAACCTTTTGTAAAAGGTGGTGCGCAAGGACTTGCAAAGTTAAGCAAAGACGAAGTAAACACCATGCTTGGTAAGTTTGACTTTGATGTAAGTATGAAGTTATAAGAGCACTTAATGGATCGATAAATACAGTATGGCTTTTCCAATCGTAAGACAAGGTGATAGTAATGGTGCAGGCGGCAAGGCAATAGTGCCAAGAACCAAAGTATGGGCTAGTGGGCGTCCGATTGCAGCATTTGCAAGCAGTGTTACTCCCCATCCTTGTTGTGGTGCTCCTGGATGTAGCGTACACTGTGCTGCAAGTATAACAGGCGGAAGTTCAACTGTATTTGCAGAAGGCTTGCCTGTGCATAAAGTTAGCGATGTAGATACATGCGGACATCCTAGAGTACAAGGTGATCGCAGAGTTTTGGTGATGAAATAATGGCATACGGTTCAAGCAGTAGTATTAGTTACTTAGGAGCGCAAGCAACAGGCGCTATGGCAAGTGGCTCAGGTTTTAGACAAGCAACAGGTAGTTTAATAGATAAGATACATGTTGTAGCAGGCGGTCTAATACCTAGTGTAAAAAATATTAAACAGCATACTAATCAACCAAACGAATCCGAACTAAATGTTTTTGGTGCAGGGGATGCACACGGAAGTGGTGCATTTACAGGCACAGTGTCAAGTTTATATGCAGGCAGTCGTGTTGGGACAGGCTTTGGCATGGATAGACTTAGTGCTCATGCAAGTTTAATGTTTGGTAGCAGTCCAATACAAATGGCACAAACATTTTATGCCGCACAGGGTTTTGTGAGCAACAGTAAGACACTTGCTCCTGTACTACAAAAACTTAGAGACGGCATATACTTTGGTAAGTTTCCAAATCTAGATAGTTTAACATATCCAAGTGATGGTGTGTTTCCTACATACTTAGGTAGTGCTATTCCTGACTATCAAGCAGTGGTAACAAACGGCATCAGCACACTTGTCCGTCCAGCAACTAAAGCAAACTTTGAACTACTTGCACGAGACCTAGTAAACTTAGGCAGTGCATATGACATGACGGATATGAGTACATTTGGTAATCCAGGTCAAGTTGTAAGGGCAGTACAACGTGCAAGCGGTATGACCAGTACTGGACTAGACACAGTGCTAGCAAGTGTGCGCATTGATCCAGATGCTATTTTTGACTTAGGAGACGAAAGTTATAATGTGATTATGCAAGCAGTATTGGAAGCAGTGAATGTTTCTGAACTAGTAGAAAATGCACAAACACTGCTTGGCAGTAACTTAGACATAGATAACCTAGGCGGATACACAGACTTTGATAAGATTTTTGTAAACAGTAAAGCAGTGCTAACCTTTAAAAACATGGATCAGTTTAAAGAAAAAGTACAAGCATTAGAACTTGGTCGCATTGAAACTGTAGCAGAGTTTGCTGCTTACATCAACACAATAGAACCAGCAACATTACCTAACATTGGCACAGGTAGTGATTTTGTCAACCCTGCTTATATAAATGAAATGGTAGCGACATTCTTGGGCGGCACTGGCGAGTATGATGCTGTTACAATGGAAGATATGATAGGCATACTTGGTGCAGTAGGTATTACAGATGCCGCTGCAAACTATAGAACAGCAATGACAGCCCTGCATAACGCAGGTGTGTTTAGTACGCTTAAAACACAAATCAGTCAATGGCACAGTACACTTACACTTGCTCCTACTGGTCCAGATGGCGACGGTGACTATACTATTACTGACGGAACTATAACCGGTGAGGGTGGTAGCATATCTGCTACATATGCAGACTATCAAACTAATAAAATAGCACAGATAAATGGAAGTCTAGCAGCTATATATGCATTGCGTACAACGAACACAAATGTAAATCTAGCAATCAACAGTTGGCGATCTATTATGAAAAAGATAAATGACGAAAAAGAGTTTCAAACTCGAGTTGATATGAACTACGGCATAAGAACAAACTTCAAAGACAATGCTTTCACATTTGTAAGAGGGCTAAGAGGGACTATTAATAACGATGCTAAAAAGGCTATCATTGTTGGAATGATAGACGAAGCAATATTACTGGGCGACACAGGCGCTGAATATATGAGAGCATATGTAGCAGAACTAGAAAATAAACTCCGTGCAGACGATTTCGACGTAAGATGGAGAGCGGAGTTAGATGAATGAAATGGTTCCTACTAGCAATAATGACAAATGTATATAATGGTGGACTAGACAAAGATACCTACATTTGGGCACAGCCTACTTTTGACAATCTTGAACAATGTAGAGAGTGGGTGCAAAATAACAATGCATCTATATTTTTACATTTAAAATCAGTCTTTCCAAATGACAGAATGGATAGATTGTTATGCATAAACCAAGAAAGACTACAAGACTTTATAGAGAATGGAGCTAGTCCTAGACAACCACAGCGAGGCACAGATGCATGAAATGGATGCTTATAGTAGTTGGGATTTTTCAAGGTAATCCCGAAGCAGGTTACATAGAAGTTTATGATACAATGGAGCTCTGCTTTGCAGGTAGAGATGTTTATATTTGGGAAGAGTTCAACGATAAAAGTGGCACACCGCCAACAGGTTATCAAGTACTGTGTTTACAGACAGATCAATGGAATCAAAAGTAGTAATATTATATTATCCTCCCGGAGCAGGCGGTAAGTTTTTAACAAGTTGTCTTAGTCTTGCATCTAACTGTGCTTTTCCTGATCCAATGTATGTCAACACAAGTCTTACTAGCGTAGAAAAGTTTGACATTTTTATGGGCAGACTTGACACAGTTGGTGCTACTTGGAACGATTTTCTCATAAGACCAACTAAGTTTTACATTGGAAGTGATCGTAATCAAAATGTCTACAACCTGCAGGCTATGCAGTATCTAGTGGACAACCCCGATCTAAATCCTCGAGATTTTGTAAAACTTGAACCTGTAGATATTGGTGAAAGTACACTGCTTACACTAACACATAGTATACAGCATCTTAGCATCTTATGTCGTATTTGGCCCAATGCACATGTGATTTATTATACTAATGTTAACAAGTTTGTAAACCGGTATAGAAAACAAAAAATATCAAATAGTGAAATAGCACCAGAAAACTATATGACTATTTTTCAAACTGTACAAAAAAATAAACGTCAGTACAACGATATAGCAGGTGCAGACTTTCCTAGTTTTAGTAAGGTACTCGCTGATAAAAACAATATACCGCAAGAAGTCAAAGATGAATACCCAGGGTTGTACAATGAACTATTGCTAATGTACTATTATGTGGATTTTTATAAGACCATGACCGAGTCTTGTCTAAACTTTAACACAAGTTGTTATTTTGACAAACAGGAAACACTCGAGCAAATAGAAAAAGTTTATAAACATTTACAACTAGAAAACTTTGATAGTGCAATGATTGCGCAACTATATGATAAGTGGATTGATACAGTGCGACGACTACAAAACACAACCCACGGCAATAGGAGTTTTATAAGTGACGTTAGTCGTGCAAAAGAACTAGGCGACTACGTTGAAGCACATTATCATTTAAGCCGTTTACAAAATCAAACATCATCGTCATAGAAAAAATCATATTCTATTTCTTCCCAAATCCAACTGACAATATCAGCAACACCTGCAAGTATCATAAATCCAAAAACACTTGCAGTAATAATGATTGGACTTAGCAGTATAAGCCACCAGTATGTGCGAAATATACCTATACCGTGTTCTAGTCTGTATGCACGTTTGCGTTCAAACCAATGTGCGACCCAGCGAACACCTGCTTTGATTTTGCCTGTAAACCATTCGCCTACAAAATGTCTTAGTAGACGCATAACAATGAGAATAGGACTGCTGATTACTTCGTATATAATAAGAGCAATATCCACAAGTAAATCTACAACATGATCTATTGTAAACCATTTTTTTATCCTATTCCACATGTTAATATTTATTGGCTTTGGGGGGAGGATTCGAACCTCCACGCTTAAATACATTGCAACACATATCTAAACAGACCGTAAACAGCGGCCCACGTCTACCATTTCGTCACCCCAAACTGGTTGATTAAGCGGCTATTGCAACCTCTTGCTTTTTATCCATTGCCGCTATCATTCTTGTTAAACCAATACCTCCACCTACTCTTTGGAAGAAGTCATGCTGTAAAAATTCTTCTAGTTCTGCTTGTACACGCTCTTTGCCAAACAACTTGAATAGTAGCTCGCTATAAGCACCATCTGTAATACTGTGGAATGTATCACGCATCATGTCAACATCACATGAACGTTCTGCTGATCCAATAGTTTCCATACCACCTAAGATAACATCCATCTTCTTGGCTGTGTTACCATCATCGTTCCTTGCCATGTTCCAAAATGGGCTTGTAAGTTCAGGGAAGTTTGTGATAATAGTTTGTCCGAACTCTTGTTCCATTGCTAGTTCATGGTCAGCATCCATTTCAACATCTGCACCAATACCAAAGTGTTCTTGCCATTCGCCATAGGTCTTTTCTGTAAGTGATCCAAAGCCCAAGTATTCTACTAGTTCATACTCCATTGCTTTAAGATCATCTACACTGCCTGGCATTTCAAATTCAAACATTGGGAAAATAATGTCGTGTCTACCTGGGATAGCATTTGGTTCTTGTCTATAGGATGTGCTGACACAAAAAAAGCCTTTCGATGAAGGCTTGGTGAGCAATTCATATTCTAACCACATCTGACCTGTCTGCGGCAAGGGCCATACATTTCCTGCGTAGTTGTATGTTGCTACATTAAATGGATCTTCACATGCAGCAAGTATTGACAATCTGTTTTGTGTGTGTACTTCTTCAAAACCTTTGTCTAAAAAAAAGGACCTTAATAGGCCCGACGTGTGTGTAAACTTTTGTGGATTGATTAATTGTGTCATTCTTTTTTCCTCTAGATACTCAACCTAAAAAAAATATAGTCAAAAAAATATTGACTTATTTTCCGTTCGTTTATTTAGTCTTGACATGCACATCTTTTTATGTTATAAATATACTACAATGTTGAAGCGAGTTCAACGCTGAACAGGACCCGGGGGCGGTACCCGGCGCCTCCACCATAAGGACATCGAAGTGGAAGTTATTTGGCACATACTACTTACTGTTTGTTTAGGCTCGACCTGCCAAGAACAAGACGTACAATGGTTTGACACCAAAGTAGAATGTAACAATATGTTGAAAGTTTATTCCGATATACCAGTAGATGGTGATTGGGATACTGTAGAATATCAATGTAAGCCAGTTGGTAGCGTGTCTTTATGATGGGGGCGAACTAGGATCGACTGGCAGTTAATAGACAAGTGGAGTTGTCCGGATCTAAGCTCGGTTAACGCGAAGAAAACTTATAGTTGCAAATGATAACTATGCGCCAGAAATGGCAATGGCTGCCTAGAAACAGGTAAGCATGGGCGGGTACTGCCTTGAAACAGAAGTGCCACACAACACACATCACACACACAAGGAGAAATATGATGAGTAGTAAAAACCCTTTCGAACTTCGTTTCGACACACTAGCAATGGCAAAAGAAATGCTTGATCGCCAATACGAAATGGCGCAAGCACAGTTCTTCACAGTCGTTGAGCAATACAAAGAACAGTCTAAAGATGTAACTGAAGCATTTGAGAAGTACACACCTAAGATGTATCAACCAGATGAGATTATGTCTAAGGCTGAAGAACTTTACAAGTTCATCACTAAAAAAGAAAAGTAAGTTCGCTTACTCATCGCGGGGATTTTTTTCCCCGCGTGTTTTAATAGACTAGGATAATCAAAATGATAGAAGGCTTCGAGTTACCGCAAGTAACTTTTAAAACTCGTGTCCGCGATGACAGTATCGACGGACCTAATCCTTTCCGTTGGGAAGATAAAACAACAGCAGATTACTTTGCAGGCAAGCGTGTAGTATTGTTTAGTTTACCTGGTGCATTTACACCAACATGTAGTACATATCAGCTTCCAGGCTTTGAAGAAAACTATAACAAAATCTGTGATCTTGGCATAGACGAGATTTACTGTATGAGTGTAAATGATGCATTTGTAATGAACGCATGGGCTAAAGCACAGTGCGTTGAGCGTGTAAAAGTTATCCCAGACGGATCTGGTAACATGACACGTTTTATGGGCATGTTGATTGGTAAAAACCATCTTGGATTTGGCAACCGCAGTTGGCGCTTTATGGCGATCATCAACGACGGTGTAGTTGAAAAATGGTGGCAGGAACCAGGAATCAATAATGACGGTACAGATGAAGATCCGTATATTGAATCAACACCAGAAAACTGCTTAGAATACTTACAACAATAAAAAGACATATATAATACACCTTAAAGCACCCCTAGTGGGTGCTTTTTTTTAGGTAAATATACTACAGGCTTTGGGAGAGGAAAAAGTAATGTACGAGTATAGAGCAAAACTAAGAAAAGTAGTTGATGGAGATACAGTTGACGTAGACGTTGACCTAGGATTTGGAATCTGGATGATGGATGAGCGTGTGCGCATCATGGGCATAGATACTCCTGAAAGTCGCACCAGAGATAAAGAAGAAAAGAAGTTTGGCTTAGCGGCTAAGAAACGGATTACCGAACTACTTAAAGTTAATGGACTAGTTCTTAAAACACAAGTAGCCCGCAATGGTGAAGATATGAAAGGCAAGTTTGGTAGAATACTTGGCGATTTTGATGTGTACTATGGACCAGAAGATCGTCAAATGAAAGTAAGCGAGATCATGTGCTTGGAAGGTCATGCAGTTGCTTACTTTGGTGGTAGTAAAGAAGAACTTCAAGAACAACATATGGCAAATCGAGCAAAACTACTAGCTGAAGGCGTTGTAAAATAAAAGGTTGACATCTCTATATAAGATGTTAATATTATTAAGTAACGTTAAAAGAGAGAGAACACATGAGACTATTTTTGTTATCACTGTGTCTAGTTGTGAGCACTATTGCAAATGCTAATGCATTTACAAGATGGTTTGACGATACAACAGGTACAGAAGTTATTGAACTAGAACCAGGTGAAAGCGTAACAGAAGACCTGCATTGCTTGGCACTTAACATATATTGGGAAGCACGAAATCAAAGTCGTGTTGGCATGATTTCAGTTGCTAGAGTAGTAATGAATCGTGTACAAGATAGACGTTTTCCTGACAGTATTTGCGGAGTGGTTTACCAAGGGCCTATAAGTAAATGGTGGCTTGAAGAAAAAGGCAAAGAAGTACCTGTAAGACATAAATGTCAGTTTAGTTGGTACTGTGATGGTAAAAGCGATGACATACCTCAGCAAGATTTAGGTTACACTTGGCGTATTGCACAAGAGATTGCTTGGGACATTATATATGATGATCGCTGGGCTGGAGTTATTGATGGTGCGACACACTATCATGCTAACTATGTACATCCCGAGTGGCGTAAAAGTTTGCACTATGTAGGACGAGTTGATGACCATCTTTTTTATCGTTGGGATTAATGTTTAACAGAGACAACATACAACAAGCACAAAACCAGTTTGCTAATCAACGTTATTGTGTAATAGACGATGTATTGCAAACAGACTACATAAAAGCATTGTACAAAGCAGTGCCCACACTAGACTATGGTGTCTGGGGATGTGTTGGGAACAGTCACAATAAGTATCCTGCAGGATTTCAACAAAGTGACAAGTTCCAAACTACACTGCAAGCACACATAGATGAAGGCAGAGGAGAGTTTAGTTACTTTCACTATGCTTTTTGGTTGCTTGAAGATATGCACAAACGACATGATAGTCATGAAGTGACATATTTTAATCGTGTGGTCACAGAAGATTATAGTATAGGTAAACCTGATTATACATTTCACGACTTAGTAAGTGAAGTAACAGGTTTTACTAACATGCACACAAATCAGCCAACATACAGTTATTATGATCACACTGCTTGGCTTAACGCACACCATGATCCAAGACGTTGGTGTGCATATATATTCTATTTCAACGAGACATGGTTGACGCAATGGGGTGGGCAACTGTGTATACTAGACAAAGATGAGATTTCCATCAAAGATAGTATTGAACCTTTTGGAAATAGATTAGTAATAATGGATGTGAGTGAAGTCACAGGCGCTCGCATCAATAAACATTTCATTAGCCCTGTGAGTATAACAGCAGATCATCCTCGCTATAGTTTAGCTGGATGGTTTTATCAAACAGATTCGGATGGTCCGAGTCCAGTAAACTAAGGAGTTTATAATGACTTATTTTGAAAAAGTCTTTCATACGGTAGTACTAAGTTGTACACTTGGACTATTCAGTTCAATGGCATTTGCTGAAAGTTATAGCATTAGTGGAACAGTTACAGATGTAGAAACTGTTTACAACACTAAAACAGTAATGGAGCCTGTGCGTAACTGTTGGACTGAAGAAGTACCTATTTACGGCAACGGCGGCGACAAAACTGGTGACGCACTAACAGGTGCAATCATTGGTGGTATCATTGGTAACAATGTAACAAAAAATGTAGAAAATGGTGGAGCAGTAGGCGCATTGCTTGGTGGTATGATTGGTCATAACAATAGTAAAAAAGGCAATCAGATTACTGGATATCGCTCAGTGAACAAGTGCGAAACAGGGTACAACGAGCGTACAGAAGAATACATTGCAGGATATAGAGTTACATACGAAGCATTGGGATTGCATGGCACAACAACTACTTCAAGACGAGTAAGTGTTGGTGATTATATCTCAGTAAATGTAAATATTACTGCGTATTGATATACTGATAGATTTTTTTTAGCAAGCGTTTGATAACAGGATGCTTGCTATCAAAGTTCCACATACCCATATAAGCAAATAAATCAGGACTTAAAAAATTGCCCATTTCATCTTTGAATTGGGCTGTTTTGTTTGCCATACGCAGTAATGTTATTGCGCCATCTTTGCCTACCTGTCGTACAAGTTCATCTGCAATGTTCATAGCATATGCTTCTATTTCGTCTGGGCGACTCATATATTCGTAATTCATATTACGATTATCCTTGCCCTGTGTATGGTCTTCAAAGTCTCTTGCTCTTGCTTGTTTCTGATGAATCATTTCGTGTTTCATCATATCTAATATGCGGTTAACAAGTGGATTAGGATCGTTGACTGTCATGCGATCTTCTTTGTCGCTGAACACAAGTGTAATCTCAAATGGTATTTCACCATCTTCGTCATCATCTTGTTCGTAGGCAGCACTGGCGTTCATATCACCTTTGTCAACATTAGGACTAAGTTCCATTTCAACACGGGTAATATCACCAATATTATTTTCAAGTTCAGTGGCAATTTCTTTGGGTGTATGACTACCCTGCATGAGCCAATCGCTAAACGACTTTAAACGTAGTTTAAGACTTTGCATATCTGATGGTTGTGTGATTTCATTTAGTAGCATACAAATATTTATATAAATACAGCGCGGGCGTCATAGTCTCACATTTGTTATTTTATTGGTAGACAACCCGGCATAAAAGGTAGTATAATAAGCATATGTTTTTAGGAATACTCACACTATTTGTTGCGATAAGCATTAGTGCTATTGCCGCATACTACAGTATATTAGGATTGACAGCAATCTTTGCCGCTGCATTTTTACCCATTGTTCTAATGGGCAGTGTACTAGAAGTTGGCAAAATACTTGCTACTGTTTGGCTACATATACATTGGCGTCGTGCGCCTGTTATCATTAAAAGTTACCTCACTATTGCAGTGCTAGTGCTTATGTTTATTACAAGCATGGGTGTATTTGGCTTCTTGTCAAAGTCACACATAGAACAAAGCAGTATAGGCACAGAGCAGATTGCACAAGCACAAGTCATTGAGGATAAGATTAGCAGAGCGCAAGCAAAGCAACAACGCTGGACAGACGAGATTGCAAGACTAAACGCAGGCGAGACAAGTGGCAGAGTTGACAATCTTATTGAGCGTGAGCGTGAGCGTATTAAAGATGCCCGCAATAGTTTGGCGCCACAGATAAAAGCAGAGAATGACAAGATTCCTGGACTGCGTGAACAAGCAGAAAAAGAAGTTGCGCAACAAAACAAACGTCTAAATGATGCACAAAAACGTAGTGCAGATGCAATAGCAGTTGCACAAGCAGAACTTGATCGTTTAGATGCCGATGTGCTTGCCTACACTAAACAAG
>VMHT01134155.1_pt1 | contig 22293 bp, 9 predicted proteins | sample 4693611 | NCBI WGS metagenome assembly VMHT01 (sample SAMN12280063, study PRJNA550983) | marine metagenome | isolation source: seawater sampled from same location over 5 years 0.02-0.2 micron viral filtrate | place: USA: collected off the coast of southern California halfway between the port... ...
AAGAAGTAAATGTTGCAACTGCAACAACCACTAATATTGTTTCTGTAGGAACAAGTTTCAGATCACTGAAAGTATTAAACCTTTTAGTAACTGGTGATGACTATCACTTTGCAGAACTGAATATCATTCATAATGGTAGTGATGTCTCTTTTGTAGAATATAATAATATTGATGAAAATTCAAACATACTTTATGGTGGTGGTATTGGAACTTACAGTGCTGCAATTAGTGGATCTGACATTCTTCTTAAGTTCCATCCAAATGCTGGTATTGCAGCAACTTCATACAGTCAGATAGTTAATACTGTTAGAGGGACTAGTTCACCTGGTATTACAACAATGAACACTGCTAGAATTGGTAGTGCATACACTTCAATTGCTTCCTCTGGATCTCCAACTGCTCATGTAATCTCAAGTTATGATACAAGGTCTCCCTCTGATAATTATAGTGCATCATATCAAGTTATCACTGTAGAGGATACATCCAATAACAAACATGAAATGTTTGAATTAGGAGTAGTAAACTCACTTACTATTCCAACACAAGGAATTACTCCATATGGAAATGTAGAAACTGATTCATCTCTTGGAACAGTTGGTATATCTACAAGTGGAGATCTAGTACAGATTACATATACACCTAATCCAGGAATTGCTGTTGAAGTAAAAACTTTCTTTGTTGATCTCAGAGAAATCTCTCCAGATGTTACTGATAATAAAATTGATCTTAATGATGGATGTTTAAGAGCACAAACAGGAAATTATTTTGGAACAATAAATTCAGTTAAGACTAATTTTGATTTGACACACAAGGGTGATCCAATTTTTAGAAGACAATTTGATGGTGCATCAACAAGTGCTGTTAATTTAACAACAAATCAACTCACATTACCAAATCACTTCTTCCAGAGTGGTGAGGCAATCAAATACGTTGTTACTGGAACTAATCAAAGAATTGGAATTGTTACAACTAATTTTGGTGGTAGTGTTGGTTCAACTTCTTTACTGCCAACTGATTTATTTGCAATTAAAGTAAATGATGCCCAGATAGGATTTGCAACTAATCCAACTGATGCACAAGCAATAAATCCATCTTTTATTCAGTTTAGTAATGTTGGAGTTGGTAATTCACACTTCATTGTTGCTACTAAGCAAACCACTAAAATGGTGGTATCAGTTGACAATATGATTCAAGCACCTATTGCTAAAACAGGTATTGCTGCCACTTTATCAGAGCAAGTTATATTCCAAACAAAGTTTGCTACAAGTGGAATCACATCTATCTCATCAAATGATATCATTAAGATTGATGATGAATTTATGAGAGTTACATCTGTTACTGGAACTGGAACAACCATCTTTGTTCAAAGACCTATTCTTGGAACTCAAATTGGTATTCATAGTATTGGCGCAACCATTGACAAATTTGTTGGCAATTTTACAGTTACAGAAAATACACTGAATTTTGTAAGTGCTCCATATGGTAATATTCCCATTGGTACATCAACAAATCCACCTGATGAAAGAGATTTTGCAGGAATCACTACAAGTTCTACTTTCAGTGGTAGAGTTCTGATGAAAAATGGTGTTGAATCATCAACAACTGAAACATATGATAATAACTTTGTCTTTGATGATTTATCACATCAATTTACTGGAATCACTAGTGAATTTGTTCTGAAATCAGACAATCAAAATGTAAGTGGTATTACTAGCAATACTTTCCTTCTTGTTAATAATATATTCCAATCACCACAAGGAGCAAATATAACTGAAATTGGTGAATATGAGAACTTTGAAAGTGCAGGTGTAACCACTGTTAGATTTAATACTAATTCTGCTACACCAACTGGCCATGACCAAAATCTTGGTGGTCTTCCAATTGGAGGAATGATTGTTTCTGTTGGTTCATTTGAAGGTGCTGGTTATCAACCTCTTGTAAGTGCTGGTGGAACTGCTGTTATATCTGCTGGAGGCACTGTTCAATCAATTAGTATAGGTAATAGTGGTTCAGGGTATAGAACAGGTGTTGTAACAGCATATAATGTAGGCGTACAGACTTATAGTGGTGTATTACCAGTCTTAACTCATATTGGTACTGCATTAGTAAGCAATGGTCATGTAATTGGATTTGATATTACTAATGGTGGAGTTGGATTCACAAGTTCCAATGCACCTGTTGTAGTCATTGATGAACCAATTAACTATACTGACATTCCTCTTGAATATTCTTCATCCTCATCAGGTGTTGGTACTGAAGCAACTATAAATGTAAAAGTTGGTCAAGGTTCTAGTGTAATTGAGTTTGAAATTAATGATTTTGGTTATGGATTTAACAGAGGTGATGTGCTTACAATTCCTGTAGGAGGTCCTACTGGTATCCCAACAAATACTTCTATCACATTCAATGAATTTCAAATCACAGTTCAAGACACCTACAGTGATGATTTCAATGCATATTCTCCAGGTGAATTCCAAGTATTGGATAGAATAGATACCAGATTTAATGGAGAAAAGAAAGTATTCCCATTAACACTTGAGGGTGAACCAATATCCATCTTTGCAGCAAGAGACTCTTCTATTGAAGTAGATCAAACCCTCTTTGTTTTTATAAATGATATTCTTCAAATTCCTGGTGAATCTTATTTCTTTGAAGGTGGAAGTCAGATAACATTTAATGAAGCACCTAAAGGTCCTGGTTCAAGCATTCCAGAAGGTGATACATCTAGAATTATGTTCTATAAAGGTGCAGGTGATTCTGATGTAGTATTTACAGATATTTTAGAAACAATTAAAATTGGTGATACTGTAGAACTGAATGCTGAACCTACTCAGGGTATAGTTCTTGATCAAGATAAGAGAGTTATAACAGGTATTACAACTGTTGATGCTGTTAAAACTAATGTATATCCTGGTCCTGGTCTTACTGATGATGAAACTATTGAAAGACCTTTAACTTGGTGTAGGCAAACAATTGATAAAAAAATAAATGGTCAATTTATTGGTAAAGATAGACCAAAATATGAACCTAATATTTTCCCTGCTGCCTATCTTACAAGTCCAATTGGAATCAACTCAACTGAGGCATATGTAGATAGTGTAAGACCATTGTTCAATATTGCAAATGAATCATTCAATACCTCATTCCAAAACTCCATAACTGTAATTTCACAAAATGCATATGCTGGTGCTGCTGCTACTGCTACAGTTTCAACTGGTGGATCTATTTCATCAGTTAACATTACTGATGGTGGTGCAGGTTATGATTTCACACCTACAGTAACTATTGCTGCACCTAGTGGAATAACAACTGCTCAGGCAACTGCTACTGCCTCTGTAACAGCAGGAGTTGTTACTAGTGTCACTATCAGTGGTATTGGTACTGATTATGTCACACAACCACTGGTGTTGATTCAACCACCAAGAATAACAAAAGAAACAATTAATGTTAATTCTTATTCTGGTGACTATGGCGTAATTGTGGGTGTTGGAAGCACTAATGTTGGAGCACAGAAACAATTGTTCTTTGATGTTTATATTCCAACTGATTCATTCATGAGAGATGCAAATATTGTTGGAACTGCAAAAACAGTAAGTGGAATCAGCACTGGTGACTTTATAGTTGTTAGTGATACATTCCTTTCAATTGGTAGCACATTTGCATCCACTGTTGGTGTAGCAAAAACTTTCCTTGATTGTGTGTATCAAGTTGATTCTGCATCAACTCAAATGATATCTGTTACTACTGAAAATTCTTCTGGTATTGTAACAGCAGTAAGAAGAATTAAGTGTGATGTTGACACATATGGTTCTGGTATTACTCATACTCAAAGACCATTTATGGGTAATTATAGTTGGGGTAAAATTGTTTTTGAAGAAAGAACTAATACCAAGTCTTTTGATTCATATAATGATAATGGAGTCATTGGAATTTCAACATCTGGCTTGGTTCAAAGGACTGCATCTCTTAAATTTAAAAACTATACTTAATCCCCTATAAATAAACAAAAAAGTCCTAATAAAATGGCTGCGATTATAACTGATCAACTTCGTATATTAAATGCTAAAAACTTTGTTGCTGGAGTACAATCCAGTAGCAACTCTTATTATACGTTCATTGGTCTCCCCAATGCCAGTGATTATTCATCTACTTGGGATAGTTTTCCACCCTCTCCCAAAGATAATTTAGATGAATCAAATGATTATTGGGATACTATGATTGCTTTGAAAAAAGTAAGTAGTGGAGATGTTACTCAAGTTGTTAACAAAAACACTTGGTCATCTGGCAGCATCTATGATATGTGGAGGAATGATATTTCAAGATCAAATCCTTCACAACCATCTGGTTCATTTAACATATACAATGCAAATTATTATGTGATGAACAGTGATTTTAGAGTTTATATTTGTCTTTATAATAATGCAACTCCTGAAAATAATTTCAAAGGTAGTCCTTCACTAGATGAACCAACATTTACTGACTTAGAACCTAGAGCAGCAGGTTCAAGTGGTGATGGTTACATTTGGAAATATCTTTATACTATTAAACCAGGTGATGCAATTAAATTTGACTCAACAAAATATATTCCAGTTCCTAATGATTGGGGCAATACTACTGACACCTCCACAGTCAAGGCAAATGCTGCTTCAAGTGGTCAATTAAAAATTATTACTATTAGAAACAGAGGTGCTGGTTTAGGAAATGCAAATACTTACACTGGTCTTACTGTTAAGGGTGATGGTAAAGGTGGTAAAGCAACTGTAGTAGTAAATGCTGATAGTAAAATTCAATCAGTTACTGTTACAAATGGTGGTTCAGGATATACTTATGGAACAGTTGATCTTTCAGAAAAAGGTATAACAGCAACAACATCTCCAGTTTTTGATGTAATTATTCCTCCTGCTGGAGGTCATGGACATGACATTTATACTGAATTAGGTGCATCAAATGTACTTACATATTCAAGATATGATAATGATGCTCAAAACCCTGACTTTATTACAGGAAATCAATTTGCAAGAGTTGGTCTTATTGAGAATCCACAACAGTTTGGTTCAACTAGTCTCCTTACTTCAGACAAAGCAGCAGCAACTTATGCATTAAGACTTACTGGTGTTGGATATAGTTCAGTGGTTTTTACTGCTGATAGTGAAATTACACAAACAGTTGGACTTGGTTCAACAGCAGTTGGAAGAGTTATTTCATATGATCAAACAACTGGTGTTTTAAAGTATTGGCAAGATAGAACTAATGTTGGATTTAATTCTGACGGTTCACAAAATGCTAGTGCTAAATATGGATTTGTTAATATCTTATTTGATGGTGATGCTAAATCAAATATAGGTGGAAATGTTAATATTATTGGTGGATCAGCAACACTTCAGATCAGCACTTCATTTACAGGTATTAGTACTGTAATAAATAATAGGACATATAATCTTGGGCAAGAATTTGCCATGGGTACTGCAAATCCTGAATCTAAAAAATATTCAGGAAACATTGTCTATGTAGATAATAGACCTCCAGTTACTAGGTCTACTTCCCAGAAAGAAGACGTCAAAATCATTTTGCAATTCTAAAGAATTATGCCACAGGAAACTAATCTCAATGTTGCTCCTTATTTTGATGATTTTGACGCAACTAAAAACTACAACAAAGTTTTATTCAAACCTGCCTATCCAATTCAGGCAAGAGAGTTAAATAATATACAATCTCTTCTTCAAGGACAGATTGAAGCAATGGGTGACAACCTCTTTAAAGAGGGAACTGTTGTCATTCCTGGTAATTCATCTTATAAACCTAGATTTCAGTGTATTCAAATACAACCAGAATTTTTAGGTGTTCCAGTAAATTTATATCTTGATTCTTTAATTGGTAAAAAAATTACAGGTAGAACATCAGGTGTAACAGCAAAAGTTGTAACATATATTACTGATGCTCAGTCTGATAATGGCAATTTTACATTATATTTGAATTATGAAGATTCTAGTGATGATGGTAATTCAACTGAAGTGTTCTTTGATGATGAAATTCTTACGTCTGATTCTCCAATAGCATTTGGAAACTCATTTATTTCTGCTGGTGAAGGATTTGCCAATACTATTGTTTCAGGTGCATCAGCAGTTGGAACTGCATTTACACTAAGTGCTGGTATTTTCTATCTTAGAGGTAATTTTGTTACTGTTGATGATCAAATTCTTATTCTTGATCAATATACTACAACTTCAAGTTACAGAATTGGTTTCCAAATTGAAGAAAAAATAATTACTGCAGATGATGATAATTCACTTTATGATAATGCAAGTGGATTTAATAACTTTACAGCACCTGGTGCAGATAGACTAAAAATTACTGCTAATTTAGCAAAAAAAGCACTTGATAATTTTGATACTCAAGGATTTGTACAAATTGCTGAAATTAATAATGGTCAACTGAAGAATGCCATTAATAATACATCAAGATATAATATTCTTGGCAATGAGTTAGCAAAAAGAACATTTGATGAATCTGGTCATTACTATGTTAAAGAATTACAGACTAAAATCAAAGAAAGTTTAAATAATCTTGAAGGTAATAGAGGTGTATATAAATCAGACCAACTGACTCAGGGTGGTAATGTTCCATCTGATGATTTGATGGTTTTTCAGATTTCACCTGGTAAAGCATATGTTAGAGGATATGAAACTGAAATAAAATCACCACAATTTATTGATGTTCCAAAACCAAGAACATCAAGAAGTATGGGAAATACTGGTGTTGCTTTTGATTTTGCTCCAACAATTGCAGTTAACAATGTAACTGGAAATGCACCTATTGGTTTTAACACAACTAATACGCTTTCTCTAAGAACCCAAAGAGTTGGGTCTGATAAGTATGCTGCTGCTGGCAATGAAATTGGTAAGGCAAGAATTTATGACTTTGCTTTAGAATCTGGTTCATATGATGTAGCAAATTCAAATATTAATCAGTGGGATCTTTCATTATTTGATATTGAATTTAAAAATGAAATTACTTTAAACCTGTCAGCCACACTAGCAAAATCAACATTTATTGAAGGCAAAAATAGTGGTGCAAATGGTTATATTCATACAACTGCTACAGGTATTGCACATACTTTGTTTAATGTACGAGGTGAATTTCAAATTGGAGAAGCAGTTACATTAAATGGTGATGATGACCAACAGAGATTTTTAGTTGCCACTAGACAATATTCCTTATCTGATACAAAATCAATTTTTGGAGTTGTTGGAACTGCTAATACATTTACTGCTGATATAATTCAAAGTCCTATATTAACCTTTGACAATGCAAGAATTAGTGCATCAAGTGGAGGAATTTCTACCGTAACCAGTCCTTCATTGGGTGGAAACACATTTGTTGGAGTTGTTACTTCTGGAAACATAATTCAGTATGAAAGACCAGGTTTAAATGATGTTTCTTTTGCAAGGGTTGTCTCTGTTGCATCAACTAATTTTACAGTTGCAGCAGTATCTACAGTAAATGGAGTTGCTAATGGTAGTCTTCCAACTGCCACCTTTGATGCAAATGATCTTAAAATTGTAACAACAAAATTAACAAACTCCTCAAACAGTGGAAATGATGCAGGTAAAGATTCTCTTTACAGTGTCTTACCCAATATTAATGTAAAATCTGTAAACTTAAATGGTTCAAGTGCAAACATTAGAGTTAAGAAAACTGTAACCATTAGTGCAGCAGGTGAAACAGGAGCTATCGCTGTTGATGATCTTCTTAATCAAACTTGGTCTTCATTTGATGAAGAAAGATATTCTCTTCAAAGTGATGATGGAACAACTCAAATTCTTACTAATGATAAGTTCTCATTCAATTCTGCCAGAACAGAACTTACTATTCAAGGGTTGACTGGAACTGGCACTGCTGTTTTAGTTGGAACTGTTGTACAAAACAAACTTACTTCAAAAGTAAAAAGAAAAAATATTGTTAATAAATTAACAATTGATAAATCATCCAATCCCATATCAGGCACTGATAAAGTGGGTTTTGCTGGCACAACTTTAAATGATGGTCTTGATTATGGAAACTATCCATTTGGAACAAGGATTCAGGATGATGTAATTTCTCTGAATAAACCAGATGTTTACATTGTACATGCAATATTTGAATCTTTAGATATAAATGCTCCTACTAGTCCAACATTAACTGTCAGTAATATGACAGGACCAAGTGGTAATACAAATGATCTTCAAATTGGTGATGTATTTGTTGGCAATTTAAGTGATGCTAAGGCAGTTTATCTTGAGCAATTATCTTCAACCTCAATTGCTTTTGCATATATTAATAATAAAACATTCCAAAATGGTGAAATCATAAGTTTTACAAATACTGATGTTCAGACAAATGTTGCTGATATCACAACAGGTTCACCAAATATTACATCATCTTTTGAATTTGATAATGGTCAAAGAAGTGACATTTATGACATTTCTAGAATAAGAAGAAGATTTAATGCACATACACCTACCAAAAAAATCCTCATCTATTATGGATTCCTTGATTATGATTCCAGTGATACTGGTGATGTAACAACTGCAAACTCATATACTAATTGTGATTACTCTAATGAAGTTCAATCAACTGATGGGTTTAGAAATACTGATTTAATTGATTTAAGACCTAGAGTTTCAGATTATAGTGTCACTGAGGGTGGAAATTCACCATTTGAATTTGATGGAAGAAACTTCAGTAATGGTAATCATAGTTCAAAACACATTTTTGCAAGTGATGAATCAACCACCCTTGCATATGACTACTATCTTGGTAGAGCAGATAGGGTTTATCTGACTAAAAATGGTGATATTCAAGTTACTCTTGGAGCTCCATCTGATAGACCAGAACTTCCTGATGTTCTTCCTGGTGCTTTAAACATTGCTAATGTTTTTAATCCTCCTTATCTCTATAATATAGGAGACTCAAGTATTAAATTTATTGAGCACAAGAGATATCAGATGAATGATATCGCAAGACTTGAAAGAAGAATTAAAAATCTTGAATATTACACTTCACTTAATCTTCTTGAGCAAAATACCCTTAATACTTTTGTTTCTGATGCCAATGGTTTGAATAGATTTAAATCTGGCATTTTTATAGATAATTTCTCTTCATATACGCCACAAGATGTCAGTATTGGTATCAGAAATAGTATTGATCCAGTACAAAAGGTCTTAAGACCTGCACATTACTCAACAGCAGTAAATCTTCAAGTTGGTAGTTCTGCTATTCCAGGAGTTGGAGCAGATGCTCCAGCAAATACTGATGCAAGATTTGCATCATTGGCGGGACAAAATGTAAGAAGAACTGGTGATGTTATTAGTTTAAACTATACTGAAGTTGCTGAGATATCTCAACCATATGCTACTAGAGTTGAAAATGTAACTCCTTTCTTGATTGATTTTTATCAAGGTAGTATTGCATTAAATCCAACCTCTGATGTTTGGGTAAGCACATTACCACCTGAAACTAATGATGTTATTATTGAAGGCAATTTTGAGTCAATTGCTGACGCACTTCAAGCAGATGTAACTGATGGTGCTGATGGTTTAAGAACAGGTGTAGCACCTACTTTATGGAATTCTTGGGAGACCACTGGAATTAGTCTTGATCTTTCAGGATCAACTCAAACTGAAACATTTGCAGCTGCTTCAAGAAGAACTGGTAGATCTAATGCTGCTTTAGGTCTACGTGGAAATAATGCAAGTTTAAGCACAATTAATTCAACCTCAATTGATGGTACTATTAATATTGAGCAAAATAGAACAGGTGTTCAGCAGACTGTAAATGAAATTTTAACAGATGCAGAATCACTTGGTACTAGAATTACCAATAGATCTATCTCCAACTTTATGAGAGAGAGAAATATTGAATTTACTGGTACTAGAATGAAACCAAATACACAAGTATTTGCTTTCTTTGATAATGTAAATGTAACCTTAAGATGCACCCCCAAATTGATTCAAATTGCAATGAATTCTGGTGTATTCCAAGTTGGTGAAGAAGTTGTTGGAACAGTTCCTGGTTCAGCAGATGCAGGTTCAATAAGATTTAGGGTTGCTGCTGCCAATCATAAGTATGGTCCTTTTAATAATCCAACTGACTTCTATGATAGCAATCCTTATTTGAGATCCAATGCTGTTCCTTCAGTTTATTCTGCTCAAAGCACAATACTTAATGTAGATACTGTTACACTTGCATCAGAAGAAAATCCAACCTTTACAGGTCACGTTGTTAATACAATGACTCTTCAGGGTCAAACAAGTGGAGCTGAAGCAACTGTAACAAATGTCAATCTTATTACAGATAGAGTTGGCACATTACAGGGTTGTTTTGAAGTTCCTGGAGAGGATGATTTAACAATACAAACCTTTAATACAGGAAGAAACGTATTTAAACTTACAAGTAGTGCAATCAATAGTAGAATTCAAGGAACCACTACCACTGAAGCAGAGGAAATTTTCTATTCACAAGGTGATATTGATACTACAGAAGAAGTGACTCTTTCCCTTAGAAATGCAAGAGTTAGTACAGTTGATGTTCTTCCAGAATCTCAAACTATTGAGTCTGATGTAAATCTGGAAATTATTAATAGCACAACACTAAGACCAACTCCTCCCCCTCCACCACCACCAGCACCTCCAAGAAGAGGTGACCCACTTGCACAGACCTTCAAGATTGACTCATCTATTGGAATCTATACCACAAAGGTTGATTTATTCTTCCAAACTAAAGATGATACTCTGCCTGTAACTGTACAGATTAGAGAAACAACATTAGGAACACCAAATAATGCTATTCTTGCTTTTTCAGAGGTAACTCTTGATCCTGATGATATTAATATTTCCTCTGATGGTACAGCATCAACAACGTTTAGATTTGAATCACCTGTATATCTCAGACCAGGTGCTGAATATGCTTTAGTCGTTCTTTCAAGTGTAACAACTTACAATCTCTGGATTTCCAGACTTGGAGAAGCAGATGTAACTACTCTTGCCACAGAATCAGGTAGAGTTTTAGTAACTGAGCAACCTGTGCTTGGTTCACTCTTTAAATCACAAAACTCTTCAGTATGGACTCCAAGTCAATATGAAGATATGAAGTTTGTTATTCATAGATGTGACTTTATAGGAACTGGTAATATTCAGTTCTATAATCCTGAACTTGATGATAAGAATGAGGCAATTGGACCTGGTGCAATTCTTGCTGAATCTAGAAGCATTAGTGTTGGTATTGGCACAACAGTAAATCAAGGATCTGCTGCAAATCCTCTTATTATTGGTAATAAAGTTATCCAAACAAACACTGGAGCATCTGGTTTCCTTAAAAAGTTTGCTGGCATTGCTACAGGTGAACTTAGTGTTACAACTACTGGTATTGGATTCACACCATCTGCAGGTTCATTTACATTCACAGGAGTTGGTTTAACAGCAGTAACTGGAAGAGGTGTTGATGCAACTGCTGATATAACTGTTCTTGATGGTATTGCTATTGGTGCAACTGTCAGATCTGGAGGAAGTAATTATTCATTAGGTGATGTTCTGAAACCTTTGCCATTTGGAACTAGTAAACTTGGAACTGGATGTCAACTTACAGTTGGCATTATTACAGCACAGAATTCAATTATTTTGAACAATGTTCAAGGTGAATTCAGTACTAATGTCACTGATTATCTTGTATATGATTCTACTGCTGGAACCAGACTTTCAATTAATGCTGGTGCTGGTGGTTCAGTTTGTCCTACAAGTACAACACTCATCACTGATGGTCTTCATATGAAGATCAAGCAAAGAAATCATGGAATGTACTCCAATACAAATAAAGTTAAAGTGAGAAATGTAAAAGGAACTAGCGCACCTACAAGTCTCCTTACTAATGTAATAAGATCAAGCACTGCAAACATTTCAATTGCTAACACAAATGGATTTGAAAATTTTGAAAATGTAGGTGTTTCAAATACTAATCCTGGATATGTTCAGATTGGTGAAGAAATTATTAAATATGAAGGTGTTACATCTGGCAGTGGTACATCTGGAACTTTAACTGGTATTGGTAGAGCAGCAGAAGGAATTGCTGCAAGTTATAAAGTAAATGATCTTGTCACAAAATATGAGTTTAATAATGTTTCTTTGAGAAGAATAAACACAACTCACAATCTTCAAGATGTGACCAAAGAGGATGCATTGGCAATTGATTCCTATCACATCAAAATTGATATGAATTCAAATGGAACAAATAGAACAGGAACTGGAGGCACATTTATTCCTCAAACAAATTATCTCACTGATGGTTCTACTAATACTAGTGTTGCCAAGGGATCCTACAATATTCCTTACTCATTAATCATACCTGATGTTACTTCAACAACACCAGAAGGTGCATATGTCCTTGCATCTGCTAGGACCATTTCTGAAACTTCTGTTTCAGGTAATGAGGTAGCATTTATTGACCAAGGGTTCCAAGATGTTCAGTTTAACCAAAAGAACTATTTTGAATCACAAAGAATGGTTGCATCATCAGTCAATCAAGATGAAAATCTTGCACAATTCCCTGGTAACAAATCATTTACTTTGAACCTTGATTTACTTACTTATGATAAGAGAATTTCACCTATGATTGACCTTAATCACTCATCTGTTGTATTTGTATCCAATAGAGTTGATGGTCCAATTACAAACTTTGCTACTGATCCAAGAGTGACAGGTATTCCAAATGATCCTAACAGTATGTTATATGTTACTAAAAATGTAACTCTTGAAAATCCTGCTACATCTCTGAAGGTATTCATTGATGCTTACATTGCAAATACAAGTGATGTAAGAATTTTCTATGCTCTTGATCAAAATGTAAGTGCAAAAGAAACTAAGTTTAAACCATTCCCAGGTATCAATAATATTGATACTTTTGGAAACATTATTGATCCTTCATTGTCAGATGGAACTCCTGATACCAGGAAAGAGAAAAGTGATAAATTGACTCAAACACCTGCAATAAATGACTTTACTGAATACAAATTCACTATGGATAATCTTCCACCTTTCAAGTCATTTAGACTTAAATTGATTGGAACATCATCTAATCAAGCAGTTGTTCCTCAATTTAGAAACCTTAGAGTATTAGCATTAGCATGAGTTTTATTCCAGTTGAGGGCAATAAAAACCTGTTGAGAGATGGGAAAACTAATGCCCTAATTAATACAAATAAAAATGAATTTAACGCATACATAAAAAATAGGGAGAAACTTTTATCTGATAAAGAAAGAGTTGACTCCCTTGAAAAAAAAGTTGATAATTTAAAGGGTGATCTAGATGAAATCAAATCAATGTTAAAATCACTAACTAATGGCTAACAATACTATCACCTTTAATCCAAATTCCAATACTGCATATGGTGTAAATCTTACCATATTGGAAGGTGCTGACTTTAAGTCTACATTTAAAGTAAATAAAGAAAATAAATCTGCCTTTGATTTATCTGGTTATGCAATTCATGGAAAGATGAAAAAAAGTGTTGCTATTGGAGCATCCACTGGTGGAATTCAAGGATTTACTGCTGGTATTACAAGTGCTGCTGGTGGTGAATTTAATATTTCACTTACAGATACTATAACAAAGGATTTAAAACCAGGAAGATATTATTATGACATTAATGTTGTGAGTTCAGCATCAACAGTTTATAAAATGGTTTCAGGAAACATAGTGGTAGAAGGGGGTCTCTCCGTCTAACTAAATATAAAAAAGGATATAGTGTATAATGGCACAACCTTCTTCAAGACAAGAACTTATAGATTATTGTTTAAGACAGTTAGGTGCCCCTGTCTTAGAAATTAATGTCGCTGAAGAACAACTCCAGGATTTGATGGATGATGCTATTCAGCATTTTCAAGAAAGACATTATGATGGTGTTGAGAAGGCATTCTTAAAGTATCAGATTACTGAAAAGGATGTGGAGAGAGGTAAAGCAAGACCTCCTGGAGCATCAAGTGCTACTACTCAAACTGGTATTACTTCAACTACAGTAAACACCACAATAGGAGGAGATTCTACAAATTTTGCTTTTTATGAAAATAGCAATTACATTCAAGTCCCACCTCAAGTTATAGGTATTGAAAGAATATTTAAATATGATGATGCTCAGGCAGCAAGTAGTTCAAATATGTTTAGTTTCAAGTACCAACTGTTCTTGAATGATATTTACTACTTTGGAAGCACTGACCTGCTCTCATATTCAATGTCAATGAGTTACTTGGAGACAATGGATTTTCTCCTTAATACTCACAAGAGAATTAGATTTAATATTAGACAAGATAGAATGTATCTTGATGTAGATTGGGATAATCTGAAAAAGGATGAATTTATTATCCTAGAATGCTATAGAGCACTTAATCCAAATGATTACACAAGAGTTTATAATGACCCCTTCTTAAAAAGATATTTGACTGCTTTAATTAAAAGACAATGGGGACAGAACCTTATTAAGTTTACAGGTGTAAAACTACCTGGAGGCATTGAATTTAATGGCAGACAACTCTTTGATGATGGTCAAAGAGAACTTGATGAAATCAAGGTTGAAATGTTAAGTAAGTATGAGTTACCACCAATGGATTTGATAGGTTGATCACATGCTCAATCCATATTTTTTAAACAACTCTAAACAAGAGCAAAATCTCATACAGAGTCTAGTCAACGAACAGTTGCAAATGTATGGGATTGAAATTTTTTACATTCCTAGAAGGTATGTAAAAAAGAATACTGTTATTAAAGAAGTAATACAGTCAGAATTTGATAATGCATATCCAATAGAAGCGTATCTTGATAGTTATGAAGGATATGGAGGTCAGGGTACATTATTATCAAAATTTGGAATTCAAGAAGTAGATGATTTGACATTAGTTGTGTCAAGAGAAAGATATGAAAATTATATTACTCCTCTCATCAAAGATGTTCCAAATATTGAATTATCAACTAGACCAAAAGAAGGTGATTTAATTTATTTCCCATTGGGTGATAGATTATTTGAAATAAATTATGTTGAACATGAGCAACCATTTTATCAATTACAAAAAAACTATGTTTATACTCTGAAGTGTCAACTTTACAGATATGAAGATGAGGTTCTTGATACTGGTGTAGAAACAATTGATGATGAAATTGAGCAGATTGGATATATTCAAAAATTACAATTAATAGGTGTAGCAACACCTGCAACAGCATCTGTTATTGGTATTGGAACTGGTACTATTTCCAGTATCAGAATAACCAACATGGGCGGTGGTTACTCCTCAATACCCACAGTTGCAATTTCTTCTGCACCAGATGGTGGAATAGATGCCAAAGCAGTAGCAGTTCTCACCAATGATTATATTGGTTGTGATGGAACAAAAGGTGGAACCATAACTGAGATACAACTTACAAATCCTGGTTTAGGTTATACTGTAAACCCAATCATAACAATAACAGGAGGTGGTGGTGATGGTGCCACTGCTGAGGTGGTAGGTATTGAAACTATTGGTGGTATTAACCCAATCAGCATTACATCAGGTGGTAGTGGATATGTTGGTGCTCCCACTGTTGGTATATCAACCCCAATTCATGTTGGAGCAGCAGCAACTGCAACAATTGACATTCCAATTAATCCTGGTGCTGGGTCAAGTGTTATTGATACTACAATCAGTGTTGGTATTGCTACCTATTTGTTCCCTGGTGGCACTACAGGTGGTGTTTTCTACAAGTCTGCACCCACTGTTACATTCTCAGATCCAACAGGCACAGGAGACAACGCAAATGCCACAGCAACAATTCAAGATATTGCAATAAGTGGTGGTAGAGTAAATTCACTTACAATTACTGATGAAGGTAAGTTCTATACATCAGTTCCTACAGTAACTATTGCTCATCCTGGACTTAGCATTGCTTCTGCTACCATAGGAATTGCTGGATCATCTATAAACCCAAGTTCTATAGCATTCAGTACCACAGGTAGAGCATATACAAGTGCTCCAATTGTAGCAATTACCACATCTACTGGACAGGATGCACCAACACAAAATGCTACTGGTATTGCTACTATTCACCCCATTACTGGTATTATAACAGCAGTTTCATTTGACCCTGCTGATGCTTGGGCAGTTGGAACTTCAGCAACTATTGGGGCAGGATATACTGTTGCTCCTAATATTGCTTTTGGGTCACCATCACCTGTTCAAGCAACTGCAACTGCAACAATTTCAATTGGTGGTTCAGTAACAAGTCTTGCTATTGGAAATAGTGGATTTGGATATATTTCAGCACCAACAGTCACAATATCAGCACCAGCAGGTGTAACAACACAATTTACCGCAACTGGTATTGCAACCATTAGATTTAATTCAATTTCCACCACAGGAACACTTTCAACCACATCCACATCAATTACTGGTATTACTACAACAGGTATAATTATTGGCGATAGAGTCAGACTTGCTGTAGGACATGATAGTTATTATAACTTTGTGCCAGGAGGTACTTTTGTAAGTGGTATTGGTGCTGGATCAATATCACTTAATCAAGCATCAACAAATGTTGGTATTGCAACTTCAGTATTTGAATTTGGCATTAATCAATGTGGCATTGTAACTGGAATAAATCTAACATATGGTGGAGGAGGATATCTATCTCCACCAACAATCACTATATCAAATAATTCTAGATTTAAAAATTATGTTGACATTCAACCAGGTGTAACCACAGCAGTTGGTGTGGCAAATACAAATGCTGCTGGTGTTGTAACAAGTATCACAATCACAAATAGTGGTAGTCAATATGTGTTAACACCAACTATTACAATCTCTGAACCTGTGTCAACAAGTACTGGATCATTTATATTCAATGAAGTTGTAACTGGTGCAAGTTCTGGATCCACTGCAAGAGTTAAGTCTTATGATGCTGTGAACAATATTCTTGAAGTGTCCATTGTTGATGGAACATTTACACCAGGTGAAACAATAGTTGGTAGCGAATCTGGTGCTAGACATTCAATGAAATCTCAAGATAAGTTTGATACTATTGATCCATTTGCAGATAATGATACCATTGAGGTAAGAGCAGATGATATTATTGATTTTAGTAAAATAAATCCATTTGGTATGCCTTGATAAATAAAGAAAAAGTAGCAATAAAATGTTTGAGCATTTTTACAATGAGATCTTTAGATCTGTAATCATAGCATTTGGTTCTCTCTTTAATGGAATTGAGATTCATAAAAAAGATGCCAATGATGATACTTTTAGTATTATTAAAGTTCCACTTGCATATGGACCTACTCAAAAGTTTTTAGCAAGACTTGAGCAGCAGGCAGATTTAAATAAACCAGTTCAAATGACTCTTCCAAGAATGTCATTTGAATTTACTGATCTTCAATACGATCCTGTTAGAAAAGCAACTCAAACACAAGCATTTCATCCTGTAACTGATTCAGGAACAAAGACAAAAAAAGTCTTTATGCCTGTACCATATAATATGGGTTTTGAACTTTCAATAATGACAAAGTTGAATGATGATGCTTTGCAGATCATAGAGCAAATATTACCTTATTTCCAACCATCTTACACACTTCCAATTAAACTTCTTGGTGATCTTAGAGAAGTTGTAAATGTTCCAGTTCAACTTGAAAATGTAACAATGGAGGATGATTATGAAGGTAATTTTGACACTAGAAGAGCACTTGTTTACACTCTGAGATTTTCTGCAAAGACAAATCTATATGGACCAATTAGTGATGTTTCAAGTGATGTAATCAAAAAAGTACAAGTTGGATATGTATCTGGTCAAAGAACTTCTTCTGGTCAAGCATATACTAGAGATGTTTCATATAGTGTTGTACCAAGAGCAACCAAGAATTATACTGGAAATGTAGTCACAGAACTTGCTGAAGATGTTGATACTACTGAGACAGTAATAAGTGTTGGTGATGGTTCAAAGGTCACTGTCAAGCAATACATCACACTTGGTGATGAGGAACTGTTTGTTGAATCTATTGATGGCAATAAACTGACTGTGAAGAGAGGACAAGATAAAACAACTCCAAGTAACCATGTATTAGGAGCAGATGTCTCTCAAATTGTAGCAGCAGATTCTGGTTTCATTGATATTGGTGATAACTTTGGTTTTGATGGTGGAATGTTATGACAGATGATAGTATCATAGACATTACACCAGGTAAGGAAAAACCTGCTCATCTTACCAAGAATGATGTAGAAAAGGATTATGAATATACAAGGGGTAATCTATACTCTATTATTGAAAAGGGTCAAGAAGCAATTAATGGTATTCTAGAACTTGCCCAAGAAAGTGAGATGCCAAGAGCATATGAAGTCGCTGGTCAGTTGATTAAGAATGTTGCTGATGCTACTGATAAACTAATGACCCTTCAACAGAAGTTAAAGGATGTAGAAGAAGAAAAAGTTAGTAAAGGTCCAACCACAGTTAATAATGCTTTATTTGTTGGTTCAACTGCAGAACTACAAAAATTATTGAAGAATAATACTGATAAATAATACATCAGGGAGAGAAATCCCAAAGTTTATACTAATAGAATGTCTAAAAAAGAGGATTTGCCGTCAATAAATGATTATCTAGAGGATAATGAACTGCCCTCTTACAAGAATTTTATTGAAGAAGGGAAAGAATTACCATCAGTAGAAGAATATAAGACTTATCCTCTAGAAGAGGACCAAACAATTGAAGATGCAAATGGAAACACATTTGCAGAGGTTATTGACGTTGTTAAAGCACCAGAATGGCAGGAACTGGTTAAATTAGTCAATGATGTAAGAAAAGATATACCTGAATTACCTGAAATTAAGTCATATGATGATGAAATTGGTCAGATAAGTGAAAAAATTGCAGAAATTCAAGAAAATTTCTCTCAGTATGACCTAAAAAGTGATAAAATTTATGATCTAAGGGCAAAAAATGAAGAATTTGAGGTAAAATTAACTGAAATTGAACAAAAAATACCTGAAGTGCCAGAGGTTAGGTACTATGAAGGTGATATTGAGTTAATTTATGGTAAAATATCAAGAATTAAGGAAGAAATTGAGTCTCTTCCTGAGGTAAAATACTACGAAAATGATCTTGATGTCTTAAAATCAAGAATTGAAGAGGTCAACAACAATATTCCTACATTTCCCAAGTGGGTTAATGAGGTAAATGAAGTACCTGACTTCTCTTGGATTGGTAAAACCTTTGGTGTTATTGATGATGACTTTAAAAATGTAGAAACTCACTTTGATTTAATAAAAGATACTATTAACTCAAGAGTTTCTGAATTAATTGAAACAATTGAAGTCAAGGATTTTGAGCAAAAAGTTGATTTTAAAGATTTTAAGAATGTATATTCAGAATCTAAGGACAAAATTTATAAAGAACTTAAAGAAATCACTCTTAGAGTTTATGACCATAAGCATGAATTCAAGGATGATGATAGAAAATTAAAGAAAGCACTTTTAGGTGAGCAAAATAAATTAAAACAAACTCTTGAAACAGAAATTAAGAGGATTAATAAGGAGAGTGTAAATACAGATGAGACAATTCTGTCATATTTTACTAATTTAAAAGAAGAGGTAAGTAAAAAGTTTGATTCTCTTCCAGAGATTAAAGATTATGACAATGAAATTGACTCACTTAGGCAAGATGTAAAATTTGTCAAAGTTAGTGTTAAAAGTTGTCTTGAAGATATTAAAAAAATATCTGCAGATATAAAAAAAGCACAAGTTGACCTTGCTGAGGGTCTGCTCAATGAACCACCTAGTGAAAAAGAGACTGCTGGAGGACAAACTGATCCATTAACACCAATGGATCAAAAGTTTGCAACCCTTGATGATCTGTCAAAACACTACAGGTTGTTTATAAACAGGGTGCAAACTCAACTTTCCACTATGGGTGGTGGTGGAGCAGGATTCATCAAAGACCTTGATGATGTTACTTTTGATCAGACCACAGGAACAAATAAATTATTAATTTATGATGGTGCTAAGTGGGTTGGTATTGCTAGCACAGCAATTCAAGGTTCTGTAGGTGCTGCTGGAACTTGGGCAGTAACCTCTGTTGGTATTCACACCACTAAAAATGTTGGTATTGCTACTACAGCAAGAAGTAATTTTGCTTTATATGTAGAAGGAAATACATTTATTGATGGAAATATCAGTGTTGGTGGGACAATCACCTATGAAGATGTAAAAAATGTTGACTCTCTTGGAATTGTTACAGCAAGGTCTGGTATTAGGATTGGAACTGGAGGAACAGTAGGTCCTGTAGGGTCTGGTATTGTCACATATTTTGGTGATGGTTCACAACTGACAGGCATTATTGCTGGTGTTGGAATTCAATCTGGTTCTACTCGTATTGGTACTGGATTCACTGATTTTAAATTTACTGGTGCTGGAGTTTCTAGTATTGTTGGTTCAGGAGCCACAGTCACTATTGATATTCCTGCCACTACAATTAAGAGACAGGTTGCCACAGCATCAGGAATTACAACAAACTTCACTGTCACTGGTGGATATACTGCTGGGTTCATTGATGTATTTTTAAATGGTGTGAAGCAGAGAAGTGGAACTGACTTTACTGCAACAAATGGAACCACAGTAACCATGGTTCCTGCTATCAATGATGGTGATGTTCTTGAATTGCAAATATATGAAAATTTAACTGTTGCAGCACAAGAAAGTGGTATTACAACTGCTTCAGTTCGTGATGCCATTCAAGGTTATTATGGATATACCACTGACTATTATACAGTTGGTGTAGCAAATACCACTCAAGAGATTGGTGCTGGAACAACCACAATGATTATGCCTAAGGTAGCATCTGATGGAATATATCAATATTTGCCTACTATTATGACTGGTGTTGGCACTAATCCATATGTTGGAACTGGCGCAACTGTAGGTACAGGACAGACTGAGTTTTCACTTGCAGGACTGTCTTCAGGTTCTTCCTGCATTGTAAGAACTGCACTTGCATACAACCCTGATGATGATAACTCAAACCTTGATGTTCAGTTAAAGTTTACAACTAATACTGCCACTCAAGGAACTGGATTGACTAACTTTACAATTAAAAAAGAACAGGCAATCATTATGAATGAGGGTGCAGACCAACAATATATAAGTGAGAATCTATTTTCTTTCTTTGTTGGAACAACATTGGAGGGAACCTCATATGCAAATGCAGGAAGTTTCAATATTGAAGTTATTCCTACATCTGAGGGAGAACTTGAAGTCCTAGCAGTAACTGTCAACGTAGTAGCATAAAATGTCAAAACCAGTAAAAATCTTTGGAGACGCAGCACTAGGTTCTCTTTTCTTTGAAGGGGTAACAATTCCTCCTGCACCTTTAGGTGGTATTGTTGTAGCAGTTGAAAATCCTAATCGTCCAGGAAAGATTAGAATTACTAGATCAGACCTGCTGCAGAAAGATGGTGTTTCTCCAAGAGTTCTTTTCAAAAGAATGCGTCCTACTAGAGTTAGGAATAAACAGAACCAACAACTTATTGGAGATCTTGGGTTTAGTCTGGCGCAGGTAATAAGTTATATCAATGATGAGGCAAATAGAAAAGCAAATGAAATTGACTTCCAAAAAAATGGTTCTTCAGTTGGTAGTGGTAACACAGTAAACTTTACTGGTGGTATTGAAGATGTTACAGTTTCTAATGATGTTGCGACAATCGCTATTAATCAGGTTGGTATTACAACCAGTGGTGGTTATGTTGGCACAGGTATTACATTATTTGATTTTAGAGGTAGTGGTGTATCTACTGTTACTTCAATCGTTGGTGGCGCAACAACAATATTCTTTGAGGGAGGTAGTGCTGGCAACCCTGTAACTAGTGGCATAGTAACTGGAGCAGGGTCTACAACACTTAGACTTACCTTACAGGATTCAACAAATGTTAATATTGATGTAACCAATCTGAGAACCACAACAGCAATTGGTTCATCCACAAACTACTTCTTCCTCAATAATGGAGCACAACTTTCTAGTAATGACCATGACATTGATGGTGGTGTTACATTCTATAATCAAAAGTTGAGGAGAGGAGAAGAAATCGTATTCTCAACTCCTGGTAATGCTGCTCACATTGGTATCTGGAATGGTGGTAATGGTATAACTGGATCTGCCAATGTTCGTAACAAATCCAACTGGCAGGTCAAGTGGCAGTACAATCATTCTGCTCTTGTTTGGGAAGCAGGTAACCAAAATGTCAATTCTACTGGTGTAGAATTGA
>VMHT01132144.1_pt1 | contig 22289 bp, 18 predicted proteins | sample 4693611 | NCBI WGS metagenome assembly VMHT01 (sample SAMN12280063, study PRJNA550983) | marine metagenome | isolation source: seawater sampled from same location over 5 years 0.02-0.2 micron viral filtrate | place: USA: collected off the coast of southern California halfway between the port... ...
CTCCTTTTGACGTTGACCTAAACCTCACTGAGTTCGGTCGGAGACTAAGGAATGTAACTGAAGGGCCAGACACTAATACTGTCGTGGGTCATCAGACACAACGAGTCGTTGGGCATAACGCCGAAAGACGTTCAAGTATCCCTGCAAACTCTAAAGCGCGTGCGAAGCGTAACGCATCTGGCTTCATCGAGTTTGATAACGAGATCAGCCCGACTGTTCAAAGAAAGATTTTTGAACTAGCCTCAGCGGGTTACCCCGCAACTGTAACGAGAAGCATCTCTTACGGTATCCCACTCCCTAAAGGTGCTAGTGAGGTTGCCCTTACTGAACACGCCGCATCGTATGTCTACGCACTTTACCCAACCGTAAAAACTAAGAAGCCTGTCGCAGGCTCGATCTTCAGAGGCACGAGTTCACGCACACGGTTCAATCCAAGAACTGGAAAAACTGAGACTGGTCAGGTAACTGGCTTCCTTGATGAGCGTGGTATTGGTCAGTTTGATAATGACCCTATTGTGACTGTAGAGATGTTACGCGCAGGTATCCCTGTTGCTGTTCCTAGCACAGTCAAAAACATTAACCCTTCTATTATTGTTGAGAATGGTTACGTGAAAGACGTAGTAGGACCAACTCCTGATGGGGGTGCTTTAGAATCTAAGGTGGATTCTGTAGAGAAGTTCGCCACTTTATATTTCGATAACTCAGTTGCGGCGATGATGCGGACGAGTGTTGATTCATTTAAAGCGGTTGATTTACCAAAAGGTGTGTCGAAGTTTGATGAATCGAACGGTGCGATCCTTGAAGGTAGTTTCGGTAGCACTACTGAGATCGTAAGAGCTATAAACAAGTTTGGTCTTGAGCTTGATAGAGAAGGGGACGGACGTAACGAGTTAGCACAATCCCGTTTTGAGGCGTCATCTGGACCACTCAGTGTGGAGGGTGTAGCCGCCGCAAAAGACAGAGCCGACCAGCAGTTCTTATTTAACGCTTACGCTTTTGAGCTACGTGATGCAATTCAGAATGACCCTAAAGGTAAGGTAGGGAAGCTCTTGAGTCGGATGAACGTCAAAGAGGCTACTGCTGCACAGCGGTTACTTCCGTTCATTAAAGTTGAAGACGTTAAAGAGCTTTCCAACAAACAGATTCTTGAGACGTTTATTGATCAGAAAGTTATAAACAACCCTGACTTCTCAGCTAACTCTGCCCCAACATACGCTTCAGTTATTTCTAAAGCGGCTGAGGAGATCAAGTCTCAGGAGGACTATATCATCCAGAGGCGGGAGAGTGAGGCCAAGGCTTCGTTGCCAGACTCTGACCTCGATACGTCTTCTGGTAGGTTGAACGACTTCATCAGTAACTTCGGACGTAAGCCTGATGGAAGTATAGCTGATCCGGCATCAGTAGCTGCAATGGTTAGTGGAGCCGTGGACTCAGCTATCGACGCAATTAATACTGACCAGAAGCTTCGTATAGCTGTTGATAGCATTGTATCTAATGGAGCATTCGATGGTTCACCAGAAGTTAATGAGATGGTGAGCAGCCTGAAGCCCTCTGACTTGTTTGGGATCTTCTCGTCATGGGCCGTGTCAGGTAATGGACGTGTCCGTAAGTCGGTCAAAGACTTTATCAGTTCGCTAGAGTCTGAGGAGTTTAGCATGGGTATGTCCTTAAGGAACGCACTCGTAGCAGCTAGGTTTACTACCCGCCCACGAGGTATGGCGTTGTTTAACCCACCTGCTGTAGCTGAGTTCCAGTCATTGTTTAGTGATATAACAAACGTTGAACTAACGTCTGATGAGGCTCGTAACACGATGATCGCTATTGACGGCGCGTTACGCACTCGCCTATCAAGCGCGAACCTCACTGCCACTCAACGCCAACAGATTGCTTTCGAGAACGAAGAGACTATTGCTGATTTAGGTCTTGAGAGTGGTAACGCTGACAGCGTAGTCACAGCTCTCGAAAAAGTCGCGAAGACAGACAAGAACCCCAACCACAAGCTCGTCGCTAACCTTCTACTTGAAGACCCATCGTTTATTAAAAGCGTTAAGTTTGTCATGGGTGAAGGAGACGCAGACATCGCTGGAAAGTACGTCAAGACAATCGACGGTAACCACACGGTCTTCATCAACCGTTCGACTGGCAACGGTCGTGGGTTAGTTAACACTCTACTAGAAGAGTACGTCCACGCATCGGTGTCAGACACTGTGTCGCGTATCGACGACTTACCTAGAGGTAACAAGAAGACGGCTGCACTAAAGTTAAAGGCTTTATTTAATAAGACTGACGCAGCTTATCGTAGATCAATTGCTGATGGAGTTCCACCTAATCCAGTTATTGAGAGTGGTCTTGCTAACCTTGATGAGTTCGTCGCTCACTTCTTATTGTCTGGTGACTTCCAGAAGTTTATTAAGACGGTCCAAGACCCGCAGACTAAGTTCTTTAATTCTATTATCGAGTCTATGGTATCTGTTTTCCGTAGGGTAAGTGGGCGTGAGCTTGACCAGTACACATCCGCGTTCAAGGACATCCTTGATCTCGGGCGACACACCCGTAAGACGACCACAACTAACGCGAAGGCGTTGGGGGCATCCACTGCTAATGGTGCGTTATTCAGTGCGCCGACTAAGGAGGCTGGCGAACCAGAAGTAGCTCCTACAACAGAAGCTGAAGTAGAGGCAGAAGTTCTAGATACAGAAGGATTACCGGAAGGTATGTTCGATAACATCGACAACTCAAATAGAGCGGACTTGCAGTCCGTTGCTGAGTTCATCCGGTCACTGGTCCCACCATCAATCGCGATTAAAGAACGCATGAACGAGGACGGTAGCCTCGCAGGAGTAAGTCCTGACGAGTCTGCGATCTTCATCGACCCCGTAGTATTAGCTGAGGAGATAAGAGGTCTTAGTATCCTAGCTGCTAAAGGAGTCGTCGGAGTTAAGATCAATGAAGAACTAGCTCACACCGCCAGCTTTAACGCGCTTACACAGGCGGAGGTTGACGCTTATGTTGACGCACTGTCTGACGCTGACTTTGATGTTATCATTAGAGAGTATACGTCCAACACACCTGACCCAGCTTTTGCTCAGAAGTTTGTCGCAGCTCTAGCTTCTGAAGATCCACAGGTAGTTCTTAATGCTAAACGTGCGCTGGCAGAAGAGAAGCTGCGGATGTATCTCCAGAAGGCTACTCGCGGTTTCACTACAGAGGAAGACTACAGGTTCTGGAAGTCAGAGCCGTCCTTACTCGCCTTGTTAAAGCGTTACTTTTCAGGAGCTATCCGCCGCTTTGCATTCAACCGCAAGCAGATCGGTGGTGCAGGTGGGGCCGCGCTTAACAAGATGATAGTTGAGATGAGGGCTATCGAGGTTGGGTTTGTTCGTCAGCCTAACTTCCAAGCTTTCGATGCAAACAATCCCGAAGCTTCTTTCTCATCTTTTGTTAGCATGTCTAACCAAGACTACGCTCGCGACGCTGTGAATGCAGCTCCTACCGGAGAGCAGACTGAGTTGGATGTGACCAACATCGGGGCCGACGTTAAGGAAGCTAAAGCTAAAGCAAAAGAAGCCGCAGGGAGGTTAAAGATCGGAGAGATAACCCGTGAGGAGTATAACGCTATAGTTGACGAACTCTTACCGCTCGCTGAGTTCGACGAGGTTCCGGTTCCAGCAACACTTGAAGACATCCAGAGAGGGTTAGGGAATCGACCTGTAAGTAATCAAGACCCAAGATTAAAGAAAGAGCTTATTGTTGAACCTGAAAGTGTTCCTGAAGGGGAGAGAATTCAGTCACGTCTGGACATTCCTTCGTATGACCAACAGAATGTATGGGTAGTTTCAATCCATAAAGATACTGGGACACAACGTACCGGCCCTATCCAAGGCTACTCAAGTACTGTTGTCTTACGTAATGTTGGTTTCAATATAAATAGCGAGAAAGCTGCACTTAATATCGCTACAGGTAAATCAAAATCCACCATCGCTACTATGGTAGGTGACTCAGTCTCCATGACTTCTGAAGCTGCTTACGAGTACGCACAGGAAGCGAAGGCTAGTGGTGAATGGGTAGAGGTAGGGATGAACCCACAGAGGCATTCATACTTTTACGTTAAAGAAACACAAGAGCCTGTTGAGGGAGCGAGCGAAGTCATTCAGGTTGGCGGTATGGTTCTAGCCAAGGTTGAAGGTCTGAAGGTTGCCAAGAAAACAGACTACCTTTTCTCAGCTCCAACCGGATCAATTGCTCACGTTTACGAGAAGGAAAAAGGTAAGTTAGATAAGATGAGGAAGGCAGGTCGGGTGCGTGTCGCACAAGACATCCGCCAGTTCTCTGGCTTCAACGTCTTATTCCACCAGCCTGATACAGCGTTTGCGGGAGAGGTCACCTTCGATGGTGAGACACTAGTGACAGGTCAAGGTGGAGTCTATTACCCTCTGATGTTCTCTAACAAGAACTATTTCTGGGCTTCTACTAGAAGCGCAGCAGTCGGGATGGCTAAAACCCTCAACGAGATTGGTAAGAGGAACGGCGATAAGATCTACATGGCACTTACGTCTGCTGACGTGAATAAGTTATTCTCCTCAACTACGATGTCTACAGCGACGATGGACTTCTTTGGTAAGCTATCTGAAAGAGAAGGTTTTTACGGTTTAACTAAAGCTCAATTGAATAAGATACTTATTGAAGCTAGTAAAGTTTCAGTACCTGTGGACTCTGGGAACCCTAAAACGTTTAAAGACGTTCAGTTAAAGGAAGGGTCTAAGTACTTAGGAGAAAACATCGCGACGATGCGGGAAGCCCTTGAGCCTGATAATTCAGTCTTTCCAGTTCGCAAAGCCTTTGTAGAGAAAATTGCTACGGGAGTTTCTAATGTAATTAGCAGCCCAAATAAGAAGGACATAGACGCTACGAAAAGGACGATTAATAGACTCAAAAAAGAAATACAGAAGTTAGTCGAAGCCGGTAACGATGCGTCTTCTCTTGAAAAAGAACTCACATCTACTCTGAAGGCCCAAAAAGTTCAGAGTAGAAAAACAAGGCAGGCGATGAACATTAGTGAACTCCTCATTAAAAATAATGATTACGCTAAAAGCGAGATCAGAAAGGGGAAGCTATCCAAAAACTCGATTATGCAGGGCTTAGGTAACATGTTTACTGAGCCGTTTCTTAAAACATTCCAGAAGCTGGATAAAAAAGACGCAGCAGGTAACGTCTACGCGATCCTTGAACTTGACGGTGAAGTCAAAGCTCTTGAGACCCCGAAAGAGGATAGCCATCAGAGCTACCCATACACTATTGTCAGTACATCGAATGCCGAACCTAAGATCCACGTCCTTGAGAAATCGTATAAGTGGAGCGACATCACACGAGACATCGACTCCAAGAGGAGTATCAGAGACGCTGCCGCAGAGTATGACATCAAGATCGCGAAGGAGAAAGCCGTCTTCGCTAAGTCTGATGCGGTCGTTAAGGCCAAAGCAGCGGGTAAGAAAGCACCTACCTTCTCTTCGCCATCAGGGTTGCAAGACCCAAGGAAGGTCTACTTCCCAACGTCTGGAATGTCTAAGAACAACCTTGAGTTAGTAGAACCCGACGAAGAAGCGGAGAAGAAGTCTATGCCGCTGTTGTTCTCTGCACCTACTGGTAAAACACCTCTTCGGACTGGTCTTAGCACGGCTTCTTACGTTGATTTACTTGAGACATCAATGTTTGAAGTCGGTAACGACAAGAAGCCGAACAACATGTTCACGAAGTGGGTGTCTAAAAACTTGTTCGGAGAGGTCAGCGAACCTGTCCGTAGGTTTATTCAGTATCGTTCTTTCTTTGAGAAGGCCGTCGGAGACAACGTCGTTAAGTTCAAACGTGAGTTAGATAATCTAATCGAAGAGACTTACGGTGGTTTTGAAAACGCGCCGCTGGAACTCATCGCTCAAGCACAAGGCTATCGAGAAGGGGGCTATGTAGGTGATGAGCAGTTAACTAAGCTAGATGAGTTATACGAAAAAGCTCTGGACGACATTTCTGAGCGTAGGAAGTCAGGAGACATCACTGCCGATGAAGCTAGGGCAGAAATGGGAGCCGCACAGAAAGCTCACGAAGACGGTATAGCAACCGCAGAAGACGCTGGCATAAAGCAAGCAGAAGAAGATCGTAATAAAGCCTTAGCAGAGATAGCCACGGTGTCACCTAAGTTAGCTGCTTTCATCGGTGAGATTAGGCAGAAGCATATCATACCGATCCAGAAGAAACTGGTTGATGGTGGTCTTGATGGTGACGTAAGGTTAAAGATTGATAGGACAGGTCAGGTCTACTTGACGAGGTCTTACAAGATGTTCACTGACGCCACTTACTTTGAGATGGTGAAGGAAGACGAAAGCTACGCGGACGTCCGTGAAGCGGCAATAAAGTTATTTGAAGACCAGTTCAAGAAAGACACTGCCCGTAAGTTAATGGAGTCTGACGATAAACCACTGACTTACCAAGAGGCGTTGGCTATCGCCGATAAGAAGATGAAGAAGCTTAGTCCTAACCCTAACACGGGCTATGGTCAGGTGATGCTAGATGAATTCCTGTCGAACTACGATCCAAGTGCTGGTGGTAGTAGTAGCTCTACTACAGCGGGGATGAAGATGTTGATGGATAACTTCGCACGTCGTAAAGATTTACCTAAGCCTATCCGAAACCTACTAGGTGAACACGGTATGGATAATGGAACTGACTTAATCCTTCGGACCTACTCAACGGTTTCTAGTATTGCAGCACAGCAGACGTTCCTTGAGAATCTACGTAACTTCGGTATCGATGCGGAACTGATGGTTACCGCCCAGACCATGTTAGCTACGGAAGAGAATCGTAAAAAGTACGCAGAGTTTGTTCCAGTCAGGAACACTAAAGCGGGCCGTAACAACGACCCGATGGCAGACATCTACGTCCACCGTGACTTCCAGAAGGCGTTGGATATGACGCTCAAGAACTCTTATACTTCAGAGTTTGCAGACACAGCAGAGAGGACTGTCAATGGTGCGCTCTCCATCGCGGCGAAAGCCTCTGGTGGATCGATGGCATTTAAAACAGTTCTTAGTATTAGTCACCACGTAAGAAACGGACTCGGTAACCTATTCTTCGCAACCGCACAGGGTTACCTTCGTTACGATAAGTTGTTCGTGTCGATGGGCGGTGCTGCTTGGAAATCTTTGCGCGGCACAAACAAAGAGATCGACCCCGTTGTGTCTGAACTTATTGGTCTCGGTGTAGGTGGTAACGATATCAGGGCAAACATTATGTATGACTTGTTTACTGGTAAACAAACACCAGAGGGTATCCACAGGCAGCTTGAGGAACTCATGGATAAAGCGCAGATCACTAAGACTAAGAAAGGTTTTGATTTCTTAATGAAGAAAGCGCAAGACCTCTCAGCCGCGCTCGATGACGGTTACAAGGTAGTGATGTATCAGCACGAGCTTAGTGTCCTCCAGAGGGCAGTAGAGGCTGACGGTCCTGACGGTAAGTTACCCTCTGACCCTGTTGAGCTTAAAAGGATGGCTGCGCGTAAGATCCTGATGACAGCTCAGTCTTACAGCCAAGCACCGCCGATTGTTTCGGAGATTACCAAGTCTCCTATTGGGTTACTGTTCTCTCCATTCCTACGATTCAAAGCTGAGACATTCCGCATCCCGTTCAACACTTACAAGCTAGGGCTTGAAGAAATCCGTAGTGGAAACCCAGTGCTAAGGACAAGGGGTATCCAACGCATAGCGGGGATGACTAGTGTCTTAGGTGTCGTGTCAGCCGCTATACCACTCTTATTATCCGCCCTATCCGGTATCGGTGATGATGAGCATGAAGATGAAGCCATGCGTTCCGGTATTCCAGAGTATCTTCGCGGTAACACTTTCTTCATGTATACGTGGGGTGGTAAACAAAAGTCGATAGACTTCACTTACGTGAACCCGTTCGCAGGTATAGTTGACCCTGTCCTCCGCTCAATAGAGCAGATCCGGCAGGGTAACTTCAGCGAAGCGGGAGCCGCATTCGCGCTCGGTTACTTGAAAGACCAGTTCCTCGACACACAGATCTTAGCAGGAGCCGTGATCAACGCAGCCAAAAACACTAACCACACTACAGGCAAGCCGATCTGGAACAAAGGAGCAGACGAGCCGACTGAGGTCGCTTCCAAGCTCTTCGGTTATGTGTTCAGCGAGGCTTACACACCAAGGATCTGGAAGGACGCCGTTAAGATGTACGACGCGGGGTCACCGTCGGGAGTTGGTTATGCTTTCCTTGAGGCGTTCCGGCCCTTCCGCATACACGATGTCGATTTCGAGAATCAGTTCCAAAGATACCTACTGGACCACAAGAAGCGTTACGCAAACGTGAAGAGTGAGTTGGGAGAACTTCGGAAGAACGAAGCGATGGACGACGCCGACATCCGCGAGATCATCGACAAGAACATCGAGAACCGTAGGAAGATGAACTACGAGCTGATGCGCGTCACGAAGGGCTTCTCCTCACTTGGTGTCCGCAACGATAAGTTGATTAGTATCATGAACGACATGAAGATCGGACAGAACCGGATCAAGCTACTGTCTCACAACTACATGGATAGACCGTCGATCAAGTACATCCTTGAGTCACTCCTCAGTAAGGACGATCCAGAGATGGTTAACAGGGCAGACAAAGTCTACGACTACACGTCCACAGTTAACCGCTACCTGCCTGTCCAACCGATCACTGAAAACAAATAGGATTTAGCTTGGATCATCCATGATAGTATTAGGCCGCTGAAATTAGGAAATTTTCTAATCTGGGAAACGGCGCGACTTCTCAGAATGCGGTTCATAGGCACAAAAAAAAGGAGGTAGGGATTTCTCCCCACCTCCTTGGTGCTATGTTCAGTAGTGAGCCGCATCAGGAAAGATGATCGGTGCCAGCCAGTCGGGCGGGTATCGTTTCTTCCAGAGCAGGTCCGGCCAGATTGATTTAGGTGCTACCCATCTTCTGTAGTGGTCCCTCCACATTCTAGGCTCGCTAGGCAGGGAGCCTATCGGGCCAGCTTGAATATCAGGCAACCTCAAAACACGTTGGGCGACTGCGGACAATCGATTCCCGAATCGGTAGGTAAGCTCTGCCTCGCACTCTTTCGCGTAGTCAGTGGTCCATTTAAGGTTAGCAGGGCTGCGACACGCCCACCGGAGGGTAAGGTCATTCTCATCTGAGCGATTCTCAGAGGCTTTAAAAGCTAGGTTCCCAGCTTTTTTCATCATCCCCCGCAGGTCACGGTCGCATAGTTCGCGAGCCGCGACTGCGGGATCTCGATTGAGGATGATCATCGATCAGCACGCTTCCGGTCAGCACGTTCTTTCATCTCACGATATCGACGGTCTTCATTCCTCATCGCGATATAGGATACGATACAGATGGATACTGGCATGGCTAAGATGCCAATAGCAGTTAGGGTTACGTGGTCCATTAGTCTTTCCCTTCTTCTAACAAGCGGTTTCCCTCTACTTCTTCAAAGCAGAAGGCTGACACGTCTCCAGAATTTACAACTTCCCCGCAATATTTCAGCAAGGAATCGTAAGCCTCCTCTTGGTTTTTAACGTCGAGGATATCTAGGTATGATACTTTAATTTTCATCCTAGAATGTTGAACAAGGTTTGAATAACGGCACGAACGATGGTGTCGATCCCGACGTAGTGAAGAGTCGCGACGGCTGGAACAAACCAGATCGCGGTCCATATTAGTGTATTAGTTTTAACCATAATGTTTATTGGAGGTTCATTTACTCCCGACTACGCCCCGCCGTTAGGCGAGACGCAGGGTGGGAATTAATGCTGTTTAGGCAAGTGCGAGGATACGCTGTGTGTTTGCTTCCAGATCAGTTGACTGGAAACGTCCACTTGTCAGGTATTCCGCGAACTTCTCCTTATTGTTGGCACCCGTGCCAAACTCAGAGGAATAAGCTTTCTTACCCGCCGTAGCGGTGCGGCCTACGCCATCCCCGCTGGTCCAGAACTCAGTCGCGCCGTTAAGCACGTCATAAAGCGACTGGCCGCTGTTACCGCGACCACTGATGGCTAGATCAGTGATCCCGTCGATCATGTTAAGAGAACGGGTTTTGAATCCATCCTCCAATTTCTCACCACGCTTGAATGCTTCCGTAACAAAGAAGCCACCGACGACCTGCCTGATGTCATCGCCACCGACCTTGTGGGCGGCGAGCGTTTCCATCTGCTCCTTGAATACCTCGCGAGACGTGAACACGTCATTGAGGTATCGGCTGAGGTCAGCACACTTCGTGGTGGTATCACCCTTGTGGCGGATCTTTAGGTCCACGTTTTTCGTGCCGTTCATGCTGGCACGTAGGGTGTTATCACAGACAATGCGTGTCCGGCTATCGTGGGTGTGGAACGAGCCACCGTCATGGTGGGTAATGAAGTTGAGGTTCGAGTAGAACCTATCTCCATTGACGATGAACTCTCCATCGTCCTCGCCAACTGCGACCGACACGAAGAACTTTTTAAGCCCTCCCAGAGTACCCATGCATGAGATTCTATACTCAAGATCGGTCCCTTTGAACGCATTAATCATAGTCTCCAACACCTGCTCGTTCTGGATGATCGAGTAACGATCACTCACAACATCGAGCGTGACACTCGCGTCATTCTTATCGCGGGTTGTCAGAGCCTGAAAATTAGGAACTTTCAGTATCTCTGGCCGCAGGGATTCAGTTTTAGGATGGATGAATAGCGGCGTCTTCTCCACTTCCGGTAGGAGGTGGAACCTACGCGCTACCTCAACATCCTCCAACGAATCGTAACTGACCCTGTCGAGGCCGTGCCAAGTACGGTACTTGGAACCATATGGGCGAACGACAGTATCAATTTCAGTGATATTATGTGACATAATTTATTTCTTTCTAGTTTATTGTTGTTTGGTCTCAGTAGGATCATCGTGATCCCCTGAATGATGCGCCTTGCGTGATACAAGGCGCACGGTTCAGGGTTCAGGGTTCAGGGTTTACTTGTTTTTCAACCATTGCTTGATGGCTGAATCCATGACCTCGAACGAGGTCGTCTTATCTTCCGGCCTATGATGGCCGTGCAGGAGGATTCCAACTGGATTCCCGCCTTCATCGACGGGGCAGTAGTTATCTGTCCCATGCCAAGTGGATGGAACCATCCACAGCATGATCTTATCTTGGGCCTCCCGCCACTCTTTCGAGTTTCGCTTCAGTTTCAGCCCGTAGCTGATATATTTCTGAGCTTTCTGAATCGCCATTGCTGGCGATTCATCGAAAGCAAAGCCGAAGCTTGTAACGGCGAGGAACTCAACTGTTGTTTTTGCTTTAGTTTCCATAGCCTACTGCCACCAACGTATTGGAAGCAGTAGGCTATAGCCACCAGAAGGTGGCACATAGCGTTTAGTCTTGCCAGTCTCGCTCTGCATCTTCCCTACCATGCACGAGGTAGGTGTGCCGTTCTTCCTCGCCCTCTTTATATGCGATGGCCCAGATCTTAGAAGACTTCTCCCCATTCGGGAATGAGTCAGGGATCACGTAGCCACGGTAAGAGGTCGGGCAATCCACGCTTTCTTTCTGAGAAAGAGCTGCGTCGAATGCGAACTGATATAACTGGTCTGGTGTTATTTTATTCATAGCCTTCGATCACCAGACAATGCTGGTAAGCGAAGGCTATGGCCACCTTCGGTGGCACATAACGTTAGGGTTAGTCCTCGATTTGTCTCACGATCCCATCGTGGATTTCATCAGAAGTCTTCCGAAGGGCGAAGAGATGCTCACACATCTCAGCTTTAACCGCTTCCGCTTCTCCTTCACCATCACCATCCTTCACGTAATGGTTTCGGGGGTGAAAGGACTCGAAGGGGAACCTCTCACGCACCAGCTCTAGCGCGTCATCGAAGGCTTCCCATTCCTTGATTAGGCTCATTTTGGATGAGCCATTTGTGTGGATTGCTGGCGTGCCAGCGTTTTCTTTTATCATTGCTTTAGTTTCCATAGCTCGCAACCACCAGACTAGCTGGTAGCTGTGAGCTATGCCCCGCCGAAACGGGGCTGGCTGTTGGGTTAAAAATTGGGTGCGTCAGGATCAATCGACTTTGGTGGGCTAGCGATGACTTCTTCAAAGCGGCGGTGTGCCTCATTCTGGAAGCGTCTTAGCTCAGTGACATCGAATGATTGCGGATCTTGAGTCGCGGATTCGGCGACCATCTCGTAATGGTCCCAAAACTTTGTATCACTTAAAGATCGGATTTTTTTAGTAGTCAGTTTTTGTTTTGTCATAGCATTCAACCACCAACCCTTGTGTCCAACGCAATATTATTCAGGACTCCATCGGACGTAATGTTTAAACCGGATGGCACTTGGGGGTTGGTAGCTGAATGCTATGAGCAGCACCAGTGAAGGTGCTGCTCTATAAACACTAAACAATTAAACTTATCTTAGCTTTCAAAGAACGATGGGGATCTGGTCTAGGACTCAGAACACAGCGACGGCTGCTGTGGCAATAGTCAATCAGTAATAGGTGCATTCCGCAACAGTTATTTTAAGGTTTCTTTTAAATATCCTTTTTTAGTGTTCAAGATAACAGCAAATCTTGTCTAATAGCGTTTCAATAATTATTCGATACTGACCTAGCGAACCGACCAAACCCTCTCAGATCGCATCTGAGAGCCAAGAAACACGTAAAGCTTAAAATGAATCTATTTAACTACTCAACCGAACATACCCATTCTCCTCCTCTATAAAGGAGCAATTGCCGATCACTCTATTTATCCTGTCAAGTCAATCACTTAATCACCTAGCAACATACCCGATTAGGGGTAAGGGAATCGGGAATCGGGAATCGGGAATCAGGTTGCGATGTGATGTCTAGCATCATCGAACCCCTGCCCTCCTCTGCCGACCGATGAATCTCGAATCCTGAATCCCTGATCATGCTTCCTGTATCGCTGTTCTCTGGATCGTGATTTATTTTTTCGTCGCTGCTGGATGATGATAGCTGGTTCAGGGCTCAGGATTCGGGATACGCCACCGGTGGGTGGCCATATTTTTTTTTCGGATGTCGTGTATATATATCGTATTATAGAAAAAAATTGACGAGCGTGTTGTTTTTGATAAAGTCAGATATGCCCAAATATGACCCTAAAAAGAAACGTGAGTATTATTTAGCGAACAGAGAAAAAAGACTCGCGTACCAAAATAAGTATTACAGAGAGTCGAGAGACCGTTTTAAAAGGCGAAAAGAGATAAATGAAGTTTTAGAACCGGAACAGGAACAAGCGCGTAAAAAGAAGTTAAGTGCTTACAATAGAGTATATTACGTTAAAAACAAGACTCGTATACTCGCTCAAAGGAAAAGGTTGACTACCTGCAACAACGAAAAAAAACTTTTCTATAGACATTTACTCTTTATAGTAAGTATATAAAGAGTAAAGAGCTGAGGAAAAGTTTTTTATCTGAACTAAGACCTAACTACATTGTAAACACATGGAAGAGAAAACAACTTATAGGCCCATCTACGGAGCTGCGAACTACTTAATGGGTTCTGATGATTGCGTGGTAAATGTAAATTCTAACAAGAAGTTAACTAAATTTTGGAGGGGGAATTACTACGCAACTCGTGTTGTAGCCGACGACGGTAGGCAGAAATGGGTTAACCATAATTTCTGTAATGTAGCGACATCATCAGAGCCACCAGATCAAGAAATGGTTACTGTTGAAGGTTATCCTGACTATAAAGTCACGCCTTGGGGCGCTGTTTGGAAATGCACGAACCTACCAAAGAAAAAACGAAACACCCCGTTTATTGTATCGAAGCGGTACTTACACGGGAGCGATTATGTCCGTTTGGTTACAGAAGATGGGAGAGTCCACTTAGTCCGAGTTGATAAGATAATGGAAGAGGCTTACCCAAATGATTGACATTGACTGTCAATTCAATATACTCGCCAAGTATGTCAAACTTAATTGACTTAGACGGCCTCGACTTAGGGAGCCTTGATGAAAAGGGTAAACCTGTTGAAACACGTCTCAAGGATGTTAAAGCTGCTATTGGTATCTTTGCAACCTTGCTCCGAGCTGATGAGAAGTCTGCTGTCAACCGTTCTCGGATCGATAGTATGTTTGACGGCGTTGCGCCTTACAGCCAATCACAGTTAGCGGCTAGTGGTCAAGGTCTCAAGACCAACTTGAACTTCGGGGAAGCGCAGCGTTTGCTAGACATCTCTCTTTCGGCCTACGTTGACCTCTACACCTCTTTGGAGAAGTTAGTGGAGGTCAAGGCTACGACGGGCGAGAGAAGCGAAGTAGGGCCGAAGGAGGACATCGTAGCGGAAGAGCTGACAAACCTCTTCCGCCGCTGGCCAGAGTTTCATAGTAGTTACCTCCGCCTTTGCACACAATTTATTAAGCACGGAGTTGGCATTGCCTACTTCGACTCACCGGAAGACTGGAAGTTCCGTATCGGTGGTTTTGCAGACATCTTGATTCCGCGTCAGTCGCAAGCGTCAGAGAATGCAATCGATATTGCCGTTGGTCGCCGCCAGTATCAGCTACATGAGCTATACCACTTCATTAAGAATGAGAAGGCGGCTAAGGCAGTCGGCTGGAACGTAGCGGAGGTTAAGCGAGTCATGATGGAGAACGTCAAGACTTCGGGCCGCGCTTACACGTCTGGCAATACGTATTCTGATTACGAAGCGTTGCAGGCAGAGATCAAGAATAACGATCTCTACACAGGCATCCAGAACCCTACCGTTGACGTGCTGCACTACTGGGTGCGAGAGATTGACGGTAGCGTGAGTCATTACATATCCGCTGAGTCTAGTCCTAAAGATTTCCTCTACAAGAAGGTCAGTCGCTACGATACACCTGAGCAGGCGTATATCTTCTTCACATATGGAGTTGGTAGTAATGGCACTTATCATTCGATTAGAGGACTCGGCCAGCGGATCTTCTCCCACGTCCAGACAAGTAACAGGCTTCGTTGTCAGCAGATTGATGGCGCGATGTTAGCGTCGTCGGTGATGATCCAGCCAGAGAACCAACGCTCGTTGGATGAACTCAGCTTTACGTTCTATGGCGCATACGCAGTGATGTCACCTAACGTTCGTATTGTTGAGAAAGCTATCCCTAACTTAGGCACAGCGGTGCAGCCAGCTTTGCAGGATCTTTCTCAGCAGCTCTCGTTAAACACCGACACGATGTCGCCGTATGGGCCGAACCAGACTTCACCATACAAGAACCAGATGCAGGTTGTAGCGGACATGGATGTGGCTACACGGATTAGTGGTTCAACGCTAAACCTCTTTTATTCAAGTTGGACTCGCCTGATGCGCGAGATGGTCCGTCGTATTGTTCAGGTCAAGCGGCCTGATGCGGCGATTAAAGATTTCTTCGACCGTTGTGAGAAGCGGGGCGTGGAAAAAGAATTTATTAAGAAATTAGATGTCGCACAGACCAAAGCAGTTCGTTCCATTGGTAATGGATCGCACGCAAACAGACTCGTCTCGCTTCGCGAGCTTCAAGGCATTAGTGGCCAATTCGACGACGTTGGTCGCCGCAACCTTACTCGTGACATCGTTAGCACTCGTGTCGGTCACGACCTCGCGGATCGCTATGTTCCGGCGCAAGAAGACGACAGGCAAACAGTAGATACCAAGATTGCTTATCTTGAGAACCAGCAGTTGCAACAAGGCCAGCCAGTTCCGGTCGTCTCTAGCGAGATGCACGGCCAGCACTTGCAGCTACACGTTCCGTTGTTGCAGCAGTTCATTCAGGCTATCAACGAAGGTCAAGCAGATCCGCAACAAGTTCTTCCGGCATTGCAGGCACTTTACCAGCACATTGGTGAGACCGCCCAATACGCTGCTGGTGATCCCGCATTGGAGGCCGTAGTGTCCAACGCGAAGCAGATTCTCCAGTATGCTGAAGAAGCGATTAACAACACCATGAAGGCGTTGGAGAAGATCCAGAGAGAGCAGCAGCAAATTTCTGAAGAAGAGGGTGGACAACCCCAAACGTCTGAGGTAGATATGAAGCTACAGAAGGCGCAAGTCGATATGCAGATTACGCAGCAGAAGGCTGAACTTGAGATGGCTATTAAGCAGAAGAAGTTCGACCAAGAGCAAGCGATCCGCGATGCCGAAGCCGCCTTGAGGTTTCGTGAACAAGAATAATGCCAGCTAAAAAGAAAGCCACAGTTCCGATCAAGCTGGAACATTGGTTCAAAGATTTAAAGTCGGTTACAAGGCTACGGGAGCTACTGGATGACCCTGCCTTGCAGCAGGCGATGGCAATTTTGAAAGAGGCGTCTGGTCCGACGGTTACGTCGTTGGACGCAGACCCGCAAGCGAACAGCCATAAACTGGCTTGGTATGCGGGATACAGAGACGCCTTTAATGATCTGGAGAAGCTGACTCATCGGCCCTCCACCACTAAAACTAACCAACCAGACGAATGGACGCACCTGTAGAAGCCGCCGTAGAGGCCACCGAAGCCGTAGAAGCACCAACTAATGTAGAAGCTTTACCTGACGCCGCTGAACCGACTTCATTTGAAGCCACGTTAGAAGCAGCGTTTGCTAACCTAGATCAAGCACCCGCAGAGCCTGAACCGGAGCCAGCCGCAGAGCCAGAGCCAGTCGCTGAACCGGAGCCAGTCGCTGAGGAATCGTCGGAAGAGGTTCAGGATACGGGAAACGAGGTTCAGGAATCAGATGACCCAATCGAAAATTTAACGGAAGACATCGGCGATGAGTGGACTCCTAAAGCGGCTAATCGTTTTAAGGAACTCAAGACTGAGTTGAAAACAAACCGTTCTGAGTTAGATCAGTTACGGCAACAGTCTAAGGAATACGAGTCAAAGATTCAGGAACTGACGGGACTAGCTGAGAATAAGGATGTTGAGCAACTTCAAGAGAGGCTCGCTCAATATGAACAACAGCAGGCTCTATCAAATCTGGAGCAGACTCAAGCGTATCAGCAGGCGGTATCGCAGCCGTTGGAAGCACTCGTTGAGCAGGCCGACCAGATTGCTGACAAATATGAGGTTGACTCAGATGCTTTGATTGATGTGTTGTCGTTAGACGACCCACAAGAGCAAGAGGAGCAGTTGGCAGAGCTTATGCCTAATGCTAGTGATCGAGATAAAGCTAAGATCTACCGGATCATGGAAGATATTGACCCAATCTTACAACGCCGCGAGCAGCTTTATGAGAACGCAGATGCCGCGTTGCATGAAGCTAAATATCTCGAAGAGCAACAGAATGCCGCAGCAGCCGCTGAGAACGCTCAGTTGAGGCAGAATATCACTAGGAATGTCGTTGAAAGAGTCCAAGAAAAGTTGCCATTCCTTAAAGGAATCGAAGGGCTCGACATGTCAGCTATCCAGCAGAAGGCGTCAGAGACTGATCCTACTGTCCTCCATCCTGTTGACCACGCCTACAATGCGGTATCAGCCCAAGTGTTCCCGACAGTTGTTCGACAATATCTTGAGATGAGGAAAGAAGTTGAGTCGTTGACTGATCGCCTTGCTGAGTATGAAGACGCAGAGCCAGCGATGTCTGGTCAGACTAAGGCACCAGCAGCCGGAGCCGGAGTATCAGATAGCGCAAGCTTTGAGGAGCGAGTGAACGCTGCTTTGGGTGCCGTGTGACCCCGTTGACAGATCACCAGACAATGTTAATATGCGCTTATCAGTTGGGTTGCTCTAGCCTTAAATAGTTCTAAACGACTGGTAAAGCACATAGAAACTCAGGTTGCTCTAGCCATTGTATAGTTCTAAGAGGTTCGCCCTAAAACTCTTTAGTTTCCGACCACGTTGGCTGGAAGCGCAAACTCTTATTTATTTATTACAATGTCTGATTTTAACCTAGCTAATGGCACTACTGCCATCAACACTATTCTCGCTGAAGAAGCTAACCGCATCGGCAGCGACATCTACTCACGCACTCTCCACACCTCTCCTTGGTTGGACCTCACTAAGCAGACCGCCTTCGCAGACGGAATGGGCTACCAGCAGACCACGCTCGTATATGATCGTGCTATCGCTACCACTGACGCCGGAGGTGATACCGCTGCCGGATCAGGTGCTTGGACTAATGTTGGAACTCTCAACGCGAACGCTAACTTTACTGCTAGCAGCAATCAACCTCTTAAAGATACTGCTGCCAGCGCCCAAGGTGCTGCTGGAGGAGTTGACGGTACAACTACTGACAATCGTTCTTTTGTTCAGTTCAATAAGCAACTTAAAAAGTACAACCTTGAGCGTGCTGTAATTGAGTCTCCTCGCATTTCGATTGAAGACCTCCGCTTCGCTGCACACCGTCAGGAGCAGCTTCGCGCCATCATGGACATCATGACGCAAGTTACCCGTAACACTTGGGAGGACCGCTATCGTAATGAGTTTGAGAAAGCTTCCGACAATGTTGTTCAGTGTAAAGCCGCTGGTTCAACATTCACCGCTGGTAAAGAAGGTGATTCTATCCCAGTTGCTCTTGGAGACGTAGACGCAGGAACAGATGGAGCTGATGACGCTCTAGTTGCTGACGCTAACATCTCTAACGCAGTTCTTGATAAAGCTTACTTCCAGCTTATCCGCGCAGGTGCAGGTTCTAACGCTTACGGTCGTGAGAACGGTCGTCCAGTCTTTGCTCTTGTATGTTCTTCTGAAGCTTCTTATCAGCTCCAGACTGAAGCCGGATTCCGTGATGACGTTCGCTACAACAACGCTAAGGTAAGTGACCTGATCGCCCCACTTGGTATCGAGAAGTCCTTCCGTGGCTTCTACCACCTCGTTGATGATCTTGCTCCTCGATTCGGAACCGCTTCGGATGAAGTGACCTCCGCTGCTCCTGTTGATCGGTTGGTCCCAATTCCTCCTTACAGTGTTACTGGGGGTAAAGCTACTCCTAACGGCGACTATGAGTCGGCAGAATATGAAGTAGCCTTCATCCTCCACCCTGAAGTTTGCGAAGCCCAGATCCCGAACCCACTTTCTGGTGGAAACGGACTCAGCTTCGATCCTGTCAACTACCGTGGTAAGTTTGATTGGAAGAACATCGCTAACGAGGTTACTAACCCTGACGGAACTGTCGGATTCTTCCGTGGTGTTCTCGCCAGTGCTACCAAGCCCATTAAGACTGAGTTTGGTTACGCAATTATCTTCAAGCGCACTTCCAGCACTCCTGCTACCTAATTAATCTAGTTGAGTAGGGGGTGTAATACACGCCCCCTACTTAGCGTAACTTATATAGAATTATGCCAACACTAGATGACGCACCAACAAGTCAGGTAGCTTCCTTGACTGGAACAAACGCCGCAGTAGCTACAGATGTAGCCACTCGTGTCCACGCAGACGATCTAATTCAGATCTATGATGCCTCTGAGCGAAAAGCTAAAACGATTAAGCTTTCAGAACTCGCTCTTGCGCTTCAGGCGACTCTTGATCCAGCCTAATCCCGAATCACGTAACACTTAACATGAACCCCGTTACCTGTCTCTAAAACGGGTATCGGGGTTCTTTTTTACAGAAACATTTATTATGTCACCAAGAGAATTATTAAATCTCCTAAGTAACCTATCTCCGCAGGAGAGAGCTGTTTATCAGCAGCTTGTGGAGGGCCGTGCGAGAGCTACTGCCTTAACGCCTACCGCAAACGTAGCCCCGACAACCCTTGCCACAACTGGTGGTGGTGGTGGTGGTGGTGGTGCGGCCCGCTTACCGTCAGGAGGCGGTGGTGGTCAGATCATCCCCGCTAATCAAACTACTGCTACAGGAGGTAGTTCAAGAGCTAGAGTTCCTAGGGGCGGGCCAGTTGTTGATGCAAAAGTAGCGTCGAAAGCCGGACAAGCTGCGAAAGGGTTTCTAAGAGGTTTGGGTAAAGCTGCTGTTCCTTTACAGGCAGCAATGAATGCAAAAGACATATACGATCTTACTTCTGGTTATGTAACTGGCGACGACTCAGCTCAAGAAGAGGCTAATAGAGATTACCAAGCTATGGGAGACGACGGGGTGCTGATGCGGATGGGTAAGTCAGCTATTAACCCAATTAACACCGTTGCAGGAATGTTTGGGACGTTATCACAAGCCGTAGATGATACGGGTATGGATATCGATGCAGAAGCTAATCGCATGGCTTTACTTCCACAGAACCTTGAAGCACGCGACACAGGCAACGCCCGTGACGAAGCGATGGCTGAGTATTTTACTCCAGAAGAGCGGGTTATGGTTGAGAAGATCGCTGTTCATGATAAAGGTTTGTTGGGTGCAGTTAGAGACGTCCAGACGCCAGAGCAAGCAAAAGAACTTCGTGATTACTTCTTCGGAGTGTCTGAACCAACCGCTGAAGATGCTGTTGATCAAGGTTTAGCTCCTGCGTTTGAGGATGAAGGTATGGCGGGAGCTTTAAAAGCTGAAGCTGCACGTCAAGCTAGCAACGAAGGCATGGCCGGACAGCTAAAAGCTGAAGCTGCACGTCAAGCTAGTGTTTCCGCAGAGGGAGCTAGTAATGAAGAGCCTGCCAAAGCTGAAGAAAAGCCTAAAGAAGACTACACGCAACAAGCTATTGACCTGTTTCAGACTGCTCACTACACTCCGTTTGACCCTAAGTCGTCTACGGACAAAAAGAAGTTAGCTCAGATGGTTGAAAAGTTAGAACGAGATGGGGGTCTTGGAGAGAAGACCGCGAATCAGTTCTCCTTAGAGTACTACCGTGAATTCGGCTACGTATAATGAACGACGTATATCAATCCGAAGATTCTCCTCAGCATGAAAATGCTGAGAAGGATCTGGAGATGATTCATCAGCAGCTTTCCAATGTGCAAGCTAATGTTGAGGCACTCTTGCAACAATGTGGTTGTGGCTCGCCTAAGCTTTCGGAAGCGTGGGTTCAGTCAAAAGTGACGTTGGCTAATGACTATCTGGACACGGTTCATTCCTACGTCGTGAACGGAGGGGACGCCAAACCGGACGCTGGACAAAAAGATCCCGATAATGTAGGATTCGTCATCGCCGTAGAGAAGGCTATGACTGATGGCAGCAGCAAAACATAACATTACAGTAGGTCGCGGCGAAGATTTTTCGTTCACATTAACGATAGCGGGAACGCCTGCTGTTAATTTAGGGAACGACCTTTTTAAAGCAGAGGTTAGGCGCGATGCAGGGAAGCCCCTTGTCGCGACGTTTACAGTAAGTATTACTAACGCTACAAACCCCGCCACTGTTTTAGTTAAGCTTCCTAAGGAAGAGACACTGAAGTTAGATGGGAACGCCCGATACAAGTGGGATTTGTTCCGTATTATCGATGGGGATACAGGTGACCCTGCTGAAGGAGACACAGTCCGCCTAATCTATGGGGATCTTCAAGTAGAGAATAACATCACCGACTTCTAATGTCTTTAACAGTAAATGAGAATGAGTATGGATTAACCGTTAGTGAAACCCCCACACACAGTCTGACTGTCAGTGGCACTAGCGCCCCGTTAACCATTGCTAGCGATGATTTAACTTTAACGGTTAGTGATACACCTACTTCACTGCTTACCGTTACCAGCTCGACTGACCCGTCGATAACGGTTCAGGACAACAATATACTGCTAACTATTGACCAGTCTACGGGGTCAACCTCGTCGGCTAATCCCTTTAACCAGAGTTTAAATACGACGGACTCCCCTACCTTTGCCGCTATAACGGTTAGCGGGACGGTAGATGGGCGAGATCTCTCTGTAGACGGCACTAAGCTGGACGGAATAGCGGTTCAGGCCAACAAATACGTCCACCCTACCTACACGTCCCGCAGTATTAATACTAGTGGGGCATCTGTATTAGACGAATTTACCTCCGATGTTGCAGGTCATGTAACTAATATCACGACTAGGACGCTTACTTTAGCTGACTTAGGGTATACCGGAGCTGCGGACGCCAACAAATACGTCCTACCGACATCGTTTACAGCGAGGAATATTAATACTAGTGGGGCGCACGTCTTAGATACATTCACATCTGATACGTCGGGTCGTGTAACGGGGATCACTACTAGGCCGTTATTGTTAGCCGATATCGGTTATACTGGAGCAACAAACGCCGATGTGACGCCGTCGTGGGTTCCTTCGTCTAATCCTAACTACTTAACAGCAGCCAGCACAGACTTAGACAGCCGCTACTATACAGAGACTGAAACAAACCAGTTCCTAGCCTTAAAAGCCCCTTTAGCTAGTCCTACCCTTACAGGCACACCTACAGCGCCAACACCTACGCTAAGTGACAATAC
>VMHT01004890.1_pt1 | contig 22287 bp, 22 predicted proteins | sample 4693611 | NCBI WGS metagenome assembly VMHT01 (sample SAMN12280063, study PRJNA550983) | marine metagenome | isolation source: seawater sampled from same location over 5 years 0.02-0.2 micron viral filtrate | place: USA: collected off the coast of southern California halfway between the port... ...
CACAAGAGGTTCGTGTTGTTAATACACCCGATGGATACAAACTCCATTTCTTAGGAGCAGGATCTGATAAAATTTTTGAAATGGATATTAATTTCTAAATAGTTAAAAACATCTCATGAGCAAAACTAGACAAATTGCAAATATGGTTTCTAGTGGCACTGATGCTCGTATGAACATACCCAACTTTACAACCGCACAAAGAGATGCTGGGTCCTTTGATGCTGGGTCGGTAATATACAATACCACTTCAACTAAATTGGAGTTTTACAATGGTTCTTCTTGGAAAGTACTACCTGGTATGACTCTTGGTCTTACTGTGGCACTTGATGGATGATAAATAAAAAGAGATTCTCTTATTATTGAGATGATTAACGAAGAGGGACTAAGAGATTGGTTTGGAAAGTCCAAATCAAAAGATGGCAAGAAAGGTTGGGTCAATGTTGTAACCGGCGATTCTTGCGCTAGTGACAAACCTGGTGAAGGTGTTCCTAAATGTGTATCATCTGCCAAGAGATCTAGCATGTCTAAAAGCGAAAGGAAGGCAGCACAATCAGCAAAGAGAAGAGAAGATCCCGGACAGCAAAGTAAGTCTGGAGCATCAGCACCAACAATGGTAAAGACTGACCGGAAAACCAGGAAGGAAGAAATGGAAGTCAACGAAGCAGCAGATAAGAAAGGTAAGGGTTCGGGTAAAAAAGATGCCTGCTACCATAAGGTTAAGTCTCGCTATTCTGTATGGCCATCTGCTTATGCCTCTGGTGCTCTTGTGAAGTGCCGCAAGAAGGGTGCTAAAAACTGGGGCAACTCATCCAAGAATGAAGAGTTCCTGGCACTTCCTGAGTTTTCAGAGTTACAGATTAAGGCAATGGAATCTAACGGTATTGAAGTTGAAGTTGTTGAAGCTTGTTGGGACGGATATGAAAAGAAAGGCATGAAGACTATGTTTGGTAAGAGATATCCAAATTGTGTCAAGAAAACAAAGGCAAAGACCAAGAAAGAAGAAGTTGAACTTGATGAGAAGTGTTGGGATTCTCATAAGCAAGTTGGGATGAAGAAAAAAGGTGGCAAAATGGTCCCCAATTGTGTACCCAAGAATGAAGAAACTCAATCCGAGAAAGACAGAATTCTTGAGAGATTGACTCTTGGTGAAGGTATTGAAAGAATCCCATCAGAATCAGGAAAAGTTTATCTCGTATCTTTTCTTTGGAGAGGGAAGTATATGATGATGAAGTTGTTCTTCCCTGAACTCAAGCAACCTAATAAGAGACAAGTTCAAGCAGCGATGGACAAGGTTTATCCTGGTTCCAAGGTCATGAGATTTGATGCTTCTATGTTGGATAACAAAGATACCTATATTAGAGTACCTGACATGTCCGAAGAAACTGAAGTTACTGAAGCGGTGAAAGGTCAAGATACTGAAATGAGAAAAGCAGCATCTGTCGAAAGAAAGTCAGGTGAAAAACGTCTTGCTCCTTCAAAAGGAAAAGGATATGCTGACCAGCAAAAACAATCCATTAATTATATGGATAAGAAAACCAAAAATAATAAAATTATTGTTGGTATGACTCATGAAGAAACTGAAGTTGCTGAAGGAGCCGCTTGGACAAAAAAGTCTGGTAAGAATAAAGAGGGAGGTCTAAATGAAAAAGGACGCAAATCTTATGAAGCAGAGAATCCTGGTTCTGATCTGAAGGCACCATCTAAAAAGAAGGGGAACAAAAGAAGAGCATCCTTCTGTGCAAGAATGAAAGGTATGAAGAAAAAACTAACTTCTGCGAAAACTGCTAATGATCCTGATTCTAGAATAAATAAATCATTAAGAGCTTGGAACTGCTAACACTTCTTTATGCCTGAAAATATCTATCTTGGGAATCCAAACCTTAAAAAGGCGAATACCCAAATTGAATTTACAAAAGATCAAATTCAAGAATATCTTAAGTGTAAGGAAGATCCGGTATACTTTGCGGCGCATTATGTAAAAATTGTGACGTTGGACCATGGTCTTCAACCATTTAAGATGTATGACTTTCAAGAAAAGTTAGTTAATAATTTTCACGCAAATAGATTTAATATTTGTAAGATGCCACGCCAGACTGGTAAGTCTACGACTGTGGTGTCTTTTCTTCTACATTATGCTGTTTTCAATGATAGTGTAAACATTGGTATTCTAGCAAACAAAGCATCGACTGCCAGGGAACTTTTAAGTAGGCTACAAATTGCATACGAGAACTTGCCTAAGTGGATGCAGCAAGGTATTCTATCTTGGAACAAAGGTTCTCTGGAGTTAGAAAATGGATCAAAGATTCTGGCAGCTTCTACATCTGCAAGTGCTGTCCGAGGCATGTCGTTCAATATCCTATTCCTCGATGAGTTCGCTTTCGTTCCAAACCATATCGCAGATGCCTTCTTTGCCTCTGTTTATCCTACTATTACTTCCGGTCAAAGCACGAAAGTAATTATTGTATCCACACCACATGGTATGAATCATTTCTACCGTATGTGGCACGATGCAGAGAAGGGTCGAAGTGAATATGTTCCAACGGATGTTCATTGGTCAGAAGTTCCAGGTAGAGATGGTAAATGGAAAGAACAAACCATCAAGAACACATCCGAACAACAATTTAAAATTGAGTTTGAGTGTGAGTTTTTAGGATCTGTTGACACGCTGATTGCTCCAAGTAAACTCAAAACATTAATTTATGAAAATCCAATTAAAAGAAATGCTGGATTAGATGTATATCAACCAGTGATAAAGGATCATGATTATGTTTGTACTGTTGATGTAGCAAGAGGTGTTGGAGGGGACTACTCTGCCTTTACTGTGATCGACATTACAGAATTTCCACATAAACTTGTAGCAAAATATAGAGATAATAATATCAAACCGATGCTATTTCCTAGTGTCATCTATGAAGTATGTAAAAGTTATAATGAAGCATTCATCTTATGTGAGGTAAATGATGTAGGAGATCAGGTAGCGAGCATTTTACAATATGATCTAGAATACCAAAATCTGTTGATGTGTTCCATGAGAGGTAGAGCAGGACAAATTGTTGGACAAGGATTCTCTGGTCAAAAAACCCAACTAGGTGTTAAGATGTCCAAGACCGTAAAGAAGGTTGGTTCTCTTAATTTGAAGACTATGATTGAGGAAGATAAATTTACCTTCTGCGATTATGAAGTTATTTCAGAATTGACTACTTTCATATCAAAGCATAATTCATTTGAAGCAGAGGAAGGTTGTAATGATGACCTGGCAATGTGTTTGGTAATATATGCTTGGTTGGTGGCACAAGATTATTTTAAGGAGTTGACAGACCAAGATGTCAGAAAACGATTATACGAGGAACAAAAGAATCAGATCGAGCAAGATATGGCACCCTTCGGTTTCATTGTCGATGGATTCGATGATACTTCTTTTGTTGATAATGAAGGAGACAGGTGGCATACCGACGAATACGGAGACATGAGTTATATGTGGGATTATCAATAATGGATTTAGATGCTCAATTCGATGTAAATCATCTTTTTCTGAATGAAAGAAAATGTCGGACTTGTGGCAAAACAAAGAATCTAATAGAGGGATTTTATCGAACTAGAAAAGATAAAGGTCAAGTATTATCATCATATTCATATGAATGTAAAAAATGTACAATAGATAGAATAAAGAAAAGTAGAAAATCCTAGTGTTCACGTCTTGTTCACGTCATTCAAATTACTCAAAACTCTAAATATTAATAGTTAATTTGAGACATTAAGGAGAGAAACATGGCGACTCCTCAATTATCTCCGGGCGTATTAGTCAGGGAAATTGATCTTACAGTAGGTAGAGCAGAAAACGTTCTCGATAATATCGGAGCGATTGCTGGTCCATTTAGACTGGGACCCATTGATGAAGCTACTGCTATTACAACTCAGCAGGAGTTGATCGATGTTTTCGGCACTCCTCAGAGTAATGACAGACAATACGAATACTGGATGACAGCATCTGAGTACCTCAACTACGGTGGTATTTTGAGTGTTGTAAGAACAGACGGAAGCAACCTAGTCAACGCAAACGCGGGTGTAGGTATTGGTTCTTCGGCTTCACTGAAGATCAAGAGTTACGATGACTATCAAGAAAACTACACTTCTTCCACAAGTTACTACTATGCTGGTAGGAATCCTGGTCAATGGGCAAACCAACTAAAAGTTTGTACTATTGATAACGCAGCAGACCAAGTTCTTGGAGTCAGCACCAACAGCCTTGCTGGTCTTGGTATAACTGTTGGATATGGTGTTACTGCAGTACTTTCATCTGTAGCAATCCCTGGCGCAGGAACAACAACAAGCTTTAATGGAATGCTCAAGGGCATCATTACTGGTGTTTCAACTGATGCTACAAACAGCAATAGCACAATTGATGTTAAAGTAGTTTCCAGAGTTAACACTGCTGGAACAGAGTTCTCAATCTCGTATCAAGAGAACAATCCTGCTCAATCATTTGAATCAGCAGACGTTCTTACAATTCGCAACAATGCTGGTGGTTCAGAAGGAACTACTTCCGCTACTTCCGCCGAAGACTGGTATGATCAGCAGAAACTGCAGATCAACAACAGCTCAATCTTCTGGAAAACGATTGCTCCAAAACCCATCGATTCAAACTTCTCCTCTTCAAGAGGTGGTGGTGGTGATGCAATTCACGTTGCGGTCGTAGATGATACTGGTTCTGTAACTGGCATTGCTGGTAATCTTCTTGAGTCGTGGACTTTCTTGTCGAAGGCACTTGACTCCGAAGCAGATGGAGACGCACCTCTTAAGAACTACTATAAGAACTATCTGGCAATTAATTCAGATTGGATCTTCCCTGGTTACAACCCCTCGCAGGCAGCAGATACCTTCCACGGAACTACTCCTGTCGCAACTGGATTCTCAACTGACTTCTCCCCTGTAACTAGAGGTGATGGTCTGTGGGGTCAAGAGGCAAGAGATGTTCAGTTTGCCGCAATTGGTAACGTTGGTTACAATCTGCTTGGTGGTGCCGATTATGGTGCTAACGGTGGAATGGCGGGAACCTTGGGTGATCTTAACACCTCATACAACCTCTTCTCTAACAGGGACGAAATTTCAGTTGATTATCTGCTGATGGGTCCTGGATGTTCAACCGAACTTCAGTCTCAAGCGAAGGCAAATCTTCTCATCTCTATTGCTGAATTAAGAAAAGACTGTATGGCAGTTGTTTCTCCACACAGAGCAACTGTTGTTGGAGAAACAAATACGACTACACAGACTAGTAATCTAATCAAGTATTACTCACCTATCACTTCTTCGTCTTACGCGGTATTTGATAGTGGATATAAGTATACATATGACAGATTCAACAATGAGTTCCGCTATGTTCCTTTGAATGGAGACATTGCGGGTCTAATGGTTAGAACTAGCATTGAATCATTCCCTTGGTTCTCACCTGCTGGTCAGCAAAGAGGCAACATCAACAATGCTGTCAAACTGGCATATAATCCCAATAAGGCACAGAGAGATGTGCTTTATGGTAACAGAATCAACCCTGTAATTAACCAGAACGGTCAAGGAGTCATCCTATTTGGCGACAAGACTGGTCTCAGTTACAGTTCTGCCTTTGATAGAATCAACGTTCGCCGCCTGTTCCTCACAGTCGAGCAAGCACTTGAAGAAGCAGCAAATGATCAACTCTTTGAACTTAACGATGAGGAAACAAGAGAGAACTTCGTCAACATTGTAATTCCTTACCTGAGAGATATTCAGGCACAAAGAGGAATTGAAGAGTTCACAGTTGTCTGTGATGAAACTAACAACACGCCTGCTGTCGTTGATAACAACGAATTCAGAGCGGACATCTTCATCTCACCTGCGAGATCCATTAACTACATCACTCTGACGTTCGTCGCAACCAGGTCTGGAATCTCATTTGATGAAGTAGTTGGCACAGCAGCCTAATCTACTAATATCAAACATTTAAGAGGAAAAACCAATGCCACAAACTAGAACCTTATCACAATTCAAAAACAGATTGGCGGGCGGTGGCGCTCGCCCCAATCTATTTGAAGTTAATATTCCATCGTTCCCTGCTGCTCTTGGTAGAAGAGTTTGGAGAAATGGTGGAAAAAGAGAAAACGGAACCTTTAAATTCTTGGCTAAAGCGGCTCAGTTGCCTGCTTCCACCATTGCTGAAGTACCCGTTCCTTTCAGAGGTAGAATCTTGAAGGTTGCTGGAGACAGAACCTTCGATACCTGGACCGTAACCATCATCAATGATGAGGACTTCCAACTCAGAACTGCTTTCGAGCAGTGGATGAACGTCATGAGTAAGTTGAATGATGCGACTGGTGTTACCAATCCATCATCCTATATGACTGACGCTTATGTCACTCAACTGGGTAGAGGTAGAGTTGCCGAATCAACGAGAAACAGAAGAGGTGGAAGATCTTCCACACTTAGAAACTACAAGTTCTTTGATGTCTTCCCAACTGAAGTTTCTGCTATCGAACTGTCCTATGACAACACCGATCAGATTGAAGAATTTACTGTTACCTTCCAGGTCCAGTACTTCACGATTGGTAACGCAATGAACAGAAACAGAGGCGCTAGAGGTCAGGTACTGATTCAGTGATAAATAACTAGAACGAACGTTTCTAGTCTTATTAATAATGGCGAGATTATTTGGATTCTCAATTGAAGATAACGATAAAAACCCGCCAGGGGTAGTATCTCCGATTCCACCTTCTAACCAAGATGGATCTGAGCACTACGTCTCGTCGGGTTTTTATGGTTCATACGTTGATATCGAAGGAAAATATAAGAATGAGAATGATTTAATTAGACGATATCGCTCTATGGCATTGTATCCTGAATGCGATAGTGCAATTGAAGATGTTGTTAATGAAGCAATTGTATCAGACACTAATGACAGTCCTATTTCAATTGAACTGTCTAATCTAAAAGCTAGTGACGGTATCAAAAAGAAAGTAAGGGATGAATTTAAATATATCCTTGAACTGCTTGATTTTGATAAAAAGGCACACGAAATCTTCCGCAATTGGTATATTGATGGAAGACTTTACTATAATAAAGTTATTGACCAGAAGAATCCACAAAATGGTATTCAGGAGTTAAGATATATTGACTCATCTAAGATGCGTTATATTCGTCAGTTGAAGAAAAAAGGTAAGGATGGCACCCAGAATTTAAGAAATAATCTAGATAGAGACAATCCTACTACCTATAATTACCCAGAGATTGAAGAGTTTTTCATTTATAATCCAGGAAGTTCAACATCTACTGGTGGATATGGTGCTGTCAATCAAAGTACCAAAGGCGTCAGAATGACACGCGATTCTGTCACCTATTGTACTTCTGGTTTGGTAGATAGAAATAAAGGAACTACATTATCTTGGTTGCATAAGTCAATCAAACCACTCAATCAGTTAATGATGATTGAGGATTCTCTCGTCATTTATCGTTTATCAAGAGCACCAGAACGTAGAATCTTCTACATTGATGTAGGCAATCTTCCAAAGCAAAAGGCAGAACAGTATCTTCGTGATGTGATGATGCGTTATAGAAACAAACTTGTCTATGATGCTAATACTGGTGAAGTCAGAGATGATAAAAAGTTTATGTCTATGATGGAAGATTTCTGGTTACCTAGAAGAGAAGGTGGCAGAGGAACTGAAATCACTACACTTCCTGGTGGTCAGAATCTTGGTGAAATTACTGATATTAACTACTTCCAGAAGAAACTTTATAGAGCATTAAACGTTCCCGAAAGTCGTATCCAAGGTGATACTGGTTTTTCAATGGGTCGTTCATCTGAAATTTTAAGAGATGAGGTTAAGTTTTCTAAATTTGTTGGCAGGTTGAGAAAAAGATTCTCAGATATGTTTAACGACATGTTGAAAACTCAACTAATTCTGAAAAACATTGTCACTCCCGAAGATTGGGAAACTATGGCAGATCATATTCAATATGATTTCCTATATGACAACCACTTTGCTGAATTAAAAGAGACAGAACTATCAACAGAAAGAATCAACCTTGCTCAACTGTACGAACCATATATTGGTAAGTATTTTTCTAATGATTATATCAGAAGAAATGTTCTACGTCAGTCTGATCAAGAAATTGAAGAGCAGGATAAGTTGATTGAGAAGGAAATTGATTCTGGAATGATTCCTGATCCAGAGGAGATGGGAATCAATCCTGTCACTGGTGAACCTTTATCACCAGAACTTGGTGCTCCCGCTGATGCTATGGCAGCACCTCCAATACCAACAACACCTGAGATTAAACCACCAAAAGGTGGTGAAATCTAAATAACAACACACAAGTATTTTATACAAAATGGAAGAATTAATGGATTTGCTTGTTGCTGATGAGTCTCCGACTCAAGTTAGTGACAAAATTAAAGATATTTTGTTTGCTAAATCAGCAGACAGAATTACAAATATTCGTCCTCAAGTGGCATCATCTATCTTTGATAATCCAGTAGAGATTGAAGTGGATGATAACCCAGAGGAAGAAGTATAATAAATATTGTTTAGGACTTATTGTAATTTAAGATAATGGCCATCAAACCAGTAGGCATTAACACAGTAATTGCGACATCTGCTGCAGCATCTGCACAATCTTCTGCTATTTCGCAACAGGTTGAGAATATCAGAGTTGTAGCGGAAACTGTTGGATGCTACGTCGCAATTGGAACTAACCCAGTTGCCACGAATGAGAACTTTTATGTTACTCCCTCTGGTGGTGCTGAAGAGATTGCTATTGGTTTCCCAGCAGCACAAAGAGTTGTTGGAATTCTCACTGGTACTACAACTACAATTGATTTCCCAGAGGGAACAGGTTCTCCTTTTGCCGTAGGTGATGCGGTTACATTGACCGCTGGACAATCTAACTTTAATTTTGCTCATAAAATTGTATCATCTATTGACCAAACAAATGGTTCTGCTGGATTTTACAATACGAGAATTGTGATCGATTACAATTCATCCTCGGTAACAGATACATTTGATCCTAATAACTGGACTCAATTGAGAAAGTCAATCAAAGTCGCTGTTAAAGCAGAGACTGGATCTGGCAAAGCATATATCCAACAAGTACAAGTTTCCTGAAAAAACCAATGAAACTCATTAGAGAAGAAATCGAAACAGTTGATTTTATCGTTGAAGAACGCAACGGTAAAAAGAATATGTTCATTGAGGGTATCTTCCTACAGGGAGATCTCAAGAACAGAAATGGTCGTATGTATCCCATGGAGACTTTGAGAAAAGAAGTCCAGAGATACACAGAGAATCATGTTGCTGCTGGGAGGGCTCTTGGAGAACTCGGACATCCAGATGGCCCAACTGTTAATCTGGATCGCGTCAGTCACAAGATTGTTTCGCTCAAGGAAAGTGGCACCAATTTTATTGGTAAAGCAAAAATCCTTTCAACTCCTATGGGTAAGATTGCAGAGTCTCTCATTGGTGAGGGAGTTAAACTTGGTGTTTCTTCAAGAGGAATCGGATCATTGAAGCAGACAAGAGAAGGTGTAAACATCGTAGGTGATGATTTTATGCTTTCAACTGCTGCTGACATTGTTGCTGATCCTTCTGCTCCTGATGCTTTCGTTGAAGGCATTATGGAAGGAAAAAATTGGGTATGGGATGGCGGCATCCTTAGAGAGCAGCAAGCTGCTAAAACATATAAAACTATCAACACGTTGGTAGATCAAAAACAACTTGATGAGAAGAAAATTAATCTCTTTAATGATTTTCTCAATAATCTGTAAAAGATTCTAATTTATAAATAAATATAGATTAATTAAGGTTAATTCGGAGAGTAAAATGTCTCGTGGAGATTTACAAGAAATGGAGCAATCTAAAACTGCTGTGAACGCTAGTGCAAAGCCTGCCGAGGCGATGCCAAAGCTATCCAATCCTGGCGAAGGTCAGTCCCCTTCTTACGAAGATCTGGGCGGTCCAACACCCGAGAACTACAGGTCCGACGATGATTCTGCAAAGCTCAAAGAGCCTAAGATCAAAACCGTCAAGGATGTAGTTAACAAAGGAGCGAAAGCAGCGGACGCAATGGATTCATCTAAAAAGAATACATACGGCGAAGAATCAGAAGTAGATGAGGAAACTCTTGAAGAAGAGGAAACTTCTACTGATGAAATCGTTGCCGAAGAAGAAACTGTAGAAGAGTATAACGTTGAAGAAGACGTTAACGCTCTCCTCGGTGGCGAAGAACTCTCCGAAGAATTCAGAGAAAAAGCAAAGGTCATCTTTGAAGCCGCTCTTAATTCTAAAATTAAAGAAGTCCAAGAAACTCTGGAACTTCAGTATGCCGAAAGACTTGCTGAAGAAAAGGAAGGTCTTAAAGACACCCTGACCGAGAGAGTCGATGCGTATCTTGAGTACGTCTGCGAAGAGTGGATGACCGAGAACGAACTGGCTGTTGAGGCTGGACTTAAGACTGAAATGACCGAATCATTCCTTTCTGGAATGAAGGGTCTTTTTGAAGAACATTATGTAACAATCCCTGAAGAGAAATATGATGTGCTGGAAAGCATGGTAGAAAAACTTGATGAAATGGAAACCAAGCTCAATGAGCAGATCGACAAGAACATCGGACTGAATAAGAGACTCGCTGAGTCCACTGCCGATGTTGTTCTTGATCAAGTTTCTGAAGGACTCGCGTCCACTCAGAAAGAGAAGCTCGCTTCACTTGCCGAAAGTGTTGAGTTTGAAAGTGAAGAAGAATATCGTGAAAAGCTGGAAACTCTAAAGGAGTCTTACTTCTCTAGAAACACTCCCGCTGCTAAAGCATCCGCACCTCAAACCCTTTCTGAGGGCGTAGATACGACTGATGCTCCTGTACAAGCAGGAATGGATTCATATCTGAAGGCACTGGGTGCATTTAGAAACTCTTGAATTTATTATTAATTCAAACAAAACTGTAACTTAAAGGTAAAAGCAAATGTTCCAATCCGAGCATCTGCAGGAAAAGTGGAGTCCTCTCCTCGACTATGAGGGTCTTGATCAAATCAAAGATTCCCACAGAAGAGCTGTAACCGCTGTCCTGCTTGAGAACCAAGAAAAATTCCTCAAAGAGGAATCAGCATTTAATACAGGTATTAACCTGATGGAAACCCCCACCAATAGCGGTAACGCTGCTGGTGCATCTGGTGGTTTCGGCGCTGGCGCACCCGACGCTGGTCCTGTTGCTGGTTTCGACCCCGTTCTGATCTCTTTGATCAGACGCGCAATGCCTAACCTGGTTGCTTATGACCTGGCTGGCGTTCAACCAATGAACGGTCCTACTGGACTTATCTTCGCAATGCGTTCCCGCTATGCAAGTCAGAGCGGCAATGAAACCTTCTTCGATGAAGTAGATACCGCATTCTCCGGTCAGGATGATGGTCTTAACTTGACCGCTGGTTTCTCAGACGTTAACGCTGGTCTGGGTACAACCGCACAAGGTTCGGGCACCAATCCTTCCGTCCTTAACCCAGTTGGAACCGCAACCTCTACCGCGTATAACGTCGGTGAAGGTATGGTCACTGGCGATTCTGAGAACCTGGGCAATGGCACAGGCAATCAGTTCAACCAGATGGCATTCTCTATTGAGAAAGTCACCGTAACCGCTAAGTCCAGAGCTCTGAAAGCAGAGTACTCCTTGGAACTGGCACAAGACCTGAAGGCAATTCACGGTCTTAACGCTGAAGCAGAACTTGCTAACATCCTCTCTACTGAAATCCTTGCGGAAATCAACAGAGAAGTCATCAGAACGATCTACAAGATCGCTGAGCAAGGCGCTGTTTCTAACACCGCTACTGCTGGTGTATTCGACCTGGACGTTGACTCCAATGGTCGTTGGTCCGTTGAGAAGTTCAAAGGACTTCTATTCCAAATCGAGCGTGATGCTAACGCCATCGCACAAAGAACTCGTAGAGGAAAGGGCAACATGATCATGTGCTCGGCAGACGTTGCCTCCGCACTGACCATGGCAGGAATCCTGGACTACACCCCTGCACTGAATAGCAACTTGAACGTTGACGACACCGGTAACACCTTTGCTGGTACGATTAACGGCAAGTTCCGCGTCTACATCGACCCTTATGCTGCTAACTTGGCACCTGGTAACGCTACCGGTGGTAATCAGTATTACGTCGTTGGTTATAAGGGTTCTTCCCCTTATGACGCTGGTCTGTTCTACTGTCCTTATGTTCCCCTTCAGATGGTTCGCGCCGTTGGAGAGGACACCTTCCAGCCCAAGATTGGCTTCAAGACGCGCTACGGCATCGTCGCCAACCCATTCGCTGAAGGCACCACTCAAGGTCTTGGACGCCTCCGCGTCAACAGCAACCGCTACTATCGTCGCGTTGCCGTTAAGAACCTCATGTGATCACGGTTCACATATTTCTTGGAGACCTTCGGGTCTCCTTTTTTTATGTCTATTGATAAATAATCAGAAAGGATATGGCATCGAATCCTAAGCGTAGTGGTCTTAATCCATTAAGCACTGCTGCTCAAGTTAGAATTAGACAACCCATAAGAGGCAATAGTCTATACAGAAAAACAAAGTTAAAGCAGATTGCTGATAGAAACTTCTTACAACCCTCTGGGTTTAAGATGATTATTTCAAGAGCACCTAAGATTGCTTTCTTTGGGAATGCTGTTAATATTCCAGAACTCTTACTTGGTACAACGATTCAGCCAACACAGGCATTAAAGAATCTACCTCAACCTGGAGAGATCATTGAATTTGGTGATCTTACACTTCAGTTTATGGTTGATGAAAATCTTGAAAACTATCTTGAATGTCAAAATTGGATTCGTGGTATTGGATTTCCAGAAACTATAGATCAAGTTTATGATTTTCAAAATGAGTCAGAAGGAATTTCAAGACCAGACTTAAATGATGGATTAAATATTTACTCTGATGGAACATTGATTGTATATGATTCTCTGATGAACCCTAACTTCAAAGTTACATTTGAGAACATGTTCCCATACTCCTTGTCAACTATTCAGTTTGATGCTACACTACCAGACACACAGTACTTTACAGCAGAGGTGTCCTTCAAGTATGATATATACAACATTGAATCTGTGGGGTGCTGCCCTGATTAATTATGATTGATTTGGAGACAATCCAAAGCATGTGGGAGAGTGATTCAAAAATCGATCCAGATAACTTACACACTGAATCGTTGAATATTCCCATTCTTCATGCTAAATATTATGAGATGTACAATACTGTGATGCTTCTTCGCAAGAAGGCAGAACAGCAAAGAAAGAATATCAGACATGAACGATATGAATACTTCTCTGGTAAATCAGACCCAGAAGTATACATTAAAGATCCTTTTCCCAAGAAGATAAGAGATAAGGATACGATGCAAAAGTATCTTGATGCTGATGAAAAATTATCAAATTGTAATCTTAAAATCGATTACTATGAAACAACCTTAAGATATCTTGAAGAGATACTTAAACAGGTCGGTAATCGTACATATCAAATTAAGAATGCTATTGAATTCATGCGGTTTAGTTCAGGACTAGGATGAACCAAGAAGAACCAATTTACGACTACAGTATGAACGTTACAATAGATGACGTTCGTCTTTTACATTACTGCGTAAAAGAATCCATCAGAGTTTGGCCAGGTTCTCCTGCTAGACCATATGAAGAGCAGGAACATATGTGGGCTATGAGAGACCAGTTTCAAAGAATGCTATTAGATTATCAGTTTACAAACAGTTAATAAATATCTCTAGGTGAGATTTTATTATGGCTGACCTGGTTATTGAAAAGGTTAACGAAGTATATCTAAAAATTCAAACTGAACCACATGTAGAGTATGAACTACGTGATAGGTTTACTTTTGAAGTACCGAATATGAAGTTCATGCCTCAATATCGGAGAAGGCATTGGAATGGAGAAATTCACCTGTTTGATATTAGAACAAAAAGAATCTATGTTGGATTACTTGATAAGGTAATTGCATTCTGCGAGAAAGCAGGTTATTCATATAAATTTGAACCTAATAAATTTTACGGATTGCCATTTGAAGTCAATGAAATGGTAAACCCCGAGGGGGTTAAAGACTTCATGGCATCCATCACACCATTAAAACCCAGAGATTATCAAATAGATGCTGTATCTGATGCTCTAAGATATAATAGAAAACTTCTTATATCTCCCACAGCATCGGGTAAGTCATTTATGATTTACTCCATTGTAAGGTTCTTTGTGAATGCTGGTAAGAAAATTCTTCTAGTAGTGCCTACAACGTCCCTGGTCGAGCAAATGTATAAAGACTTCCAAGATTATGGATGGGATGCTGAAAACCACTGCCACAGGATCTACGCCGGTCGTGAAAGAGTTAATACTAATGAGGTAACTATTACTACCTGGCAATCTGTCTACCAATTAGATAGAAAGTTCTTTGAGGAATATGATGTGGTAATTGGCGACGAGGCGCACCTTTTTAAGAGTAAGTCTCTTATTGGGATTATGGATAAGTTACATCATGCAAAGTATAGATATGGGTTCACTGGTACTTTAGACGGCACACAGACGCATAAGTGGGTGTTAGAAGGACTCTTTGGTCCATCATATAAAGTCACAGGAACCAAGAAACTTATTGATGAAGGGCACCTTGCTGATCTTGATATTCAATGTCTAGTCTTGAAGTATAGACCAAAGAAGTTTGATACTTATGAAGATGAGATTCAGTTCCTGATTAGTCATGAAAGAAGGAATAATTTTATCAAGAATCTAGCGATAGATTTAAACGGTAACTCTCTGATATTGTTTAGTCGTGTAGAGGCGCATGGCAAGGTCCTTTATGAATTGATAAATAAAAATGTTAGTGAAGGAAGAAGGGTGTTCTTCGTTCATGGTGGTGTTGATGCTGAAGATCGTGAGTTAGTCAGAGAAATTACGGAAACACAAAAAGACGCAATTATCGTCGCATCTTACGGCACCTTCTCAACTGGAATCAACATTAAGAACCTGCATAATGTAATTTTTGCCTCTCCATCCAAGTCTCGTATTCGGAACTTACAGAGTATTGGTAGAGTCCTTCGCAAAGGCAAAGATAAGGTAAGCGCCAAACTATATGATATCGCTGATGATCTGACCACAGGATCAAGAAAAAATTATACTCTTAATCACTTTATTGAAAGAGTTAAGATTTACGTTCAAGAAGAATTCAATTATGACATTATATCAATTGACATAAAAGACTAGAAAAGGAGAATAGCCTATGATTGAAGATGATTTTTACGCAACTATAAAACTTAAATGTGGTGATGAGATCTTCTGTAAGGTAGCAGCATCAGAAGAAGACAACAGGACAATGCTATTGGTATCAAATCCAATTGTAGTATCAGAAATTAAAGTTAGAGGAACAGTACAAGGATATAATTTTGAACCTTGGCTAAAGACAACTAAAGAAGATATGTTTATTATGAATCTAGAAGATGTCTTGACAATGAGTGAATCAGAAGATATTGAAATGATCCTATACTATCAAGATTATATTCGTAAACAGAGTAAAGGGAACTTTGCTAAATTAGATAGGAAGATGGGATACTTGGCTTCTGTCCATGAAGCTAAAGAGGTTTTAGAGAAACTCTATAATAATAGCTAGAACTTATTCTTCAAAGGCGACAAACCTAGTCTATACCGTATTGAGTATCTTGTCAAGTGCCTTTTAATCTGTTATAATAAGTGAAACGGATTTGAACATATTATGGCTGTTAACAATGCTTATGGGGTTATGCCGAGACCAAAGAAATCAGAACATTACGTCAATAATAAAGATTTTCTTAATGCTTTGGAGTTGTACTTCGCTCAAGTAGCAAGAGCAAAGTTGAATGATCAACCTAAACCACCCATCCCTAGGTACATTGGAGAGTGCTTTCTTAAGATTGCCAATCATTTATCATACAAACCAAATTTCGTCAACTACATGTTTAAAGATGACATGATTTGTGACGGCATTGAGAATTGCGTTAGATATGTTCATAACTTTAATCCAGAGAAATCAAAGAACCCATTCGCATATTTTACTCAAATCATCTACTATGCCTTCTTGAGACGTATTCAGCAAGAGAAGAAGCAGTTAGAGATTAAGAACAAGATTCTTGAGAAGACTGACTTTGATGAGGTGTTTGACGCCAATGAGATTGACAGCCAGAATTATTCGGACTATAATTCTATCAAGGATGCTGTCCATTCCAAACTTCGTAACTGATGCTCGTAGCGATTATCACTGACACTCATTATGGTGCTCGTAAAGGGTCTAAACTCTTTCACGATTACTTTGAGAAATTTTATAAAGATGTATTCTTTCCTACTCTAGATAAGATGGGCATCACTCATGTAATTCATATGGGTGATGCTTTTGATAGTAGAAAGGGTATTGAGTTTAAGTCTTTGGATTGGGCAAAACGTGTTGTGTTTGAACCTTTGAAAGAGAGGAACATCACAATGGATCTGATGGTTGGCAATCATGATGCGTACTACAAGAATACTAATTCTATTAACGCAGTCGAGTTGTTGCTAAAAGAGTATGATAATGTGATTACATATTCTAGGGCACAGGAAGTCAAGATTGGCAATCTAAACATACTGTACATTCCCTGGATATGTGAAGATAATGAAAAGGATACTATTAAATCTATTAAAAATTCAACTAGCAAGTGTGCGATGGGGCACCTTGAACTCCAAGGATTTAGAGCTCATCGTGGATGCGTCATGGAGCATGGTATGGAAAGCAAACTATATCAGAAGTTCCAGCGGGTATTTTCGGGTCATTACCATACAAGATCAGATGATGGAACAGTCTTCTACCTAGGTAATCCTTATGAGATGTTCTGGAATGATGTAAATGATGTTCGTGGATTTCACCTCTTTGATACAGAGACGATGGAGCATACTCCCATCAATAATCCATACACTCTGTTCAAGATAATCTATTACGAAGATACTGATCACCAACTTTTTGACACTAGAGAATACGAAGGTAAGATTGTCAAAGTTATTGTCCGCAAGAAGTCTGATAGTGTTCAATTTGAGAAGTTTATTGATAAGTTGTATTCTTCAAATGTTGCTGATTTAAAGATTGTTGAAAACTTTGTTCTCAATGATGAAGATGTAGACATAGATGGATTAGAGACAGAAGATACTCTTTCTATTCTTGATAGATATATTGAAGAAGCAGACATTAGTCTTGATAAGTCTATGGTCAAAAATTTCATGAGATCAACATATCAAGAGGCTTGTGAATTAATTTTCTGATGTTTATAATTACTGTCGCAGGCAAAGAGAAAGACGGAGCATATTCAGTCGTAGATGATGACGGAGAACAAGTTCTCTATATTTTCGACCAAGAAGATGATGCCATGCGATATGCGATGCATCTGGAAGAGCTTGACTATCCAGAGATGCATGTGCTAGAAGTAGAAGATGAAGTGATGATCAAGACGTGCGAAATGCATGATCATCGCTATACTGTGATTACTAGAAATGACATTGTGATTCCCCCTGATAACGCGAATGATTACCTTTAAGACTATCTCATGGAAAAACTTTTTATCAACCGGGAATCAACCCACTACTGTTCAACTTGATAGAAAGTCTACATCTTTAATTATTGGATCGAATGGCGCTGGTAAGTCAACTATTCTGGATGCTCTTACTTTCTCTTTATATGGTAAGTCCTTTCGTAAGATTAATAAGGGACAACTGGTCAACAGTGTTAATGAGAAGAACTGTTTTGTAGAAATTGAGTTTGACATTGGCGGTATCATATGGAAGGTAGAACGTGGTATTAAACCAAATATCTTTAAGATATTCCGTAATGATGAAGAATTAAATCAGAATGCTTCTGCGATTGATCAGCAGAAGTGGTTAGAGCAAAATGTCTTGAAGATGAACTACAAGTCATTTACCCAGATTGTTATTCTAGGTAGTAGCACTTTCGTTCCTTTCATGCAACTTCCTGTATCAAGTCGCAGAGAAGTTGTGGAGGACCTGTTGGATATTAAGATCTTCTCTTCAATGAATGATATTGTTAAAGGAAAAATTAGACTTCTTAAAGATGAAATTAAAACTCTTGACCTTAAGAAAGAATCCTTAAAGGATAAAGTTGAGATGCAGAGGGGATTTATCAGTAAGATTGAGAGTCAAACCAAAAATGATATTGATAAGAAAAAGCAACTGATTACTTCTTATGAAGAAAACATCCATAATCGTTATCAGAATGGATTTGATCTTGAGAATCAGATGCAGGACTTGAAGAATGAAATGGAGAAATATTCTAACGCTACTAAACGTTTGAGAGATTTTGGTGGTATTAAAGGTAAACTGTCACAACGTATTGGTAAACTTGTAGGGGATCATAAGTTCTTTTCTGACAATTCGGTATGCCCTACATGTGGTCAAGATATAGAAGAATCGTTCCGTGTAAATAGAATTAAGGATTCCCAAGATAAAGCAGAAGAGTTGCGTAAGGGGTTTGAAGAACTTCAACAAGCAATTAAAGATGAGGAGTTGAGGGAATCCAATTTTTCAAAACTATCCCAAGAGGTGAGTTCGTCCCTTAATGGCATTTCTACTAACAATACTGAAATCACTGGACTCCAAAGACAAATCAGTCGATTGGAATCAGAAATTCAAACTATTACCACAGAAATCGAAAATCAAAGTATTGAGCATGAGAAGTTAGCAGAACTAAACGAATCTCTTCAGGAAACATACGATAATCTTGCTGAAAGAAAAGACAAAGTATCATATCAAGACTTCATCTATAATCTTCTCAAGGATGGTGGAGTTAAGGCAAAGATTATCAATAAGTATCTCCCACTCATTAATCAGCAGGTCAATCGTTATCTGCAGATGATGGACTTTTATATCAACTTTAAGTTGGATGAAGAGTTTAACGAGACTATTGAAACTCCGATTCACGAAGACTTCACCTATTCTTCTTTCTCTGAAGGAGAGAAGATGAGGGTTGACTTGTCTCTACTTTTCACCTGGAGAGAGATTGCTAGACTTAAAAATTCTGTTAATACTAACCTCTTGATTATGGATGAAGTGTTTGATTCATCTCTTGATGGATTTGGTACAGAGGAGTTCTTGAAGATTATTAGATTCGTAATCAAGGATGCCAATATCTTTGTCATCTCTCACAAGACTGGTCTTGAGGATAAGTTTGATGAGGTCTTAAAATTTGAAAAGATTAAGGGATTTAGTAGAATGTTGAGTTAGATAACAATGTAACTAAAAGTCATTAAGTTAGCATACGCTGACTATATAATACAGTGACGGAGGTTATTATGCGTAATCTTATCTCTCGTAATGAACTAGCATCATGGAAGTGGGACGAAAAAGCAACTATCGATCAAAAATACGACCAAGTGTCCGAATACTTTCAATGCATTTCCGATTGTGAGATAATCGACCAAAACGCCAGGAGGGTCTGTAGACACATTCTAACTGAATAGGAAGCAAGCAACCTAACGGAGCAAAAATCACCAGAGTCCCCTGTATCCTCACGGATGCGGGGGATTGGTCTATGTGACAGTTGTTAAACTGGTAGGACCTGATTTAAAACTGCTCTGACTGCGGTATGATATCCACATACAAAGCAAAGCACGATGACTGTAAACTACGAAATCAAGTCACAACTAGCTCGTCTGCTTGCCACTGAAGACCTGTTGGTTGAGAATCGTAACGTTGCTACCGCTCAGTTTAATATTGAGACTCGGGTGTTGACACTGCCAATGTGGAAGCGAGCAAGTGAGAGTGTATATGATATGTTAGTGGGTCATGAGGTTGGTCATGCTCTGTTTACTCCTAACGAGTGGGACTGGGAGAACCGTATCCCTAGGCAGTTTGTTAATGTTGTAGAAGACGCTCGTATTGAGAAACTGATGAAGCGTCGGTATCCTGGTCTGTCCAAGAGTTTTTATAAAGGATATAAAGAACTAGTAGATACTGATTTCTTCTGCTTGGAAGAAATTGATATTAATAATATGAATCTCGCTGATCGTGTCAATTTGTATTATAAGATTGGTAATTTCGTTGAGGTTCCTTTCAGTGATGAAGAGACGACTTTTATCAAGATGATGTCAGATGTTGAAACATTTGCTGATACTTTATTGGTAGCAGAGGAGATCTATCGCTACTGTAAGGATGCTGAAAAACCTGAAACTACCAAAACGGAACTTCCCTCACAGGAGACCGATCAGCAAGGCATACCTAATGAGTCAGTTAAAAATGCTGATGATGGTGCTGACGAAGATGAGACGGAAGAAAACTTCATGACTCATGAGGAGATGCTTGAGGAAGCAGATCGTCGTGAATCTGCCAACAAGGAACCTGAAGTGACAACTGATCAAATGTTTGAAGAGGGTGCCGAAGAATTTAATGGTAATATTGAAGGACAACATGACCCCATGTATTGTGAAGTCCCCAAGGTTGATCTTAAACACTTCGTCATCCCTAACGAAAGAATTCATAGCCTAATCAACGACTATTGGGAAGAGGGTTTAAATCCTAAACCAGTTTGGTGTCCTTACGATAAAAAATATGAGACTCGCGATCCCTATAATTTTGGATATGCTGATTCTGAGTTTGAGAAGTTCAAGAAATCTGCTCAGAAAGAGATCAATTATATGGTGAAAGAGTTTGAGTGTAAGAAGTCTGCTGATGCCTATGCTCGGGCAGCAACTTCTCGCACTGGTATTCTTGATTGCTCCAAACTTCATACTTATAAGTACAATGAAGATCTCTTCAAGAAAGTAACTGTTCTCCCTGATGGTAAAAATCATGGGTTAATCTTTATTCTTGATTGGTCTGGTTCTATGGGAGATTGTATTATACCTACTGTTAAACAACTGTTGAATATTGTTTGGTTTTGTAATAAAGTAAACATTCCTTTTGATGTTTATGCCTTTACTAATAACTGGGCAAAACCAGGGATGTATGGTATAGATTGGGAAGATATTGATACTCAGGAAAATGAACAGGGCATGTTTAACATCACTGGGGGACATTTCAGTTTGCTGAATATGCTTTCCAGTAGTGCTAAAAAGGGAGAGATTGAGAAGCATATTCTAAATCTCTGGAGAGTTGCTTTTTCATTCAAGCACTGGGTTTCTTATAGTATTCCTTCAGAGGTGGGATTGTCTGGAACTCCTCTTCATGAATCACTAATCTGTCTTCATGAAATTATCCCTCAGTTTAAAACAAAACATGGTGTTCAGAAGACTCACTGTGTTATTTTGACTGACGGTGAGGCAAATAGTTTGCCAGTGTTCAAACGCATTACTGATTATAAGGGTGATGAACGTCTTGGATGTTGTTCTATCAACGCTGGTTCGTTTCTTCGTAATCGTAAGACTGGGCACACTTATAAGTTCTCTCAAGCGTATTATAAGTTTACTGATGTTCTTCTTCAAGATCTTCGTCAGACATTTCCAGAAACTAACTTCATTGGTATTCGTCTCTGTAATGGTCGTGAGATGGGAGATGTCATTCGTCGATATGAATGTGCGAGTGACGAGGTTATCAAAAAAGCAAAGAAGGTAAAGAGTTATGCTGTAAAGGACTCTGGATATACCAGTCTGTTCACCATGCTTTCTAACTCTCTTGAGAATACTTCTGAACTTGATGTTGATGAAGGTGCCACCAAGGCAAAGATCAAGTCTGCTTTTATGAAGAATCTTAAAGCAAAGGCACTAAATAAAAAAGTGTTAAGTCAGTTTATGGATTTGGTTTGTTGACCAATCTTTAAACCGTCTACTAGGGACCGATAGCGGTCTCACCCTGTCCTATACTAAACCTGTTGAACAAACGAACTACATCATGGCACTATCTACCGAATACGTTGTCTCTTCACTTCAAGCATTGTATGGAGAAATTGTTACGTCTGGCGATGTAAAAGCATGGTGTCAGATGAACGATACTACATATCAAACCGTTGTTAAAAAACTGGACAACTATAAGTCTAGTCGCGGTAAGTGGGAACTTGTAGAAAAAGAACAACTAGAAAAAACATATCAAGCACCAGCAGCAATGCCAGCTGTAGAGAAAAACCTTATCCCCGCAAAAGATGATACCTTCGTCAGCTTTGGTAACTTCGCTGATATTAAAAAGATTGTTAAGTCCGGTCTGTTCTATCCAACGTTCATTACGGGTCTTTCGGGTAATGGTAAAACGTTTTCTGTGGAGCAGGCATGTGCTCAAACAAAACGAGAACTTATCC
>VMHT01029372.1_pt1 | contig 22281 bp, 23 predicted proteins | sample 4693611 | NCBI WGS metagenome assembly VMHT01 (sample SAMN12280063, study PRJNA550983) | marine metagenome | isolation source: seawater sampled from same location over 5 years 0.02-0.2 micron viral filtrate | place: USA: collected off the coast of southern California halfway between the port... ...
AAAAGAGAAAGAAAGTGGGGTGGGGGGAAAATGTTTTTTTCTTTAAGAAGGATAAAAAAAACCGCCCACACACCCTACACACCCTACACACCCTACACCCCTACAAATAATGCTTAATATTCATTTTTATACTATTTACATCTAAAATTGTATTCAAATTTTATCGCGTTGAGAGACCAGACATTACTGGGGAATTGTCGCTTATACTCAGACATACCTACATGTGTGTTACTATGTTGTCCTCATCTCGCGACTTTCACTCCTGCTCACCACATGTCCAGCATCTTGAGGGGCTTTCCGCCCGGCACCGCCCAGCGCGCCTCACGCTCCGCGCGCATCGCTCGCACATGCTCCACCCACTCCGCACCAAGAACGGTACTGTCACACGCCCTACAGAACCCACTCAGCGCGAGTTCGCCCTCCTGACAGCAACGTGGGCACAGGGATCTGGACTTAAGGGGCGGCGGGAATTCGACCTTCAAACCACGCCGTTCGATATCTTCCCTGATGACTGACACCGCCCAGAACTCGTATCTGTGGGGCAAGTTAGGCTGAACGTTAGGCTGAACATTAGGCTGAGTGAGTGTGAGTGTGAGTGTGAGTTTTCGACGCTCCGCACGAACCTACTCCTCGTGGGACTGCTTCTGCTTCTTGCTTGCAGCAGCCTTCATCTCCGCGCGCTTCTTCATCTGCGTCTTGCGGAAGATGGCGATCTCCTTCATGTCCTTAATCTTGGAGATGTCGCGGATACGCTTGGCGGTCTTGACACGCTCCTCGCGGACGTTGCGGTAGTCGTTGAGCTGCCCGAACAACTTGGCCATGAGAACACGAAGACCCGCATCCCGCTTGGCCTCACCGAAGAGAACGATGGCGGTGTTCATGACCTTCTGCGCCTCCTTCTTCTTGGCGCTCGCAGGCATGCCCTGTACCTTGGAGTTCATGTCGGCGAGGGTGACGTACGGCTGCGCCAAGTTGAACTTCTCATCCAGCCCGGCCATCTTGGTGTACTCAGTTGAGAGTGTGCGGGTGCAGTGCGTCAGGGTCTTGTCCTTGAACTCCTCGACCAGCTCTGGTGGCGGAGGCTCAGGAGTGACCTCGTCGTCGTCGGAGTCGTCGTCGCCCATGTCCACCTCGTTGTCTTGGGTCTGGGCGGGAAGTGGGAGTGGCACAACCTCCTCGTGTTGCGGGGCAACACTCAGGGCGTACGCCTCGTCGGCACCGTCCATGTGCTCGTCGACGTACGGAATCAGATCCTCGTCCGTCAGGGCGGCTGTCATCTCCGCCGCGAACCGCGCGCTGCCGAACGTGGGCTCCGACTCATTCAAGGGCTCCGACATGGCTCCGCGAGTGCTGGCTCTTGCTGCAAGAGTGCTGACGCGTGGCGTCCCAAACCTTTCAAGTTTTAAAGTGTCAGGGTTTTGGTTTGGCCGAAGAAACGAGATGCAACTGCCAGACGGAAAATGAAAAGTTCCAAAGTCGAATCTTTCGAGATTCCCAAGTCGAATCTTTCGAGATTCCCAAGTCGCATCTTCCAAAGTTCCAAAGTTCTTACATTGCGGTTTGGCGGAATGAGTAGAATCGGCGGCGGCGGCGTAAGTCTGGAAGTTCCAAAGTTTTGCGGCAGGGGCAGTACACTGCCGTTTGTGTACACTGCCCAAGTCGGAAGTGTTTAAAGTTCCAAAGTTCTTAAAGTACGGTTTGGCGGAATGAGTAGAATCGGCGGCGGCGGCGTGAGTCTGGTAGTTCCAAAGTTTTGCGGCGGACGGCGGCGCACAGCCGTTTGCGAACAAGTCGGAGTGTTTAAACTTTAAAGGAAAGTTCATCTACAACGCCAGCATCGCGTGGCACCAAGTGGCCAACTTGCGGCGACACTTGAGGTGCAACATGGCGTCAATCTGGGACGATGTGGTTGCGGAGAAGGCAGCACCAGTGGAGCCTGCTGCGTCGGCGCAAGGGAAGCGCCACAAGCAAGACACCGCAGCGGACGACGCTGACCTTTTTGCAATGGACTGGGCACCCGACGGGGCAATGCAGCACAAAGGCAAGAAAGCCTTGGGCAAAGCAGTCGGCAAGGGCGGAAAAGCAAAGGCGGAGGCTGCGCCTGAGGAAGCCGAATTCATGGAGGACGAAGACCTCTCGCAGCTGTTTCAATCCGCGGTGGAGCGGAAGCAAAAGACAATCAAACAGAAGCCACCAATTGGCATTCGGGATGAGCCCTCGTGGCTCACGGACGCGGAGGCAGGCTTGCGGAAGAAAATGCCAGACGAAGATGAGCAGCCGATGGATAGCACGCCGTCGGAGGCCGAGGAGTACATCCTCGCTCACTGCTTCATGAACCCGGAGACTTACAAGGACTCGTGCTTGGCAAACATCAAGGGCTCTGAGGCAGTGCAATCGTTCGCGGCGGACTTTGCAGTGGATATCATTGGTGCAGTGAAGGCTGTCAGTGGTCTTCTTCTTTTTGGTCCATCTGGCACTGGAAAGACGGCGTCCGTCCTCGCCCTCGCAAACGAGTTTGAGGCTGCAGTATTCCAAATCACAGCTGCAGATTTACCCAATGGTGCCAAGGGGTGCGCGCGCATTGATGCGGTCTTCTCGCTTGCTGCTCGCAAGCAACCGACGTTCATTATCGTCGACGAGGCTGACACCCTCCTCGCGGCGACGGCAGGTCAGCGAGTGGGGCACTTCGCGGCGCGCTGGCAGCGCTTCCAAGAAGGGTTACTCGTGGTGGGAACAACCAATGCGCCGTGGAAGATTGCGCCGAAACTACTGCATGGGCGATTTGAGCGCAAGATACATATGCCCACGCCGCCACCTCGCCATCGGCTGGCGTTGATGCAAGAGTTGGTCTCGCTCGAGGAAAGCGAACCAACGCTGGACGATGACGATTGGATTCAAATTATCAAGGCAACAAACGGGCGGTCAGCGGTTAACCTACAGCGGTTGGTCAGTACCGCGGCGGCAAATGCGCAGGGCGTTGGGCTGCCTATTTCTCACGAAGATTTCGCCTTTGCGCTTGACAGAGAGCCACCCGATTACGACGAAGTCGTTGTCAAGGAGAACTTCAAGTTTGATAAGAAGTTTGGCTGGCGCTGCACATGAGCCGCCTTGACTTATTATGACGAGAAGGTGGCGGAGTCGAACGCGAAATACCACACCAAGTATGGGTGGCGGCGCGAGGGTGGGTGCGCGGTCGATGCGTGAGATTATTATCTCATGCCTATATATACGCACATGCGCTTGCTTGACTTATATAGTGGAACGCACTCGGTGGGGAAGGTGGCGAGGAGCTTGGGGTACGAGGTGACCTCACTTGACTTGTGTGATGCGAGTATCTGTTGTGATGTAATGGCGTGGGATTACGCGTCCGCATACGAGTCGGGGTATTTCGACGTGATCTGGTCAAGTCCGCCATGCGCGACGTTTAGTACCGTGCGGAGGTCTAACGTGGGTCGGAATGGGTATACGCGCGAAAGTTTAAACGCCGACATGTTGGAGCGCGGTGTCCCACTATTGAGAAAGACACAAGAGATAATCGCTTACTTTGAGCCAAAGCTCTGGTATTTAGAGAACCCCCAAACGGGGCTGATGAAAAACTTTGTACACCCTGAGATACCCTTCTACGACGTGGACTATTGCAAATATACGGACTGGGGCTATCGCAAACGAACTCGCATATGGTACGGAGGCGATTTTACGCCTGTATTCACACCGCGCGTGTGCCGGAAGGACTGTGGGTATGTGGAGAACAATCGCCATATAAGAGACGTGACCGGCTCCGCCAAGGGGCGTGTTAACACCGGACAGGGGGGTGGCAACAACCGCGCACCCAGATATAAGATCCCCCCTAACTTAGTTCATGAGCTCCTCGACCAATTTACTTTACCTGTAAACGAGCAAACTTGTGGGGAAACAGACAGCGATCCTTGACGCTGCGCTGCAAGAGTACTGCTATGGCTGTTGCTGCGCTCATGACGATCAAGCCCCTCGCGCGGTTGACTACTATCGTTGACAACGTGGTCGGTGAGCGCAATAACGTCGCTATCGAGCTGTGTGACTCGACGTTTGTGGTGAGTCCTGTGTGATCGAACTCTTGTGCATTGCGGGATGCTCACAAACAAACACGAGCCCGAACGGGCACCCGCTTGCACACTTGATCCTCTGTGTGACATACGTGCGGTCACAGGAGAAGAACATATACATGTACAAGACGGTGGTGCTGGTCCAGTCGCCGAAGGTTCGCTCGAACTCTACTGCCACCAATCCCTTAACACGAGCCTGCGGGCACCCGCCACAAAACTTATCTTGCTGATGCAGGTGCTCCGCCTCAAAGGTGGTGGCGACGTCGAGGCCGACGCGGAGGTCGAGGCCGAGGTGGTCGACGGCGTGAAACTCCTCACGTCGAAGGAGAACAAGACCGGCTACATGGGCGTTTCTGTCTCCGGGTCCAAGTTCACTGCCTATAAAGGTCACAACTACATCGGGATTTTCGACACGGCGCGCGAGGCGTCGATTGCGTACTCGAAGGCCTGCAAAGAAGTCGATGACGCGGTGCAGCAAGTCAAGGACACGCAGAAGGCTGCCAAAGAAGAGAAGGCGGCGGAGAAGGCGGCGGAGAAGGCTGCTGAGAAGGAGGCCAAGAAGGCTGCTGAGAAGGCTGCCAAAGAAGAGAAGGCGGCGGAGAAGGCTGCTGAGAAGGCAGCGAAGAACAGCCCCCTCAAGAAGAAGCTGGACGAGAAGGCTAAGCTCGAGAAGAAGCTCGTCGAGGTCGAGGAGGAGATCGCTCGCATGATTATGGAAGACGGAGAGGCGCCAGCAGCAGAGGAGCCCGTACAGGTGGAGTAGTCATACTCACAACCAACGAAGCGACCTCTTCACACGCTTTGACTCTCGCCTCTCCTCTCTCTCCCTAAACAGTTGTAATACTAATTTATCGTGGTTTGGGACACATCCTAGACACTTTAAAACAGCTTGCCACATATGCTATATTGTATATAGTGAGATTATACTTCTGGATTAGTTTCAGTGCCGACCTCGATGTCCGATGCCTCTAGCGCCACCGGCGCTCTTTTACATCCTAAAATACCGCACACGTTTATCTCGGTACAGCGCGACTTAAGGAAATAGGTAAAAATACCACCGACACACGCCGACGCTATACCTATGACCGAAATTAGCCAAGCGCCGTTCTTCTGTATAAAGTCCGGCGGAGATTCTTTTAGCGTTTCAATCAGCTCGATCACATGTGCCACAGCTACCTCGTTTTCCGACATTTTATAATATCTCTACACATTATAAAATGATCTTTTCCTTCATTAAGATGACTAACAACCAAAATCCCCTAGACTTCCATATAGAAATCACCAGCCAGAAGCGGTGGCTGAATCGAGTCAACCATCTCCGGCACATGGCTTATCTTTATTACTACGATAATATAGGGAGCTTCAAGCCGGTATATGAAATGTTTACTAAAGATCTCTCCTGTTTCCGAGTTCACATACAAGAGTTTGACAATTTACGGAGCGCGCGAGAACACATCCCTCTTATCAGGTATGAATATGAGAAGCGCCTTACTTCAGCGTCGCGTGTTTGCTCTTCAGTTTCGCCTCCTCTCGATGAGCCTGTTGGTAGCTCCCCTGAACCGACTTTAGAGCCTCCATCCTAAATCGCGCGCCGTGATCTCTCAACCGCCGATGCAACGCCTTCAAGTCCGCGGGGGGCGTTTTCTGGCACAGGCGTGAGCTTATGGAGCATTTCTCATTTTTAGCGTCATGCTTGTGTTGGCGGAGGCGTGTGCTCAAGGCTTGTGTGGTCATCCCCACATAGACGTCCTTCCCATTGCTCAGCTTGTAGATGGTATAAGTCTTCGCTGCTGTCATTACTATAGTGTGCGAAAATAGTCAAAACAATTAAATGTTTACAGAAAAAAGACTTAAAGAGATTGCGCTATATCTAGTTATAAGCACATGACGGACGAACCAGATTGGTTGAAAGAAGCAGAGGAGACCCTCTCCACCACCAGTGAATCCAGCGTCGGTAGCCCCGAGCTGGAGTATTTTGAGGCGGATCTGGACACTAAGAAGCTGTCGGAGAATACGCGCAAGAGTTACAGGCGGCAATATAAGAACCTGTATGACGCCCTCCAAAAGCCCATTCACACCGCCGGACAGGAGCTGATTATGAAGACCGTCGATAACTTGACCACCAACAACAACTCGAAGGCGGCGCTTTTAAATATAGGGCTGATGGTAAGAAAGCTTTACATGCTGGACGTGGGTAAGCTAGAAAAGCATCGCGCGTTACTGAAGAAGAGCATAATCAGTGACAGCTCCAAACAAAACGTGGCACTGGCTTCACATCTCCCCTCGATTGAGGAGTTTGAGCAATACATTGACGCTAAATACCACAACAAAAAGTACCCTGAATTCATAGTGAACTTCTTGATGCGATATGTGTATGTGCGGAATTTAGACCTAGTATTCGATGTGGTGCGGTTAAAGAGGGATATGAACGATGACTCCAAAAACTATATGTGGGTGGGCAAAGGCAACAAAGTGACCTATGTAAGGAATGTGTACAAGACGGCGGGGGTCTATGGACAGAAGATAAATGTGTTCACAGGTGAGCAGGGGAAACGGCTGGCGACGGCGTTAAGAGCTCTCAAAGGCCCGCTCATCCCAAACCCCAACAATGTGGGCTACTTTGTCAAGCTATGGAGTTTCAATCAATTAGGGGAGGGGGCGCTGACTAAGGTGGTGGTCAATCACTTCCGTGTGGCCGGTGACTTGAACACTCTGGCGGAGATCAGTAAGTCTAGGGGGACTGATTTATGTACCATCGCCACATCATATAATATACAAACTTGAAAAAAACTGACTTAAAGATTTCTTTCTGTGAATATATAATATGGCATATACATTGACCCTTGAGGCACGACGCAGATATTATGCAACCGAAAAGGAGAAGAAGGGATGTGACCAGCTGAATAGAGAGGCGGTCATCCGCTATGTCAACAGGCTGAAACGCATGACTGTGAATGCGTGTGAGAAGTATGAATTGACATCGAAAGATTGCCCTTGGCTGGCGGACTCTCATCTTGGGACGTTTGCAGGTCGCAAATGCTACATGCCTAATGCTTAGGTACTTTCAAAAAGGGCTGCGGCGGTCCCTTCATCTTGGGATTGCAATTACACACCGCTTTGCCTGTGGGGCACGGGCGCTGAGGGGGTTTGGTGAAGAGTAGCATGGTTTTCGCGCGCTCGAGCCGTTTAGGGGGCTTCGGCTTGGTGGGCTTTGGGACAGGCATGCTCATTTTTCCTATATATGTTTAGGCTATATTATAATTTAAAGGTTGTCTTTTAAATTATGGTATGTTCGCAGATAACTATTTATTCGACCTACCAACAGACTTGTTGGAACACATCCTCTCAATGGCGGGCGCTCGCCCCATAGTCGACGGCGACGATCATCACTTGCATTTTATGTGCACCGATTGCAGGACGTCTTATACCAAATGTGGGGCGGCGCGCGCCAACAGCAGGCCCTGCCGCCACCATGTGCGCTACCAAAAACAGGATCTCGATTATGTCACGCCGTCATGCTTCATGATTCACAAGGGCAACGTGGAACACCGCTTCATGCGCCGTTACAAATGGAACTACTATACCGCCCCCGCCCTATTGTATTCTCTCAAAAATGGATAAATAATATCTTTTTTTAAAAAATACACTTTTTTGTTTTATTAAAAAAAAATTGAAATGTTTTTTCGCAGAAAACAATTTAAAGATTTATTAACTGTAGTATATATAAAAATGGCAAAGGAAATTATTATGAAAGAATATCCAAACCCCAAAATGCTGGAAATTTGGAAGCACCCTGACATTCACACAGGACATCGCACTGGACTTCGCAAATATCTTATGTCTGTAAGGGCTGATGGCTCTGTGCCTGTCACTTATGTCATGGATGGCAAGTTTGGTCGTTACAAGTTGGCAGAGCCTTCAAAGCTGTCTTGTGTTGCTATGTGGAGTGCTATCAGAAGTGCATTATTTGGTGAGACTGAGGTTGATGTGGATTTGCAGGCTTGTCATGGTAACCTGATGTTGGCTTTAGTAAAGGAGCATCTTGATTTCACACCTTATGCCCTTAATCACTACTGCCAGAATAGAGACAAGATATTAGACTCTGTGCATGTCTCTCAAGAGTCTGTAGACAATTACAATAAAATTAACAAGGACAACAAAACCAAAAAGGATGCAGTAAAGAACTTATTTACCCTTGCCTTGTATGGTGGGTCAATTAACACTTGGACTAAGGTATGGATGATTGAAGACTTTGAGCCTACTAGCTTTGTCAAGGATTTTTTCAGAGAAATTGACTCTCTCAGTAAACAACTACTGCAAGTATCTGATTTTGAACCCATCATTACTGAAACTAAAAGGCTGAAAGAGGAAAGGGCTAGAGAGAAGTTTGGAAAAAAGTTTGTCAAGTCCAAGTTTCATCTGCACAATGGGAAGCTGTTATCTCCCATTCTCCAAGAGTATGAGAGAAAGGTTATTGAGAGTGCTTTTAAGTTCCTCAAGGGTAAGTGTAAGATCACCTCTTACAACTATGATGGCTTTCAGGTGCTGAAGAGTGGTTTCGAGGAGTCAATGATTGATGACTTGAACATCTTTATTAAACAGCGTTTTTACCCAGAGGTGCATTTCATAATCAAGCCCTTTAAACCTCCTCTTGACATGGCTTTTGAGCAATCTGGTGAAAGTTGCTTTGATGTTGATGTGTTCCATTTGGTGGATTGTCCAAATTACAGGAAGGAATATTTTGAGCGTTTTCACTTTAAAGTCAGAGAACCCTGTGCCTATGTGGTGGAAAAGCCTGATGGGACTCTGCAGGTCATGTCTGGTGGTAAGATGCTGGAAGCCTACTCACATTTAAAAGGTAGTGGGGCTTCGTTCATGAGTGATTGGAACAAAGACCCAAAACAAAGATTCTACCACAAGCTAGACTTTGTTCCTCCACCCAAGGTTTGCCCTACCAACTATTACAACCAGTGGACTGGATTGCACATACAACAAGTCCCTAGTCCTATCGAGCCTATAGATACCAGTAGGTTTCACACCCACATCCTTAACTTAGCTAACAATGACAAGGCTGGATATGAATACATTATGAATTGGATGGCTCACAAGGTTCAATATCCTAGCGAGAAAATCAAGGTGTGCCTTATCTTTTATGGGAGGCAGGGGACTGGTAAGTCTGAGTGGTGGGAGAGATTTGGTAACTTGTTGCTAGGTGAGAAATACACAACCATTGCTCAGGATGCAGAGAAGCTATTTGGTAAGTGGTCTAATGTTGAGACTAAGTTGTTTGTGGTGTGCAATGAGGCTGAAGGCAAGGCTACCTTCCCTCTGAATCAAGCCATCAAGGATGCCATCACCAGAACGGTACATTTTAGTGAAAGGAAGAACATTGACCCTAATCCTGTCTGTGACTATGCTGATTATGTCAAAACAACAAATAACTTGAATTGTGTGATTAAGGATAAGGATGACAGGAGATTCATGCCTTTTGAACCCAACCCAAAGGTTGCTAATTTGGCTAGCTATTTCAAGCCTTTGTGGGCTGACACTAACAATCCTGCAATTATGAGGAAATTTTATGAGGAGCTGATGGAGAGACCTCTCTCTGGTTGGAATCCTGTGATTGACAGACCCAGAACTCAGCTTGCAGAAGATATGGAAGAGATGAATGCTGATCCTATTTCAGTGTTCAAATCCTATCTGTTGCAACAAAAAATATTACCTGTAGGTGAGTGGGTAAATGCTAGTCAACTGTACTATGCTTACAAGGCTTGGCATAAGGAATCTGGTAGAAAGGATGAGAGTCTGCTTACTGACACTAAGTTTTATGTCATTTTTGGTAGACTAGATGGTGTGACAAAGAAGAGGGTCAACAGTGGTCAGAAATATTGGTTGGATCCACTTGTTTAAGATTGGTTTAGGGTTGGTGTAGGGTTGGTGTAGGGTTGGTGTAGGGTTGTGGTTATATCGCGATGAATAACTATTGCCTTATGTTTATGGTCGTTTCTTCTTCTTCTTATTGTTTTTGCTTTACTTTGCTTTATTTTATTCATTATTTTTATATAGTTATTAATATAGTAGGAAATTAGTGTAGGGTGTGTAGGGTGTGTAGGGTTAAAAGAGAAAGAAAGTGGGGTGGGGGAAAAATGTTTTTTTCTTTAAGAAGGATAAAAAAAATACCCCCATAAACCATACACACCCTACACTAATTACCCACCCTCCAACCATAGATCTTATAGAAAGTGAATAGATTTAGTAGAAAATCTCTATAGATATCATAGATGACCAAGCCCAAGCCCAAGCCCAAGCCACAAGAGCCCGAGCCCCCACCAGAAGAACCAATACCGCAACCCATAAAAGCTAAGAAAGCCACTCGCACCATGAGCGAGGAACAACTGCACAAACTAGCCCTCGCGCGAGAGAAAGCTTTAGCCGTCAAGAGAAGGATGAAGGAGGATGGGGATGCGGCGAAGATACAGCTATTGGAGGAGAAGCTCGCCAAGCTTAGAACCAAGAATGCGCCCATAAAAGAGTTGGAGAAGGAACTTAAAGAAAGCCCCTCCCAGAAAATAGAAACAGCCATAGAGGAAGAAGGAGAGGAGGCGGAGGAGGCAGAACCCACCACTGTTGTCAAGCGAAAACCAAAGCCAAAAAAGAAGCCGGTGGTGATAGTGGACGAGTCTGAAAGCTCCGAGGATGATTCCAATGTAGTCTATCTCAAACGCCGCTCAAGGCGCACAGCCCCATCCCAACCTCAGCCTCAGCCTCAACCCACAACCGCCGCAACGCAATCAAGAGTCATGGTCAACCCCAATCCTTTTTTTACTTATAATTATGCACGCCAATTACATTATTAGCTCATCATAAATCTCTCATCTTATTTATAATGAGCAGCAGTCATTGCAAAAACGAGACAGTAGCCGAGCGGTTGAGAGACCCTCTATGTGGATTGGTGGGCAATCGTGCCGCCAATTTAGCACACGCAGACCACTCGGGCACTAAGCCTTTCAGACCCCACAATCGACCCAAACCAAGTCCAGCACCACCACCACCGCCCATCAGCCCCCCTTCTATTGACCCAGCAGCAATAGATGAACCCCAAAGCCCCCAAACCAAAAATCCATTAGGGCGAGGTCGAGGCAAACCGGTGTCTATATATGATAAAACAGTCATTGAGGAGCTGAACCCAGCCCTGAGACAAAAAGCCCAACTCATTGACGTCGCTTATCAAGCTAGAGCACTTTTTGATCAACAAATGCAAGAGGCGTATGACTTTGAATTGAAACATAATGGAGAAGACAATGCAAAAGCAGTTCTGGAAGACGCCGACACAATTAGGATGAGTAAAAATGAAGCTATGCAAGAAGCATCCGAAGCCATTACAGCAGAAATCTCAGATACATATAGCATCGATGTACAGAATTCCACACCTGACATAATGGTCGTGAAAGACAATGCCACCGGCAAGGTTTTTATGGTGATGCATGGAGCAAGTTCCGGCGATGCAAACACTATTACTGGGAGACAAATCAACAACCTAGATATAGATTCTGCCTTCAGGAGTCACCTACCTGTCAGTAATAAGACAGGTCAACGCTATCCGGAATTAGATAGCGTTGCTGAAAACCTTATCGATGTGTATGGGCACGAAAACGTATCCACAGTTGTGTACTCCAACAGTGGTCCTAAGGGATTATATCTCAATAAAGAATGGAAAATCCCAACAACAGGTTTTGACCCAGTAATAGGCACTGCCCAATCTGGTGATATGAGAGCGGGCTTACCAGCGGAGGCTCATTTCGTGAAGACCACAAAATTTTCGGTTGGTATGGATGCAGGGAAAATAACTAACCCAGTGCGGAATGTATCGGACCCAGTTGTCACAAACCCCACAAAAAATGTCAAAATAACTACAATTGCCCCTCTGGCATACGGTGAGGACAACCCTAAACCGACAAGCATTTTACAAACAATAAAGGACGGCCATTCAATAGACCAATTCTCTGCAGATGCTCCGAGACAACAAGAGTCGGGTGAGATAACAAAAGTAAATTTCGGTAAGACAGCAACGGGGTTCGGTGCCAGCCTTGGTGCTGGATTAGGAGCAGGTATTGCTGTGGAAAAAGGATTGGAGGCAGTTGGCTCTCATAATGTGGTTGTCAATACTGCTATCTCTGGCGCGGCGGGTGGTGGAGTTGGTCAAGCAGCACAAAACTTGGCTGTGAAAGGCATGTCACAGCTGGCAGAGTCTACAGGGATGGCGGCAACGGAGGCAGTAAGCACAAGCATCACAGAGGGGATTTTGACCTCGGCGGTCAAGGGGGGCGCGGGGGCTTTGGTGGCTCTGCCTATCCAATATGGAATCCAAACAGGTTTGGAAAAGGCAGGACTAGATCGTTTTGCCGCTATGCCTATATCAGGGGCAATAGGCGGAGCCGTTGCAGGTGGGACGATCGAGGCAGCCTCTATTTTATTGGCGGAAGAAGGCGCTGCAAATTGGTGGAATCCTGTAGGCTGGGCATCGCTCGCTATGGCAGGGGTTGGAGGCGCCGTAAGTGGGGGCTTCGCCATTGCTGGAAAAGTCCATAAAGACCGAATGGATTATCTAGGTCATAAGTTCTTGTCTAATCAAAAGGACCTTAACAATTTTGACGAAACTGGGGGGCTAAGTACAAAAGAATTGAAGGAACTGACCGAAGGCAATCCAGAGTTTGTGGACTGGGCGAGAAGTGCCTTGGAAGACCAGCAGCATCAATACAGACAGACCGTCGCCAACCTAAATCGCATTGAAAGTCGGTTGGTGCATAATGTCAAGATAGGCGAGTATGTAGACCCATCCGACCCTTACTTTAGCAAGACGGTAGGTGTGGTCCATGATGATCAGCACACTTACACAAATGTCGATTATATGCATGGACACATGAAGACAACCTTGGTGGACGCCACACGCGACGACATAGATTATTTGAAAGCAAACGACCCTACATTCTTTGATCGGATGGGGCAATTCATCAGCTTGGCGACAGAGGAGTATAAGTATGCAACAAAACAACAAACCGCCAAGGAAGGTGAGAAGATCCTATCTCAAGCACACGAGGATCGCATCCGCAGAGAAGACCCCACCTTCTTTGACCGAATTTATAAGCAACAACACCCCGACGACCCAAATCATTTCGACGATGTGATGAGCGAAAGTTATCAGAGCCCGTGGGCAGAGGAGATGAACAAAGTTGAGGCTGAGCCAGCTCCTAACGATGAAGACGAAAGATAAAAATATATTGTGCTTATATAAATGAGCACCAGAGAAGGCTTAAAGAAAAAGAGGATAAGTGGCTTCAAGACCCTCTTACCCGCCAAGTCAGCCTTTACTATCGAGACAGCTGAGGACTTTCCAAAATTACATACTTTGACGATAGCCAGTGGCAAGAGAGGAGGTGGAAAATCGGTCGCTGTAGCCAACTTTATCAAAAAATGCAAGGACAATATCTATTTTGACAGAGTCTGGTTAGTGACGCCCACATATTGGTCTAATAAAACCATCTGGGACATAGCTGAGATTGAGGAGGAGGATATTCACGAACCAACATTAACCATTCTAAAAGAAATACAAGGGATGGTCGATGATGAGAGAGACGAGTGGGATGATTTCCTTTTAAGGAAAGAGCAATATAAACAGTTTCAACAGGATATGCGAAAGAAGCCAATCACCGAGCTGGACGAGCTGACCCTGTTAGAGTATCAGGAAAAGGGATTCTTTGAAGGCCCGCCCGAGTGGAAGTATAAGAAAGAACAGCCGCCGAGGCTGGGATTAATTCTTGATGATACTTTAGGCACCCCCTTAATGAGCAAGCCCAGTGCTGGGCTAATTAATATGTGCATCAAACATCGACACTTGGGTAGAGGTTTAGGCATCTCAATTTTTATGCTTGTTCAGAGCTACTGTTCACATGGAGGCATCAACAGAGCAATTCGAGAGAACTGCACCATGCTTTGGTTATTTAGAGTAAACCAAGAACAGCAACTGAAAAAGATAATTGAGGAAAGTGATTTGCCAGTGAGTGAAGAAAAGTTTATGGAGATGTGCAGATACTGCCACGATATTCCTTTTAACTACTTACTATTGGACTTCTCTCCCAAGACTGAGGACCAACGATTTAGGTCTGGAATGTCAGAGTACATCCAATAAATGTTGCCATGATATATATATGAACAGAACAGGTCCATTAAGTGATGAAGCTGTTATGAAGATGTGCAAGCAGTTTCAACCCGTGCCCTTAGTTATGTCGGAGCAGGTGCTCTATGACCCACCACCCAAGAGCAAATTCATTCAGACCAAACCCCCAAAATATGTTCGCCCATCCCCACGCCCTGTCAATTATAATGCTTTAGCGCATGCCTTGGCAAAGAACATAGACCCAGCCCATGTCAGTAACATTCAGGAGCGTCTCGACAGAGTCTATGATGCACAGGTGACCAACTTTCAAGCGCCAACCACCGTTCCCAACCTACCTTCTGGGTCAAGCACTCAAATAGATGTAGCAACCCAAACTCTACTTGCACAAAGAGAAGAAGCTGGGAGCTCATCATCAACTCAAGAGGTAAGCAGTGAAGGCTTGAGTCCAGATCCAACCTTATTTGAAAAAAAGGGTCCTGAAAGCCCTAGGGGCAAACCACAACCAAAAAGAAAGGGTCGAGGTGAACAAATAACGCAAGAATTAGCAGTCCACTTTGTGGGAGCAGAGGGCGCGGCAAGAGCATTTCACACACCCGACCGCACAGTCACACGATCAAGTGCACATCCAAAAGGAGTTCAATCCAGACCTTTGAGTCGAGAAGAGCTTGAAACAGATATTGAAAATGAGTCTGAAGCGCTCATTTAAAATCTTTACACATTATATATGGACATATCAGGAGAAATACCTCGCTATCAAGAAGAGAATCCCTACAACTACACCGCACTGCAATTAGCCAAACGCAAGAAGGCTATGCTTGATATGAAAAAGGATTATCCCAATCTACCAGAGGCTTGGCTAGAGATGGTCTATGATTACCATGAAAACACAGATGTGGAGGAGGTGGAGAGAATAATTAGTGAAGGGGAGTGGGAAAGTGTTGGAAAGTTTAGCAATGATATGGGAGGGGTACTTAAATGTGGTGTTATCGAAGATAAATAATGTAGGGCTAGTATAAATGGAAAGCATTGTTAACTCCTTTAATTTATATGTAGATTCGGACAACCCCTTAAACAATGGATCGACAGGGGACAACTTTGTGCTATATTTAGGAGCAAACTCAATTCAGTGCGATGCAGGGGAGTACATACGTATGACCCTTAACAACTTCTCGATGTCTCGTGGCTTCACCGATGTAAATGGCACCAACGACACCTTCTATTTGTATGTGGATGGGGACGAGAACGCTCGGTTTCAAGAGGGCATCCCACTTGCCAACTTCACTTTTGTGGAAGAACAGACCATAAACGGTGTCACTTATAGATTTGGGATATGGGAGATCCCCTTGCGCTTGACGAATCGTAACAATACCAGTGCTCTCAAGTTGGCGGAGGACTTTGCCGCTCAGATAAATGGAGCGATGTCTTATGCAAAAGCAACCGCCGGCGCCCTGCTAGCTTTAGAAAGTACAAATGTTGAGCCAAATTCCTATACTTCGATACAGGCTTCCACAACATGGGCTGGAGATGCAACCGGCATAATTTCCTTTGAGATCAAAACAAGTTCTAGCAATTCAGCGACTGATGTGCCACTAGTGCGACAAATGTCCGTTGTCTTTTACGAGCAAGATGGCGACATATACAAGCTGTTGGGCGGCAACCGACAAACACAGACTCGGATTGCAAATCCTACCACCCTTCCAACCTCATCCATACACATTGAACTAGAGACAGACATGAATTCAAAATTAATGGGTGTGAAATGTCAATGCCTCTACCCATCACAACGTGCCTCCCTCAACCACCTCTATTTACGAACCGACCTAGTAAGCACCGGAATTGAGACGCACTCTCTCAGCTCTACCTTTAGGAATCGAAGCCACAACGATGCCATCACCAGCTCAATATTGGCGCGCATCCCCATAAATGACATCATGTTGGGTAGCGCCATCAACTATGACAGCCAAGTTGGGCAGGAGTTTTTCATTCACTGCAAACAAAAGGTCATCAACACCATTCGATTTAGGCTGACAGACAACCACGACCAAGCCCTCACCACTTTAGGAGGGGGCAAGACAGCCACAGGGGCGAGGGATGTCAGTTACCAGCTATTGCCTCTAGCCGCCAACCAAAGCACTTTAGGGAATATGTCCTTCACTTGTGTCATCCGTGTGGATATTGTCCGTGACACAACGCCCGAACTGTTGAAAACCAAGCCATACCAAAATCCGGTTCCCGCCAGATTTAGCAACCTTTTGATACATCAAGATCACGGAGGGCAAACAGTTTAAAGAAATGATTATAAAATAAAATGGTTGTATAAATTATAATGTCGTACAGCCCCAGTCTAACTTACTTCTTGGACAGACTCAGTGGATTTAGCACAAATATCTTCCGCCTCGAGCCTCAAAATCAGACCACCGCCAATCCCAACCAAATCATCCGATTCACACTCCCCTCCAATGCTCTATTAAACATCCGCACATTTGCCCTACACTTCAGTGCCTCTGCCGAAGGGACAAATGCAGGTGCAAGGTTACCAGCCAAGATTGATTCCCTCATCGAACGGGTTGAAATCACTGCTGGTGGAGTCCAATTAAGTCAGGGCTTGAATTTCTACAATGTACTTCGCCACGCCAAAGATGCTTTATATGGCGACAAAACCAATTCCATTTTCGGCCACCCAGAGATATTAAGAACCACAAGACGCAATGAGGTGCCAGATGCAAGTGTTAACTTCCTTCCTGTGGCACACAGCAACATTATGACAGGTACTGGCAATGAGACCTATGAGTCCACAAATGGACAAACCCAATTTTGCATAGACCACTGGGAGGGCTTTTTAGGAACCTGTGAACCAAAAATATTAGATGCCTCGATTTTGCCAGACCTAGTCATCTCTATTTATCTTACAGGCTCAAATGTTGTAACCAGTAGTTCAGGAACCGACCTACCCGACGAAACACGAGGAAAAGTTACAGTCGCCGCCGCCGCCGATCCAACAAGTGCAACAGCAATTACAGCTGCCGGCGGAGCAGGCAATAATGCATTATCTGATGCTCCAGCCCTTGCATCGTTTACCGCAGCTGGTGCAGGCGGTGCTACTTTCTCTCTCTCGAATATCCATGCAACCATCGAGACCATAGGGTTAGCCGATGCTGTATATGACAACTTAGTGGCTTCCATGATTTCCCAAAAAGGCTTTGTTGAAGTCCCCTTCAAACAGTATGTCAGCTTCAATGGCATTCACACAGGTGTCACCAGATTCACAGTCGCAACTCAGAGTTTAGACCGTATTTGGGTGTGCTGGAGAGCGAACAGTGCCACCAATGCAAATCAAGCACCATTCCCAGTTGTCGGACATAAAGTTGGCGGCGCATGGGCGAGTGCGATTCAAAACATAGGAAGTAATACAGCTGGTGGCATCTTTACAAATGTACCGCTTGGTCGCCCTGTCTACACTGAAGGCTCTTTAGACACATTGACAGAAAAATACACCAGCCCTTACTTCAACTTCAGGGAGCCGGAGGCGAACGCCAACACCAAACTCACACACCAGCTTCAACTAAACGGAGCCTACTACCCTCAGTTCCCTGCAACTGCCGAGGAGTTGGCTGTCATCTCCAAACACAGTTGCTTAGGTATGAACAATTTACAAAACAAATCCTTAGCCCAATACAAGACCAACTATTTTGTCCAGTGCTTCAGACTAAACATGAATGACTCAGAATACTCGCGCACCCAGTCCGGTTTAGATACCAGATCCGTTGCTTTGAATGGCTACTTAAACACTGCCAATCTCAATGTTGGGAGTGCCAACCCAATGTGCACCATCTTTGCCGAGTGCACCAGCACCCTTAGAATTGGAGCAGGCCGTATGTTGGAGGTGGTCATGTGATATCATACTTCCTAAAGCATATAAAGACAAAAGAGAAAATCAAAGAGCAGAAGCGAATGGCTTATCAAAAAAAGAAAGAAAAAGAACAAAGTGAGGTTATTATGTAAGATTATAATCGCCTCCCATCTTATATGGCTGTAGTAACTTCCATCTTCAATGGTTTAGAAGGAAATCAAGAAGTGCATCCTCATTACTTCTACCCAAAGTGCCACAGACCCTATGAGCAGATCAACATTGATGGCAAACCGTTATCATATGCCTCGGAGCCAATAGCGCCCAAGTTGATGCCCAACAACATTGAGACCAGCACTCGTCGAAACGTCTTACCGTGCAAAGGAATCACCCATCACGTTTTGCGTCGCCCGCCAGTCCCTGCAGCGGGGGGCATGGTTCCGCCCACAGGTATTGCAAGACATGAAAAGCAAGGTTTAGCCTACTTGCCTGAAAAACCTCTCAACTTGCCCATCCTTCATTACAGCAACCCTTACGACTCGGCACTCAACAATCCTTTAGGAAAGCCCGACTAAACCCCAACAAAATTCGTCATCTCTCATATTAACTTATTGAAACTTCAATAATTTAATATACTTATGTATATATGTAAATGACAGTAAATTTTAGTGGAGGAAACATAGGTAGGTCACAGATTGTAACACTTTCGCACCGCTTTGACACTGACTCGGTCACTTCAACCAATGTGACTACGGGAACTTTAAATGTTACAGATGCTTCTATTGTTAATCTAGATGTAAGCAATAACATAACAGCAAGTAAATTTATAGGAGATGGTTCTTTTAATCGTCTTAATGTTACTGATGCTTCTTTTGTTAATCTAGATGTAAGCAATAACATAACAGCAAGTAAATTTATAGGAGATGGTTTATTCAATAGTCTTAATGTTACAGATGCTTCTATTGTTAATCTAGATGTAAGCAATAACATAACAGCAAGTAAATTTATAGGAGATGGTTCTTTCAATAGTCTCAATGTTACTGATGCTTCTTTTGTTAATCTAGATGTAACTAGTCTCAATGTTACTGATGCTTCTATTGTTAATCTAGATGTAACTAATAACATAACAGCAAGTAAATTTATAGGAGATGGTTCTTTTAATAGTATTAATGTTACTGATGCTTCTTTTGTTAATCTAGATGTAAGTAACGTTAATGTCAGCGGCACATTCACTGGTAATCTAACTGGTAATGTGACATCAAATACCGTTAATGCATCTCAAGGCGTTTATTCAAATTACTTGAACGCAACACGATCAGTCGGTACAGTCTCGGCTTATATTGATGGTAACACAGGTACATTACAAGCAATCTACATCAATGCATCTGACACAATTACAGGTAATGTAACAGGAAATGTGACAGGAAACGCTGATACAGCAACGAAGATAGCTGGCATAACAAATAGTAACATAGTTCAATTGGCAGAAACTCAAACCTTGACTAATAAAACCCTAACATCTCCAACCATTACATCCCCAACAATTACAGGTACAGGTTCAATAACATCAACTGTATTCAATGGTAACTTGAATGGCGATGTAAACGGTGATGTATATGGCAACTTGACGGGTGATGTACTAATCAAGCACAATTTCGGAAATACTAGTACTCTTTACCCACCAGTCGTGGGCGTACACACACTTGCATCAATAGTCGGTGGGTTGGATGGGGACAGCGGCGGCAAGCTTCGCTTTTACACAAAGGCGAGCGGTGGGGTGTTAACAGAAAGAATGAAAATTGAGGAAGACGGGAATATCACTAGTGGAAACATTGCTACGCGTGGGGATATCACTGTAGCCCCCGCAAATTCAGCCTTAGCGCCAACGATCACTATGGGGGGCACAAACGGAACAATTGACGCCTACTCCCTCACCCTATTAACTGCCACTGACTCCATCACTGCTGCTGGTAATATTTGGACTAATACTAACATCACCGCCATTGGCAACATCACCGCTGGTGGTACAATAACATGCACGGGCATGACATGCACAGGAGGGATAATAACCAATACCATTCATGCACCAACGAGCGGAAATACTTGGTTACGATTGAAAGGAGGAAATAGTTGGGGAGCAGAAGTATACATAGGTGGATGGGAGACCTATTACAGGGCAAATAAGCACTGGTTTTATGCTCGTGGTCCTAATAATGCCAATATGCACCCAAGCAGCGCATACGGAGGTGTCTTCTTTAATGGCAACGTTAAATGGTCCAGTGACGACCGACTCAAACATAACGAAGTTGATGTGACGAATGCTTTGGCGACTGTGCGGCAGCTAACAGCTCAAAAGTACCAGAAGACTAATGAACCTAAAGATGCGGATTTCAACGGAGAACTTACTGAAGCTTATGTGGAAGAGACAGGATTCATAGCACAAGATGTTATGGCCATACCCGAATTAGCGTACTGTGTTGAAGAGGGTGTTACGGCAGCAGGCAAAGACATCTACTATCTCAATTACAATGACATCTTCGTAGTGAACGTTCAGGCAACTAAAGAACTCGACCAGATTGTCCAAAATCAATCCAAGACGATTCAAGCGTTGAACACGCGATTGTTGTCCCTTGAATCACGTTTGGCAGCTCTGGAGTCGCCTTAATTTGGGTCCGACTTTTCACAGAAAACATTATTGTGTTACGTTTATGGGACAATAATTTCTTTGCCTATATATAGATGACAACTCGTTCCAATCGAGTCAAGATTCTGTTTAAGGATCTACGGAAGGGGGTGGAGTTAGGCCCTTGGTTGCGCAATAAGTCTAATTATGCGATGCTACGAGATATGCGTGTGATGTATGTGCTTCGCGCCAACATAGACAACTCGCTCATCAAGTTTGGGATCGGGGGGGTTCAGCAAGGAGGCACATCAGCGTGGGGTCGTCTCCACCAGTATGTGATCACTTATGGAGAGACGGATGAGTTTGACTGTAAGGGGGTCAAGCTGTTCTTGGTGGTGGGCAACAAGTTTAATCCCGATGTGGAACAGACCAATAGTGCCATATTTAGGAAGGAGCTGTTTTTGAAGCGAGAGTTGGGTGGGGACACTTTGCCCGGCAGGGGGACGGAGAGGGTTACTACAAACCTGCAGAAGCTCTACACAATGATAATGGACGACAGCAACAAGACGTTTGAGGACATTGAGTTGGAACGTCGGACTAGTGAGAGGTTGAAACAGGCAGAGATAACCAGCGAGGACCAAGTGATGCGAGTGAGCGACCACTACACAGCGGCGAAAGGCAAGTCAAAAACGGTATATCTGGTGCATTGGAGCAGGCCATACACTTTGACCAAAAAAAAGAGAGTGGACGGTAAGATAGTGACTACTAGGGAGGAGGTTTACACTACCAATGAGCCTTACAGCAAGTTACTCACCTACCGAGATGGCAAGGCTAGAGCCGACGAGTACATAAAGTCCAAGCCCAAAGCCACTTTTAGGAATTAAAAATAAAAAAATATATCAGGTGATTGTATATAATGACTTGTACACACGCAAAAAAGAAAAACAGTAAGGGAGAGTGGACGCTATGCAATGGTGTAAAATTAAAAATTGTAACGTCCGCCCCAGCACCACCTCCTCCCAAAAGACAGGCTCCTGTAAAGCAACCTAGTAGTGCATCACTTCCCACCGAGTCCATGGCGACCAAGCGTGTCAATGCTGCGGCGGACAGGATAGAGCGTCGCCAAAGTTTACGCCAAGCTCAGGCGTTTGGCAGGAGAATACGTGGGAAATAGCCTCTTTTCATCAAAAATCAAATTTTGTATAGTATAAAAAAAATTGATTTTAAATTTTAAAATACTATCAAGAGCAAAAATAAGCAAAAGCAAATCAAGAGAACCAAAATGCTGTATCAGGAAATTCCACAAAAGTTTTTGCAACACCCTTATCATTGTGAGTCAAGCCCTTATTTTACATATATAAAGCTTGTAACTTTGAATTTACTTTTTAAATACTATCTTGATACTATGGCAACACAAATACTTAATGATGCAAAAAATGACAGGGAATTGCTGAAAATGTCTAACACCTTATCATTTATTAACAAGCTTCATGATTTTATGAAGCGTTATTTAGCAGTCTATATGGTGCATAACAACCTTAATGTTGAAGAAATA
>VMHT01208098.1_pt1 | contig 22281 bp, 29 predicted proteins | sample 4693611 | NCBI WGS metagenome assembly VMHT01 (sample SAMN12280063, study PRJNA550983) | marine metagenome | isolation source: seawater sampled from same location over 5 years 0.02-0.2 micron viral filtrate | place: USA: collected off the coast of southern California halfway between the port... ...
GAATTTTGATATACCACCTGATATGCCTACTACACAAAGGTCTTGTGACATTGCTGACATTGATGGCGCTGACGCTGAATTTACTACTCTACTGTCGCCTGAATATGCGTTTGTAGTATTTGTTGTAGTTGAATTTGATGATGAACCGTTTTCGTATGTGGTTGTTGCTTCTTGCGAATACCCACCTGATATGGTGGTATTACTTCCACTCGTATTTGTTTGAGAGTTAGTTGTCGCTCCAGAGTTTGTAGTGTCAGCCCAAATAGGTGTTGCACCTATCATAACGAAGAATAACAAAAAGATTATTAATCTTTTCATAGTTATCCTTTTAAGTTCTATTGATATTTATAATATAAATTATTCGTAAACTTTTTTACGTTCATAGGCCTGATCGTGTCTGCCTAAAATTTCTAATATTTCCCAACTACCGTCTTCTTTAACTCTAACTTTGGCGTCAACTTTGTCGCAGGTCATATTAAATACGCCATCTTTGTTTTGATCTTCTCGGTATTTTTTTTCTGCTTCTCTTTTGTTCTTTAAGCAGTTCATCAAGTTTTCACTTGCAACATGGTCTATTAATTTTCTATTACCATCTTCGTCTATCTCAAAGATACAAACTGCAAATACAACACCATTTTCTGGTTCTGATTCAGAAGCAGCATGTTCTTCTTTCATTATAGTAACATGTTTATGTTTCTTTTCTATAGGACAAACTTGGTGACCATCATCACCACAACCTGTGCAATCTGCCATTGCTATACTTAAACCACCTATTAAGATGATTGTACATAGTAAGCCTAGTAATAAATTTCTACCTTGCATTAGTCTAAAATTTTAAGTAACCTTATTCCGTATTTTGATTGTTTATCTTCTTGTAGTAATGCCTTAACAGATTTACAAGCAAATATAACTCTTTCACCACCGACTTCTCTAGCAGCTATTCTTTTAGATTTTAAGCATTGACTAATATTTTCTTTGTAAACCCACTCAATTAGTTTACCATTAAGTGTTAGAGTTAATGCAACTACATTATCTTTTTCGTACTTCTCTCCGCCAGTATATAACTTAGCAGCAAAGACACTTGAGGTAAACAACAATAAAAACAATATTGTTATTATTTTATTCATACGTTTGTTTTTTCCCGTTACCGTTTTGATAGATAATACTTCTATTACTATCTTTTAATTTCTCAACATCATCTCTAAGGATTTTTACATCCTCTTGTAATCTTTTGATGTTAACTCCGTTGTTCATCATATTTTCCATTTGTTCTTGTATGGATTCTAACTGACCAGCAATGTGTTCAATCAACATAAATTGCTCTGAATCAGCAGGTGGTGAACCTAATTCACCTCTTGGCCATTTAATTCTAAATTCGTTATTCTTATCTATATCAGCAGTTAGAGTTTCAGTAACTTGTTTTAAATCTTTTTCTGACAATTGTGATTTTGTTTCAAGCATAGTAATACGCTCTAACACTCCAAAATATGCCCATACACCAACACTTACTGCAGCTATAATAGCCAGTAAATTTTTCATTGGCATACTTACTGCCGTTTGATCTGATATGTCTAATCTATTCGCCATCTTTTATATCCTCTTCCTCATAATACTCTTTATATTTATCTAATAAATCGTTTGTAATCTTTAATTGATTTCTAATTTGTGCAAAATTCTTGGCAAGAAGTTCAAAATCTTTATCTGTAAGACCCCATAGTACAGGATCAATGCCTTGTTCCTCTAGTTTTTTAAACACTTCCTCGGCATTCTCACTAGTGATAATAATCCATCTTAAATTCTCTAATTCAAGTGGTGTGGGCTTGTTCAAATTGAGTTTTTCTCTAGGAACTTCTTTCTTAAATATCTCTAACTGCTTTACTCCCGAACAACTAGTAAGGGACGTAATTAGGATTAGCGATAGAAGGACACTCACTATTGATTTCAGACTTCTTTGTAGCATTCTTTTCTTTTTCTGTTAATGGCGACCCACTTGCGATTTCAATACATCTTGTAGCAAGTGCTGAAGCACCGTTTGTAATTCTTTCAATAGACTTTGTTTTAGCAATTGCGAGTTTGCCTACATCTCTATTTTTCTTGTTAAATCTTTTATCTAAATCTTCTAGGTCTTTTTTTAGTAAACCTACTAACTCGTTCATCTTCTTGTTAGCGCCTAGTATTTCTTCAAAATCTTTTTTCTGACTAGTGATTAGTTCTTGTTGATCAGCGACTGCTGACTCTAATTTGATTTGATTTGCTTTTAATATAGCATTATCTGATCTTAACTTCATCACGTAAATGCCAGCGCCGATAACGGCGCTAGCAAGGATTCCAATAAAAAATAATCTAATTCCTAACATGATTAACTATCTTTGTGCCAAATAGACCATGCACCCCAAGCAACAGCTGCCCATGCAGCTAACTTGACGAACGGTCCTCCTAATATAATTAATACACCAAGTGCGATTAAACTTGCACCTGACCAAGATGACATTTCTGAACATCTGTCTTTTAACCATTTTAACATAAGATTTCTCCTTATTATTTGATCTTAGCGTTTCTTTTTCTATGACCATTCCATGCAACAAAGCCACCGATTCTTAATGACCAGTATGATAGATAGTTCATTGAATAGAAACCATTTACTTCAATATTAATATCTCTAAAGATTTGATCTGCTCTCTTTTGATCTACTAACATTAAAGGTGCGCCTTCCGTGCTTGGATTGCAAGCAGCGTACTTGTACATATAATCATGTACAAGACCACCAATTAGTAATACGCCAACTGGTGAGAAAAAGGTTCTTAAAAATTTAGGTATACTTGCACCATCAAATGTAAAACCTGCTGGTATTACATAATCAGTACCATCAATACTATAGTGCCAGTCTTTTGTTATCTGCCAATTTCTAGTTGAAAGTAACCACATTGCTAAACCTTTCCAAAACCCTTTACCCTTTGTTGGGATTGCAATAGGTTTTAGTTCAGGCATTTCTTTATAACTAAATTTTAAATTACTTGATTTTTTCTTGTCTAATAAATTAATTAGAGATGTTATTATTACTACAGCAATTAAAATTGACCATTGCCAAAATTTCATTGCTAGTGTGATTAATAGTTCCATATTAGTCCTTACTCTTTTTATTTTTGTTTATATACTTTTGATAGACTGTATGTGCCTGTCCCAAGTCTTTTTTCTTTTCAGGATCTTTTGCTCTTTGACTTGCAACTTTAGCTCTTTGTGACATTGCAATTGCAGCCTGCATTTTATGAGCGTGAGTTCTACTTGATCCTCTTATCTTACTTACTGATTGTTTTGCTTTTTTCTTATCAGTAAAACCTAGACCATGTATTGTACCTTTAGGGTCTTCGTCTGTATATAAATCACTATGTTTATCAGACTTTGCTTTCTGACCTGATTTTCTAGGAATTCTTTTAGTGTCAGCAGTAACCATAGGTTTGATTGTTCCTAATCCTGGTCCTTTTGCTGTTGCTGTTAATTGAGGCATTGTTGCAGTATATCTTCTATCTGGAGAAAATTGAGCACCACCTAGTGATGACATAGGTTTTAATGTATCAACAGGTCCTATAGCGTACCCTCTCATATACTCTCTTAATTGTTTAAAAGATTTACTCATATTTTGCCAATAAAGATGAGGCAACTTCGTTTCTAAATTCTTCCGATACTGTTGTTGTAATTTGATTATCTACAACATATCTAAACGCTCTCATACCAAATTGTTCAGTATAAGTGCCTTTGTCTTTTTTCATTTTGATATTGTTTGTGATAGGTTTGATTTGATTGTCTTCTATCTCTTGGTTAGATTCAATCTTGTTTATTAAGTTTTCTACTTCTACTCTATCGTAATCTTCTCTTTTTAATAAACCTATAATAGATTTTTTCTTTTTCTTTACATGTACACCAGGTTCATGTGCAGGTGGCATTGCCACTGCTGAACCATCACCTACTGCATTTGCAGGTGCGTCTTCTTCTATTGGTTGATCTATTGCTTTATCATAAGAAGCTGCTAGTTTATCTTTGTTTTTAAAATTTTGGTAATCTTTATCTAACTTATCTTTTCTTTTAAGCCATTTCTCTCTACCTACTACAGCCATTGTTTTAGGATCGTTTTGAATATCTTGTAGTGCTTTCTTTTTTGCTCTGTAATCATCATCTGAAGAAACACTTTCTTTAGGCACACAATTAGGAACCATCTTGCCGTTTTTCTTTTTCATACCAACGGAGTGATATCCTGCCCAGCATTTTTCTCTTAATTGTTTAAAACTTATCATAGTTTTATCCTTTCTATATTATCTTCAGATACCATAACTTGTTCTTTTGTATCTTCATTGATAACGTGATACAAGTTAACACCAAAGTAATTATCAAATGGCTTTTGATTTTCTGTTGTATAGACTATATCGCCTACTTCAGCAGTTGTATTGCCATTTAAATCTTCAAGTTGATCTGTTATAATATATCTACCTTCTTCTAAAAAGTCAAACCCTACAGATTCTTTTAAGTCATCATCTAGTTTGATTAAGTTGTTTTCTGAAAGATGTTTATATAAATCTTTCTCTAACTCAACCATGTTAATATCTTTACTCTCTTTTAATAACAAACCTAGAGCAGCAGCATATGTGCCTAGTTTAGATTTACCACCTGGTATAATATTGATAAGTCTTTTTAAATTAAAAACAAATCTGTGTAGTAAAGTATATGCTTCTCTTTCTTTACCAGTCTTCAACGTCTTTGCTTTTTTCAAAACCTTACCATTCTTATCAATGATACCTAACGCATAAGCAGGTTGTTTTTCAAAAGGAGTTACTAACATTTTAATAACTCTATATGTAATTAATAAATCTATTGCTCGTCCCATTATATTTTCTCCAAACTTGATAACAAAGTCTTGTTTACTTTTACATTCGGCAACTCATTCTCGTCTGTTATTTTTAAGAATTGTAAGAAAGTCTTTAATACAGACCAATATTCTCTTTCAATCTTAAACAATAATAAAGTCGCAGCTGCCTCATTACCAAATACATTTGTTAATACTATTATATGATTTAAAACTAATCTAGTTTTCAATTCACCTGTGGTTCTATATTTACGAAATAGACGTTTAAGATACTTAAATCTTTTCACATCTTCATAAAACTCCTGTTCACTATCTAAATTAGGAACATTGTAGTTTTTTATGGCGTAAAATAACCAGTTTTTCTTTGTTATCTTATCAAACATTAGCCAAGCTCTGCATAAACTTTAACAGCGCCGTTCTCTAATGTTTCGTATCTACCTTTTAGTTTTAACTCTTTACCAACTTTATGTGTTATACCATCATCATTTATATCACTACCGTCAGTATCTTTACCGAAACGACCACCATTAAAACTTAATCCGCTTTCAAAAGTTCCCTTTTTATCATTAATTGTTATTGAGTCTTTCAACTGAACACCTATTGTTTTTAATCTAGTTTCTAATTGAGATAGAGCAGCCTCGGGCTGTATATACTCTTTATCAGCAATAGATCCAACAAAAGCATTCACTCTTTGTAAGATTGCAGGTTCATGTATATTGTGAGCACCCATTGATCCATCTTCTACTGAAGTTTGGTGTGGTGTGCCAACGCCATATGATCCGCCTTCTTTTATGTGTTGTTTAAATGTTTTCATTTTTCTCCTCGTTTAACTTGATCTTTTAACTTCTTAAAAGATTTACCTCCTAAAAGGTCTTCTTCTACTTCTTTTACATCACTTTCTTTTAATTTATCAAATTGAGCTTCATTTGGTGTATTGTCAGCAAGGTTTTCTAAAAAACCATCCCTATCTTCTTTCATTTGTTGCCCTCTTTTAACAATTCTTTTTTAGCAATGTCTAATAATCTTGGATTGTTTTCAATATCTAGCGCCATTTGTCTAGCATGAACACTCTCTTTATCAATCTTCTCTTTACTATGTGTACCTTCTTTTTCAGGTACATTTAGTTGTCCAGTAGCTTTATCAAAGTTCTCGTCCTTAGCAATCATCTTATCAACAATTTGCATAGCACCATTGATAGCGTTTAAATTATTACGCATACCTGCTACTTCTTTCTCAACCGTTTCAATCTTCGTTTTCAAATCAGTAAATGATTTATTGAGAGCATATCTCTCTTTCATTAAGTCTTGTGTACTTACACCCATAATATTCTCCTAATATATTACGCAACTGCGAAACCATGTCCGCCGATTACATTCCATTTTGAATTTTTAAATAAACATATAACAGTTTCACCTTGAGCATTCAAAGTAATAGTAGAACCACCACGTAAGTTAGTTGGTGTAATTACTACGTTATTTGTACCTGAAGTTGATACGTTTATGAAAATCTTAATTTGCCCATCAGCGCCATCTGCTAATGATATAGCACCAGTTGCTGATGTAGCGTTAATTTCAGTTATTGCTGAAGTTACATCTGAAACCTGTGATGAAGCGTCAGCAGTAATTGCTTGTGAAGCTTGTGATAAACCTAACCATGATGGTATATTGTTAAACACATTTTCTGCTGATATTTTTTTATTGATCGGAGTACCACTTGGGTCATCCACTACGTGAAACAAGTCAGCTGATGCTAACGAGTCACCTAAATCGGTCAATGCCGTTATTTTTTTGTCTGCCATTTTTTTCTCCTGTTAACCCTTTCGGGAATGCTACTCTAGGTATTTGCCTAGATCAATTTGTTCATATAGTATATATAAGGGCACTTTGAGCGCCCTTATACATTTAAATTATTAACTGTCAGGTGTAGATAAATCTTCACCGTCACCAGAGATACTTGAAGCGGCAACTAGAGTTTCGTATTGTACTCTACCTGCACGACCACCTGTACCTACAGTTTTCTTAACCCAACCTACGTGAGCGATTTCTGTACTATTGTTACTTGCAACATTACCTAAACCAAGAGTTGCAGTAGCAACAGCAGTTGCACCAGTAAGTGTATGTGCTGTACCACCAGTTGCAACAGCAGTTAGATTAATTTTAGTTCCTGCTAATGCGTTAGCATGTGAAGTTGCAAGACTAATTTTATTTGCTGTTCCAGATTTGATTAAGTAATATACAGTTGTTGTAGTAAGGTTTGCCTGAGCACCACCACTACCTTGTGCGTATGTAACTGGTTCACCAGTTGAAATTACAGCGTACATTGCTGATGGGATAACAATCTCATCATCTGCCACAATCAATACTGCTGAGTCTGTTAAGTCTAAACTTCCAGAACCAGTAGGAGCAGCAACTGTTACAGCTGGTGCAGATTGATAGTCAGAACCTACGTTAGTAAGTGTGTAGCCTGTAACTTTACCACCAGAGATAGTTGCAGTTGCAGTTGCTTGGATACCTTCAAGTGTTTGTGCGTTGTTACCTGTACCTGTCAAGTTGATTGCTGTACCAGCATTCGCATTTGAAAGGTTTGTAGCAAGTTTAATATTGTTTGCATCCGATCTAATTACAAAGTAAGATGTGTTGTCAGCTAAACCAGCAAGAGCAGTACCACTACCGTCTTGGTATTTAACTTCAGTTCCAGTTCTCATATTGTGACCAGTGATCTCAATAGAGTTAGTTCCAGTAGTAACTTTTGCTGTTGCAATAGTTCTTACTGTTGGTGCTGGAATTGTTACTGTTGGTGCAGAACCTCTATAAGTGTTACCACCGATAGATGTTACTGTTCCTAGTGTTACACTACCAGTTTGTAGTGATGTGATATTATCAACGGCAGCTACTGCTTCACCAGCAGTGATACCTAAAACCTCTGAATCTATGTGAGGGTTTGATGATTGAAAATTAATTGGTGGTCTTGTGACTGTAGCCGCAACACCAGATTCTGTTGAACCACTAAAATTTTCAGTTAGTGTGAGTGCAGTATCAGACGCAACAGCTTTTACTCTACTTTTAACTCCACCAGCAGAAATGATAACGTCACCGATTTGTACTTGAGGATCAAAGTTTGTCCCAGAACCAGTAACAGAAGCATTCCCATTAGTGAACGTCATAGTACCTGTCAACGCAGAACCGTCATTCATATTCCATGAGCTCATATTTGTTTCTCCTATTCAGGACAAAGTCTGTCCTGTTCTTTAAATAATTAATTAATTATTGTTATATAACTAATACTATTTATAAGATTAGAAGCCTAGTCTTTTAAGTTGTGCGATTGTTTTTGATGTGTTTGTGTGATGTATGCCAGTACCACCTGCATTGACAAACTCTCTTATATTCTTCTCATAATCATCAATGAGAATAGATGGTTTACCTCTTTTAGCAAAGAGTTTCTTCTCTTTTCTTCGTACTAGATTAACCTTTGAACGATTAGATATGCCTGCATTTTTTCTTAACCAGGCAGTCTTACCAGGTATACAATTAGGATCAAATGACTCTTCTACGTATGCTGATAGTATATGTGGATCAAATTTAGATATGTAAGACCAGAGTTGTCTGCCACCAGGCATCCAAGGTAGTGTTGACCAGAAGTCTTTTTTTGCCTTGATCAATCCCCACTTTTCTTTAGATGATGGTATATTCATCCACTTGTTGATTGACATACCTGTAGTTTTTTGAGCACCAGTTTTAAAGTCTGCAAGTACTCCGTCCATATCGCAATATATGATAGGTTTAGTCATAGTGTTTTCTTTATACTATTATACTATCATATAATAGTGCTTTTGTCAATTGACAAAATGTCGCATTTAGATAGGTTTTGCTGATGGTTCAACGTCTATTACGGCAGCGTCTTTGCCAGTATCAGTTTTACCTTTGTCGCCTAGTTTGATAATCTTTGTTTCTGCTCTTAAAGATTTAAAATCTTTCTTTTGATCTGTCTTCTTCATTGCAGCGTCTTTTTTATCTTGGTTAATTTTCTCACCATGATCGTCTTGTGTTACAGCTTCATTCTTTGGTTTCTCACCACGTTCTTTTTTAGAAATTGCAATTGCAGCTTGTTGAGCAGGACTAACTGCTTCAGTTGCTTTAGATATTGCAGCTCTTCTTTTGTGAAGATACTTGTCTGTAGAATCTGTATCGCCATCGTTGTCAATGTCTTTATCTTTTCTATCGTCAAACTTTTTCTTAACTGCGTCTTTGTTAACTGGATCCATTCCTTCACTTACAGCTCTTCCTGATCCTAAATTTTCACCTTCTAAAGTACCTCTAGTTGCTTTTTCAGCAGCGTCAATTCTTCTTTGTAGTTCTTTTTCTGCCTTAGGTTTTGCCTCAGCAGCGTCTTTACCACTTGCTTTTATTGTGCCCTCGTACTCTTTAATAGCGTCACCATCACCTCTTTGTGAAGTTGATGGCATATATAATTCAAAATTGTAATCAAAAGCATAAGTGTTTTCTTTTATAAAACTTTCACTTACAAGTTTACTTGCAAGGTCTTCTAGTGATCCTGATTTAGTTTCAAAGTATTTCTTCTCTACAGATAATTTAATGTCTGATTGTGGTTTTGAGATAGAAGTTTGTTTAGTAGCAATAGTATTAATTTTTTCTTCTATACTACCTTTCTTTGTATCAAAGTATTTTTTGTTCATTATTTTTTACTCCCTCTTACTTTTTTTGCAAGGTCTTTATCAGCACCGCCCCACGTACCACTTGATTTTGTAACAAAACTATTTACTCTAGCCATTGCCCATTGTTGTGGTGTAGTTCCTGGTCTGTGACCACCTTTCCATGCAGCCATTCCTCTGTTATATACTTGTTTAAGTATTGCATATGACATGCCTGTTTTTTCTGCTTTATTTTTTACAGCTGCAATAGCCTCTAATAATGCTTTCGCAGGATGTACTTCTTCTTTTTGTGTCTTATTCTTTAGTGTGTCCATCTTCATCTGTATATTCTCCAAGTCGTTTTTAGCTATTGCGATTTTAGTTTTATCTTTAGCGTCGCCTACATCTAAATCTCTTAATTTAGTTTGTAGTGCCATTTGACTAGTTCTCATTTTAGCCATTCTTTCGCTATCAGTTGTTTCTTCTTTCATAGAACCAGCATGTTTCATATCACCTGTTTTTCTTTTCATTGCAACACTTCTTGCCATATTAGATACAAAGTTTATACCCGATTGTGCAAGTTGCATTAATGTATCTGTAGAATATTTGTCTAAAAAGTTCTTTAAAGTTTTTACTTTTTCAGGTGACATTAATTTTATCTCTGCCCAACTATCTTTTAATTTTTTGATTTGTTCAGGACTCATTGCCTCAAGCATATTAATTGCTACATCTTCTTTCTGCATTCCTTTTATATCAGGACTGTTATCAGATTTAAACTTGATGTTACCTTTTAATGTATCTTGTGTTACAGATACTTCACTATTACCTTGTGATCTTAATTCTTTTGCTTTCTTATCAGCAGAGTCTTTTGTTTTAAAAGGTGACGCATATCTTTTGCCATCTTTGCCTTTCCATCTTGCAACATGAACAAGTGTAAATTCGTTCAAGTGCCATGTTTGTCTATATCTTGTTACCATTTTTTACAACTCCAATATCTTGCTTTCCATTTAGGTCCTGGATTATCGCAATTATGTCTTGCTCTAAAGCTTCTTCGTCTTGCAGGATTATCTGCTTTGATCTCCATATTGGGATCACCGAACCCTAATTTTATTATGTTACCTTTTTCATTCTTTACATAAACATAAAATTTCTTTGTGCCACCTCTTACAGGTTTATTAAGTGTGACCGTTTTGCCTTGGTATTGTGCTTCAGTAATTGTAGATGGTAATACTCCCCACTCATTTACATCCTCAGCAAATTCTTTAAATGACATTTTAAAACCTTCAGAAGCGCCTAATTCTTTTCTCATCTCTGCTTTAGATTTTCTGTATTTTCTTTCAAATTCCTCTGCGTCTAGTCCACCTTTTTCTTTACTCATAAGGTCTATAGCGATGTCTTTCATTCTGCCTTCTTGCATATTTGTATTTGTGTCAATCACTTTATTGAACATCTTGTTATATGTTTCTTCAATTTTAGATTGCCATTCTTCTCCATATCTTTCCTTATATTTATTAATAGTTTCTTCTTTAGTTGCCCATTCTTCTATATCTTTTAATTCAACTTTCTTATTCATTTCCTTATCCTTTTCAGCGTTGATATTGATTAAATTATCACTATGTTTGCTTGGAGTATATGAAGTACCTTGAAAAGTTTGTTTGTAGTGTTTTTCCCCTGGAGTTATTGAAGATGTATATTTCGCATAGTCATGTCCTATATCGTAAGACTCTGGCATTCCTGTGTCATTAAATTCGTTACCTCTATGTTGAGGTTCTCTTTCATTCTTTGTCTTTAACTCGCCATACATTTGTTTGAAACGTTTTGTATGTTTACTTGTTTTAGTTTTTGCTTTCTTATCAGCAGGAGATTGTACGTAGGCAGACTTATCACTATCTGATTTCTTACCTTGTTTGTCTAAATGTTTATCGTGTGCTTTCTTATCTTTATCAGATAGTCCTGCAACATATTTTTTAGGTTGATCTGTTTCTTTATCGTACTGATTTTTTCTTTTCTCTTTTAACTTCATTGATCTTTCCTCTAATTTTACTGGATAGACAGGAGTTTCCATAATATTATATAACCAACATTTGTGTAGTTTCATATCCTCGTCTTCCAAGGTAACATAGTTTGTACCTCTTCTTATGATAACACCAGTAACGTTTGTTTCAACGTCATCAACTATATCTCCTACATCATACAAATGCTCTGAAATATATTTGTCCCTTAATGTCATCTTGTTTAACTCCTCTAACGTAGAGGCAGTTACAAATGGTTTAAATTTTAGTTCGCCCACTTCATACGAAGCTGCTAACATCATTCCTTTTCTTACATTTCTAAATAAATCTTGTGCGTTTTTTGAGTTAGCAAAGCCAGACGGTAGACCTTTTTTAAATGTATTGAAGTCTTTATCTTTTGCGGCTGCTCTCATTTTACTAGCACTCATACCTGTTGCACCATCAGCGTCTGGATCTCTTTCACCAGCACTTGCAACATTTATACTATCAAAGTCATATAGACCATGACGGCTCTTAACGCCGTTGTATTTTTTTAAGATAGTATCAAATTCTCTTACTCTATCTGAACCTGCAACAAACGTAACATTAGAATAACCTTTTTTGTATAGTTCAGTAGCAATATCTAATATCATATTTGAAGGGTTTAACATTATGCTTCTAGCATGTCTAGGAAACATTTGTTTCATTGTTGCTAATTTAACTCTAGCATTCAATGGGTTTTTAGATGTGTCTTCAGATTTACTTAAATAAATTCTGTAGTCATCTGTTCTTTGTTGTACCACTTTGTTAATAAGTTTTTCGTGTCCTATTGTAGGTGGGTTAAAACGGCCAAAGGTAAATGCTATTGATCTACCTTTGGCCTCTTTTATTTTTGATAATGATTTCAGTTCGTCTGGCGATATTTTACCATCTTCCATAATCTCTTTCAACTTTTTGAAAAATTTGAGATAATGATACTTTTCTAACATTTTATAAATCACATTCTTCGGAAGTCGGTTTTTAACACCAAACTTTCTGATTTCGTCTGGTGACATATCTATACTAAAAGCATCCTTTCGGTCTGCAATAGTCTTGTCACCAATATCAATTAGAGTGTTAATAGAATCTTTAATCTCAGCTAACTTTTTAGAAACTAATCCAGATAAGTTTTCTATATCTGCGTTTGTTAAATCTTTTAGTTCCTCATAATCAATCATATCTCGTACTAATTCACCTTTAACAACATCTATTTCAGAAACACGCTTCTGAAAATCCGTAACGTATTTTTCAGGTTCAAAGGTGCCAGGTTCTGGTTTTTTGATCCACTTGTTAGTGTCTATATCAAAAGTACCATCAGCCATGTCCCTTGCCTTATTAAATGTTACAGGATCTATGATGGAAAAGTAGTTGATAGGATGCTCTGTGCCTGGTATATTCTTACCATTTATTTCTGCTTGATATTCTCTAATCTCATCATGTACCTTTTCTTGTTCTGCTTTTGAACCAGGTATATCAAATAAGATATTAATGTCAAGGTCTGCGTCAGCCCTATATTGTTTTGTTAATATACTACCGATTAGTGTATATTTAACTACTTTACCAAATTTTTCAAATGTCTTTATACCATCTAATGCCATTTTCTTAACAGATGGTTTTAATACTGGATTAGGTGTATCTGCTTTATCAAATACTCCTCTTGCATATGTCTTTCTAGGTATATCAATTATACTTTCTTTTAAAGACTTTCTATTTAAATTAATTTTAGGATAAACTTCTTTTGCTAATTTAACACTTGCGTTGTGATCTGAAGGATAATGCCAACCTGCATATACTCTACCCATACCACATTCATCAGCAGCGTCAATCAAGCCTTCTCTATGATCAGGATATTTTTCTGCATAGTATTCACCAATCAATCTACTTTGTAAAGAGTGACCACTAGGGTATGCTGGCGTCTTCATACTATCAGACTCTAAAGGCATTATATTAAACGTCATGCCTGTAGCTTCTGCAACTTGATATGGTCTTGCTCTTTCAAACTTATTCTTTAGTTTTTTAGCAATAGCAGCGCCTGTTTCAGCAATCTTATCTGTATCGTTTTTGTTTAACTCTAAATTATTATCTTTTAAATATTTTTCTATAGCGTATTGTGATTTAGGATCGTGGTTTTTTACTGATTGTTCAATCGCTTTATTTCTTTGTTTGAACATACCTTGCATTTCAATCATTTCTTTTTTAGTTGCAGCTGATGTGTTCTTACTAGGCGTAGGACAATCTATCTCGTTTATATTACCTGTATAGTTTTTAATAGGCTTTTCTTCTACCTTAGCGTGCCTAATATTTTCTATATCGTTAAACTTTTTAAATCTCATCTTTTACGAGCCTCTAATTCCTTTTTCATCCATTGTTTCGCTCTATAGTTTGATACAGGCGATGTAATAAATTTTCTTACTACTTTACTTACTCTATTCATTGTAAGCGTTGTCAATTCTAAATCTGACTTGTTGTTATCAACTACAATAAAATTCCTCATACCAAATAGTCTTTGAAACTTACCTATATTACTTTGAACACCATTCCAACTATTTGTTGTTATGTATTCTGGTATAGTTCTTTCACGTCTAGCATTTCTTGCCAATGCAACTTCTAAACTTGTATTCACAAATACCATGTAACAATCGTAACCCATTTGTTGTAGCATGTTATGATGTCTGGCAATCATATCATAATCTCTACCAGTACTATCAATAACTAAACCAAGTCTTCCATCTACATATTTATCTAATTGTGTGATAGTTAATGTCTTTGCTCTTTGTCTTATTATGTTTCTAAAATATGTTTCTTCATCTGGCATACTTAAAGATAAGTTTGCCTTTTTTAATCCTCTTTCAAATGCAACATCTGAATTAACTAATTTTAAACCACTACCTGCAAAGGCACTAGATGTAACAAACGTTTTACCTGACCCAGGACCACCTGCAAGAAAAAAGGCTTTGAATATACCTGGATCGTAAAGTCCTTCAGATAAGTGTTGTATAAAACTATTTACTTTCATTTTCTATTCTTCTTATAATTTCGTTAGCAGTATCTTCAGGTGTACCACCCTCTGCTTTTATTTCTAAAAATCCTGGTTTCTTTCTTAAATATTCTATTACAGGACCTGTTTCTTTTTTGTACAATTCTATTCTATTACCTATGATCTCTTCCGTATCATCTGCTCTACCTCTTGCAAGTAATCTTCTCATTACTTCTTCGGTACTTACATCTAAAAATACTGAATAGTCATAACCTATTTCATTCTTTTCCATGTCTTCAACTTGTTGCATATATCTAGGCCAACCATCTAGTACATAACCTTTAGGCGATTGTTCTACTTTGTTTTTAATTAAATCTAATACTATTTCATTAGGAACAAACTCACCTCTATCAACAATACTTTTTGCAATCTTTCCTATCTCACTACCTTTTTCTATTTCTTTTCTTAACATGCCACCTGGATAGATATGTGTAATATCAAAGTGTTTAATTAGATATTCAGTATAAGTTGTTTTACCTGAACCAGGTCCACCTAATATAATAATTCTTGTACGACCTAATTTTTCAAATATAAAATCTCTAAAACTTTTCATCCTTTAATCCAGTTCTTTGCCAAAGTAAAGTTTGCGGTACTAAACTCTAGTCTATCTACTAATTTTACTGCGTTGCCCATTCTATCTACAGCAACATAACCTTCAGGATTTGTTACTACAAACCCATTACCTTTTTGTAAAAATGTACCAATAGATTTTATTTGATTCATCTTACTTACAAGAAAAGTTTTAACTCTTTGTAACGTTACATAACTTGCAATCGCAAAGTATATTTCGTTTTCATTACTATCAATAAATCTTAAACCTGCATTTCTTATATCAGCATATTTTTGTTTTGCATTAGCAGTTTTCTTCTTTGACGCTTCGTCATCTAATACTTGTGCATAATACTTTCTAAAATCTTTTTGTATGTTTTTTACATTTGCAATAGTTTGACCTTGTCTAATCATAGTATTGAAATATATTTTTAATCTAGCACCTACAGACAATAAATTAGTTTGTCTTTTTAACATGTCTAAAACTTTTTTACCTTTGCCTAATGATCCCATAGCCATTCTTAACATACTATCATATTGTTCGTTTTCAGTTGTTGTAAACGTAGCAACACCTGAAGAGTCTTTATAACTTGCGTCATCAAAAAATACTGAAGGCGTCTTTGTAAAACGATTTACATTGACGCCAAAACTCGCCTTTAAATTAGCCATTTTTCTGCCATTGTAAGTAGTGTGAAAAATGATACCTAGTTTAGCTCTCTTAATTTTTTTAGCAAGATCAGTATTTTCGGGTACAGCGTATGTTATAGTGTTAGGTGTAAATGCGATAGCATCCTCACCTCTTATAGATACCGACTTTAAGTCGTTAGGTGTAAACAACAAGTCGCCTTGTACAACACCTCGTATACCTAATTTTGGTAATTCTTTTAAACATACAGATAGTTTAGTTGCTAAACCACCATCGTGGTTCTTTCTAATATCTGCTTGTGTGTAATTGATTTTGGGAGTTACGTTAAATATAGATTTTGAACCGACAAAGAATTTGCCGTTTTCAGGATTGACACCACAGAATACAGCAGGTGCACCATCCCATTTAACAGATACGTTTAATTTTCTACGTGAGGACCCTACTAACATGTTTCTTATAGATTTAAGAAACTCTACAGCATTGACACCACCTTGGTATCCGTTATTAATAATCTCGTCTTCTAAATGTTCTAAATGAGTGTTTTTTGCCTCATTTAAGTATTGTTTAAAACTATACATATCTCTCCACTATACCCATTATATCAAAAAATTACGCCTTTGTCAAGCGAAAAATCACTATATTCCATTAATAAATCACTACTTACAATACTATTTATGCTATTTTGCGATTACAAACCTTGATGATAGAGGAGACCTTGATGAAGCGATCTGAAACATTAATCTAACTAACTTATTTGCCTTGCTTTTAGGACCCTTGCTGTTAGTATTAAACCATTCTTTGATGGTAGGCATAATTTCATTAATGATATTTGTAGCACTTGCGATTGCAAGATAGTGGTCGTATTTGTTTTTGTCACCTTTTTTAGGGTTAACTGCTTTTCTTAATATCTCTTTATCTTTTAGATACATTGTCTTTAATCTAGCAAATTCTTTTACACCTTTACCACCATATCTACCACCTACTTGATAACCTTGTAGAAATTTATCTGCAGCTTTCTTATCTATTGTTGACCACAGGCTGTGCATTGCTTTTTCTGAAGCGATTGATCCACCTTTTGCAGGATCACCTTTCATAATAATTTCTATTACAAGTCTACCATTTGCACTACTACCTGATGGATCATGTCTGATTTTAATTATACCTTCTTTACCCTCAGCAGTAAGTTTTATTTGTATATCTCTTGTAACCGTTTTAGCACCACCTGCTCTCAACTTATCAAATGATAGTTCAGGTGTTCTTGCTAACATCTTATATGGTTGCCAGTCTGTTGTACCTTGAAACATAACTGATTTTAATACTTCGTCTTTTGCAGCTTGAACAAAATTTACTTTTACTAGACTTGCACTATTTTTAGTTTTCTTTAGTGACAATGGTAACAATGCACCTTTATCCATAAGTTCTTTTATTTTTTCATTTAGATAATCAAAACTATAAGATGATGGATCTTGTTTTGCTTCTTTTAATTCTTTTGATATGCCAATTTCACCTTCTTTATTTGCAAGGTATATATCTGCAGGATTCCATTTATTAATATCTGTAAAACCTATAAACTCACCAATCCTCTTTTGTGCCTCTTGTGTAGGTTTAGATTTAGTTGCTATAGACCACAACTCCTGTATCTCTTTCATTACACCTACTTTACCTCGTAAGTAAAAGTAATCTCTTTTTTTCTTTGCGATATTGTAATCTTTATCTATCTTCTTTAAATCTCTAACTAATGTTTTAGCAATAGTGATAGAAGATTGATACCAACCATTTTTTGTTTGAGATAAAAATTCAAAGATGTCTTTTGCAGGAGCGTCAACGTCAACGCCTTTCATTGCCGCTTCTAAATCTTTACGTTCTTTAAGAGCAAAACTATCAAACGTAGGATACGTTTTTATATTGAGTTTTTGTTGTGCTTTAGATTCACCTACATAGTCTGCATAAGCACAGAATATTGCTTGGGCGCTTTCAGCTAATGTTGTTACGTCTGCCATACATATATTTATGCACGGCTTCTGCCTCTAGTTCTGGCAGGAGAATTATAATTTGTCTTACCTCTATCTAACATCTTCTCTTTTTCACCTCTACAATCAAAGAAAGGTGGGAACCCGAATATGCCAAACGTCTTATGTTTATTCTGAAACTTTGTTAACTTCTTTACATCTTCCTCAAAGAAAGACTCTTTTAACACAAGTTTACTAGGCATTTCTACAGATCGCCAAACTATATCGTCTTTAATCTTAACCATTTCTGTTTTGTAATAGATAGATGGTTTTCTTTTTCTTACTTTTGCCATTCTTCTCTCCTTTGTTCTTTTGAACATATCATAACACAAGGTTTAGGTAGTTTACTAGTATCACCACTTTCAATCGCCTCTTGTAATTTGCGACCTAATTCTACCCATTCTTTACTTTGTATTATATCATCAATAGAGTGTTTACTTAAATCACCAGCTTCTGCTAGTTTTTTTAGGGTAGGATCTTGTAAATGTATAGGACTATCAATATAACAACAAGGCAACAACTGATTTCTGTTTGTAACAGCCATTTCAGTTAAAGGATTGCCCGCTATACACATTGATTTAAATTTTTTCTTAATCATCTGTTACTTTATCCTCATAAGTAGTATCTAATCTATTTTTTTTACTAGGCATTAAGTGATCTGTAAAACCTTTTAACCATCTTGCTGATTTCATAAGAACAAATCGTAAGTTATTATCTTTTGCCATTTGTTTAGCTTCTTCTATATGATCTTCATTATAGTTAAATACAATATATTGCCATATAGGTTTACGTTTTAAAATTTTTGCACCTTCACACATTATCTTAAATAATTTTTCACCGTCTTGGTGCTTTCTATACTTGTGACTTTCAGATGGTAAACCATCTATACCAAATTGCCAAACTGCTATGTCATAAGTTTTAAATGCTTTCATAAAAAAACTTTCTGGTTTGTGAGATGAGGCAGTTTGTATTTTAACTCCTGTTTCTCTATCTTTACACATTTTTAATAGTTCAATAAAGTGAGGGTAATGTATTGGGTCTGACAATTGACCACCTAATGATACCTCTTCAAAATTGTTTAGTATCATCTCAACACTTTCTAAAGGTAAGTCTTTACCTGGCACTTTATTTGCAATTTTATTAAGCCATTCATTATTAGACTTCCATTGAGAGGGTTTGTAATACATTTGTCTTTGACACGCTGGGCATTCTAATGCACACCTATGTGATAAGTCAATCAAACAATTTCTATTTTTTTTAAAAAACGGTGATCCCATATCACCTATTTATTTAGATTTTAAAATCGGAAAACTTATCGTAAGCGTCAACCTCTTGTGGGCCTGATGGCTTATCTATCTTATCTTTACTTTCTTGGTTACTATCTACAATTTGTTGAGCAGATTGTTCAACATCATACAATCTCATCTTGCTTCTATCTACACCTATTATAAATGCACGATTGACAGCAGGATCATTATAACGATTCTTTAATTGTTTAACTTTGATTTGACCTAGTTCTTCTAATTCTTCGTTTGATATTAGAGCAAACATAAAGTCAGCAGTTGCAGGAAGACCAAATGATTCTGAAGTATCTTCAAGTCCTACGTCACTTGATAGATAACCAGTTCTAGTTGTTTGTGTAGCAGATACAATAGGTACATTATATTGTACTGCAAGACCTCTTAATTCTTCAGCGATAGATTTAACCATAGTATATGAGTTAATATTGCCACCTTTAAATCTACTACTAGTACATATATTCAAATAATCAATGAATATTAAATCAGGTTTAAATGCTTTCTTTAGGGCAAGTTCATCTAACAAAGATTTAAAATGACCTGCATGAGCAGACGCCGTAGGATATTCTTTGATAATTAATTGACCATTAGTTTTGTTTTGCATTTTAGATGTTTTATTATCGTATATTTCTTTTGGCATTTCATAAAGATCATCAATAGTTACATCTAATAAGTTAGCGTCAATTCTTTCTGCGATACGTTCTTCAGCCATTTCTAAAGTTATATACAATACATTTTTACCTTCCGATATAACACTACTTGCAACATGACACATAAACAAAGATTTACCAACACCTGTGCCTGCAAGTGCTATGTTTAAAGTTTTAGGTGGTAGACCACCTTTTGTAATTCTATTGAAGTATGAAAGATCAAACTTTAATCTTGCTTCAGTTCTATGGTAATATTCAAATCGGTCCTCTGCCTGATTTAGATAATCATGTCCTATATGTCTATCAAACGAAACGCCAAGCGCTTCTGATAAGATACTAGGTATTGCTTCTGGCGTATGTTTCTTATCTTTGCCATCTATGATTTTGATACCTTGTAATACTGCATTATACACAGCACGATCTTTACAAAACTTTTCTGTTGTATCTAACAACCATTGTTGTTCAACTTCTTCGTGTTGTAAACTATTTAATAATGATTTTGTATTTTTAAATTCTTCTTCGGTAAGAGTCTTGTCGTTTGACAATTCAATTTCAATTGCTTCTTTTGTAGGAAGATTATTATACTTTACAACGAAACCATTTATGATATTGAATAGAGCAACCTCATCTCTATTTCTAAAGAAGTCAGGTTTAATAAATGGTAATGTTTTTCTTGTAAAGTCTTCGTTAAAGACTAGGTTGGATAAAAGTGTCTTCTCAAACATAATGTAGATAACTCCCTATAATATACTTTGGTTGATTGATTGGTTTCTGTCCTGCGTGTCTAAATGTCCACAATGGTGGGAATACGAGCACCTTACCTGCCTCTGGTTTAACTGATATATCATAATCAGGAAATGTTGTTTCGCCGCCATCATTGTTATTTAAATACATAAAAAAAACTAAAAATCTTCTAGCACTATTATAGTTAGTCACATCTACATGTGTTTGGAATTCATCTTCATTGTTAGGTTCATACTTCTTAAATCTTATCTGTTCAAAACCAAATTTCTCTGGCCATTGTTTTAATGAGTCTATATTAACATCTTTTGTATATTTGTCAACAACCTGTCTTAATTTAGGAAAGATTATATCTGAATATTCTTTCCAGTCTGAAAACATGTTAAGATTAATTTCTGTAAATGACATGTGACCTTTTAAATTAGTTTTAGATTGTTGATGTTGCGAATCTTCAAACTTATCAATAAGGTGTTGACATTGATCTTTACCTAATACATTTTTGTATGTACATATATAATCACTTTTGAAACTTAATTTGACCATTCTCTAATTGTTTTTCTACTACCTCTATTAATATATCGCCTATGTAATTTCTAAAATCAATACTTGCTGTATCAACATCATTAGGATTCTTCTTAATATCATAATCAAACTTTAAAGGCAATTCACCTTGAGCATTTTCTTCCGAGGCAAACTTTACATGACCATATGTGTATATGATGTCTTTGTAAGGGCCTTCTACAATCTTTATACAGCTGTAATCGTCAACATCACGCTGAGCAAAGACGTATCTATTCTGTGCCATAGAGGAATTCTTTTCTGGCTGCTTCGTCAATTTGAGCGAGAACATCTTTAGTAAAGAATTTATCAGGTTCATTATTGATAGTTTTAGCATATTGTTTTGATCCATCAGGTAGTTCTATTCTTGTTGATACTGATTTAAATATATTGTGTTTGATAGCAAGTTCTAATAACCCATAGTACTTATCAAGGCCATCTTTGTATGTTAATCTTACATCAATCAAAGCATTCTCTTTTGTTAACCTTGACTTGTAATTTTTACAATGAATAATATTACCAATGATTTCTTTGCCATCTTTCTCTTTACGTTTAGATAGATATACGATATTACTTGCAGCGTATTTAAGGCCAGAGCCACCACCCATCTCCTTTTGAGGAAACATTGAACCAATAACATCATATGTATGATTGGTCATAATCATAGGTACTTTTGCTTTGCCAAGTTTTAAAGTCAATACTCTAAATGCAGCTTTTACAATCTGCGATCTAGTCATATCTCTAGTTTCTTTACCTTCGGCAGTATCTTCCATCTCTTTTGTAGTAGATAACATTCCTAAACTATCTAATACAAACATTAAAGGTTTTCTAGTCTTCTCGTCTTGTTCTATGTATTTGTCAATCACTTTGATTGATTGATGTCTAAACTCTTGTACTGTGGCAACTGGTACAATAACCATTCTGCTACTGTCTATACCACGACTTTCAACTAATTCTTTTGTTAAGGCACTTTCTGATTCAAAGTAAATCACACCTGCGTCTTTGTTTTTTTCTAAAAACGCTTTTACTATTCCTAATGCAAAGAAAGTTTTACCTGTTGCAGCTTCACCTGCAATTGCTGTAATCTTATTAGATGGCATACCACCATAGATTGATCCTGATAGTAAAGCATTAAAGGCAAGGGAACCTGTATCAATAAACGAATCAACGTCACCTGCTTCTACACCCTCACTTACTAGTGTGGCGTATTCATTACCAGTTTCTTTTATTATGTCTTTTAAAAAATCACTCATATTA
>VMHT01103344.1_pt1 | contig 22267 bp, 16 predicted proteins | sample 4693611 | NCBI WGS metagenome assembly VMHT01 (sample SAMN12280063, study PRJNA550983) | marine metagenome | isolation source: seawater sampled from same location over 5 years 0.02-0.2 micron viral filtrate | place: USA: collected off the coast of southern California halfway between the port... ...
AGAGTTCGAGGGCGTGATCAGCAAAGGGTTGCCAGAGTACGACGGGGGGCACTCTATAGCAACCCTGTTGAGATACCTGAAGTCTTGGTCAGACGAGGCTATGGATAAGTCGGCCAGATATATCTAGCTTTTACCCTTGCCGTCTGCAGCATAGAACGGCACCATATCCCCAGCCTTATTCTTGACCATCTTGAGACTGCCCCCGTTTGCCATACCCGGCATCATCGGATTCATATTCATACGCTTGTTTTGACGCTCATTCTGCGTCATTGTGCTTGTCATCATGCCCCCCGCTTGAGCCTTCTTGCGGGGTTTCTTTTTGGTGGTAGCCATGCCGCCGTACATCATCGGCTTACGCTTTGACATGCCCCCATACATCATGGCCTTGCGTTGGCCGTTGTTGTACATCTTCATTGGTTCTCTCCGTTCTGTGAAGCTGTTACTCGAAAATATCGCTGAGAAGACCCTTGCCTCTAACGTCAAAGCCTCCCAGTGGTGTGCCCTTTGGTCCTAACAATGAACCGGGGCGACGTACATCTGGCATATCCAAAGTGCCAGTGTAGTCTGAGGTGTATCCCAGACGAACCTTATCCATCGGTGTCGCGGATATAGTAAACTTTCTGCCAGACAAATCTACAACCTCTTCTTTTTCAGGGGTGATAGCCTGACTGAAGAGTGCGTGATGTTGAACAAGGGCTGCAGCAAATTGTGCATCCCTCTCAGGAGCGAGGGGTTTGCCAGTTCTAACCATGTCTAAAAACGCTCGTCCCAGATTCGGATCAGTGACTATGGCTGTTAAGAATTCGCTGTTCTTGAATCGTAACTGTTGTAGGATAGCTTCCGTACCCACGTACTGAGGACGAACAACACCCCTGTTGATGGCGTACAGGCGACTGATGTAGCTTTCTACAGACAGCGCACGAGGTATGCCTCTGATTTGAACAGGGGACTGTGCGAGAGGATTGTCCGTGAGTTCAACCAGTACGTTTGCAATTGCTTCCACAGTCTCGTAGTGATCTTTGCCCAACAGACTCTTGGCAACTTCCACTTCTTCCTCTGTTTCGCCAAGAAATTTCAAGAGGGCTTGTGGATTCTCTACGAGCATGTCGGTGAAGGTTGTCTTCACTTCTCCTGTAGCAGACTTGTCTAGCTTTGCTTGCTTCTTTCCAGTCTTGGAAAACAACTTACGACGCATGCCGTTTATGTATGCTGCCCTAAGTATTTCATCTACTCGTTCTGGCGTGTATTTTGTATCACCAGCCTCATTTACGAGAAGAAGCATGTTCTTTCGTATCTGAGTGTATCTTTCCATGCCGCCGTCAATCAAAACAGACGCTATGTCTGCTGCAGCCATGTCGGTAGATGTCAGCCTGCCCAGAACAGCCGTAGCATCCTCAAGGCCCTGTGCCAGTTCCCTCGCAGGTGCTGTAGCGTTTTCTAGCTGGGTGTTAATCAGCTTCTCAGCATTCTGCATCTCTGTATCGTAGCGGGCGTTGCCTATACTCTTTCTACTAAAAGATGTGTGATCGTCCACTATGTTCATCAGGTTGACAAGGGGAACATCCGTGCCATCCTTAGATACCATTCGCAAGTTTCGTTCCACGTTTCTTGCGGCTTCTGTTATCTCTGCCGGTGTCAGTTTGTTTGATATAACATTTTTCTGAACCCATTCTGCAAAGGACGCTCGTACAATAGCCCTCTGTCCCTCTGTGAAGGGTTCGCCCTCTACAAGGCGAGGAGAAAGCATTCCGTCTACGGGGTTTACGATGTCCTTACCCATAGCCCGATTGACGCCAGCCATATACACTGCTGCCTTTTCAGGATCGATGAGCATGTCCGCAGTCAGCCATTGACTAGGAAGAGTAGCAGTCTGAACTCCGGTAGGGAACTCTGAGGTGGGCTGGGAGAGGTTTGATCTTTTATTGAAGAGAAGACTTGGTACAAGCGCACCACCCGTTTCGTCGTGGAATCTTTCTTTGTATTGTCTCCAGCCTGCGTTTGCATCCCGCAGATAATCCGTCAGGGCAAAGGTGCCCTCACCATCTATCTGAATCTGAAGACGTTCTACGGGAACACCGTCAACAACAAACGAGTCAAATTTCTGTTCGACGTTTGTGTTGGACAGTGTGTATAAGGCCCTAGATACTTCTGTCTTGCCTTCTTGGGCTGCGCTGTAAGCTTCTCTACGAATTATCTCGTCTAAACGACGAAGACCCGCAGGGTCCATACGGAACATGCCTCCGTCAAATCCCTCTCGTGCTTCTGCCTGCTGCATGAAGTCAGCAACCTGTGCCTGCAAGGGTCTGCCCCGATTGACGCCAGTCCCGAAAACAAACCCCTCAGTCTCTAGGTCTGCTTTCATATCTTGAAGCAGCTTGTTGACTGGTATGCCCTGTGATCGTGCTAGTTCTTCAAATATAGGATCGCTTATCTCTAGGACTATATTATCAACAAGTCTAGGTGAAATACCCTCGCCAAGTCCCGTCGTACGTGCAGAGATTAAGTCTGTAAACAAATCAGACGTGTCCACAGTAATATCATTGGAGAGTGGCCTATTGTTTGCATCAACAAAGCGAACTTCTGGAACACCGTCCTCCCCGACTTTCTTCAGTCGATCATAGGGATATGATGCCGCCTTTCTGGCAACTTCGTTAGCAGCCTCCAACTGAAAAGCGAACAACGTAGATGGCGTGGTGGTATGATGTATGTTGTCCTTGTGACGAGGCAAAGTACTAGGAAGAACCTCTTCTATGGGAGCAACAACTCCATCCCCCCCTCTAGCACTGGATACGCCTATACGCTCTATCATCTGAGCAGATGAAGCAATCAGGCTTTCGTTTATGGCACGGACTGCAGTCCCAGAAGCTGCTTCTACTTGCTCACGATTTATATACTTTTGATCGAATATGTTCTTGGCAAGCAAGCTACCCACAGCATCTGGAAATGTCTTGGCAGTTTCGCCCTCACCCAGAGTATCAATCGCTCCCTCCTGAACGATATCTGAATTGGCTGTCAATGCGTTAAGGTAATGACCTACACCCTTCTCATTGATTACAGCCAGATCAGATTCTATGCTCTTCTGCAAGTCTGTTCCCTGACGAGACATAGCCCGCATGAATTCAAAGAATTCGTTGTCGGCCATATCTGCGGGTACCATCTCCTTGATCAAGCGGTTCAACTCTCCGTTGAGGTCTTGAAGGCCCTTAAAGGCTTCCTGATACTGTTCTGCAACATCCATGTCAAAGGCGTCACCAACATTTAAGCTTTTCTTAACTGCGTCTGCATAGTGACGTAGCGTAATCAAGTCTGTTATGATAGGAACACTGGCGTTGAGATACTTTCTGTCCACTCCTTTTGCTTCTAGGATATCAAAGCTACGGTTTATTCGTTGTGCGTTAGCTTCAATCTGTCGGGCAAAGTCTGGGTTGGCCCTAGAAAACGAAGTGACAAGGAACTGCAGGTTTCTTTTGCCGGTGGACGTGATTGTTCCGTCAGGGCTTACAAACGGTCCCTCAGACCCAAATGGAAACGAACTCCTAGCCCTAGCTGCATTAAACGCCCGCAAACCTCGTGGCACGTTTCCACCGCTGATTGATATAATCAGCCCAGCAAACAAACCTCCCAGTTCACCGAATGCGGGATCGATCATCTCAAACTCTTGTCCGAAGAAGTGACCTGCTGTAGCAGCACCCACGACCATGTACTTATCTTGTACATTTATGTCGCGCATATACTTGGGCACACTACTGATTCGTTCAGCTTCCATCATAGCAATTCGATTCGAAGCTATTTCTGTTCGCAAGTCTCTGAGTTCCAGTTCTGTGTCAGGACTGTATGATCTTGCTTGTTTTTTAACAAGGGCACGTTCACGCGATATTAGTGTTACTTGCCTCGTTTTAATCTGCTGAACCTCTGCGCGAAATTCAGGAGGGAGACGTGTGTCAGCAATTTGATACGCAGTAGCAAGCCTTCCTTCAATTATCTTCTTTTGCTGGTTACTACTTAAAATGCGAAGAGGGCTAAACGGAGCGACTTCCCGTGTTTTCAAGTAAAAGTTAGTAACGTCATCTATAGTCAAGTCCGGATTCTTTTTGAGTTCACGCGCCAAGACGCTTTCAAAGTTAGAAAGTTCTGCCTCTGATATAAGCCCCTTCAAGAGTCCTGATCCTTTGGATAGACCTATCATTTCTGCAGCCAACCGTGTCGCACGAGGCAAGAGTCCTGAGTAAGTGTAGGCGAGTTCCTCTGCGGTAGCTAAGTCTACATACACACCCTTCTGAGCATAGCGGTTTTGTAGTGCCTGTGGAAAGGATGCAAAGTTGTCGTCCATAAATGCTTGACGACCCTTGAAGCCGGAGATAGATACGTTCTCTCCTACGCCGTCAAACCAGTCAATCGCTTCTCCAATGCCCCACAATCCTGTCTCAATTATGCTGCGGCCAACTGCATCAACTGCACCCCTTCCGACTCCCTCTATGTCACCCATGCTAGGATCACTGAGACGATCTCGAAGGATGGCAAACCTACCCCGATCATCCACGCCATTCTTCATAAGGACATTGTTCAAGTATGCACCGTACAGTGGCCGGGTTACTTCTCTGTTGCCCAAGTTGGCGGTAAACATCATAGACGCAAACCTTACGCGCTCCATGTCACTCACGGTCATGTCTAGGGTGCTTATTGGCACACCATTTTTAAGCACTTGCGAATTCAAACCCTCCGGTATCTTCGTAAGATTTTCAATGCCCTTCCACCACGGAATTTCAATCTGCTCACCATCAATGACCATAAAGGATGCGCCACGCTTGTCTCCGTCACGTATTCTGTCCTCAAGGCTCATGCCGGACACATCGTACATATTTCCTTCTGAGTCTACGAGGTCTGTAGCCTGATTAAACAAGGCCACAACTTCGGGATTCTTGAAGTCCATAACCTCAGTGATTGATACGTTAGGGGTGACTTTATTCCAGTTTGTCGCTCCGTACAAGTCACGGTCTGTCTGCATTCCCATGCCCAGAACAGACAAGTAGGGAACTGGCTCTTCTTTCGTACGGATCAAGTCCTTGTCAACGGCGGGTGTTGAGTCTGTAGCACCTACGGGTTGCCCTGTAACCACTGCATCTCGTATTCGTTTTTGTTCGGAATCAAGGTTTTCAATCTGGGCCTGACGTGCTGCTTCACTGGCAGCATCTTCAGCCGCCTGCGCTTGAGTGGGTTGACCAGACGAGCGGGCCTTCAAGTCATCGATTTGTTCTTGGAGAGTAGCCACAGTTAGTTACCTGTCCTATTTTTTGTTACTCATAAACTTATCAGCAAAGGCTTGATGCGTATTTTCAGGGATATCATCAATACTTTCATAAGTGTCCATGCCGTTGGAAATCATCTGTCTGTTTAACGCCTTCAAAAAGGCATCCTGATACTGCGTGGGTATTTCGACGTTTCCTATCATAGCTGATCCGTCTGCCGCTTCTGCATCCTTGCCTTCATCAGGAGGAGCCAAGCCCAAGCCCATGCCAGTCTGAAATCTCATTCTGTTCTGTATGTTTCTGTTTATGTCGAAGTCAGCCATAGTCTCCAAGTCTGCTAGGATCATGGCATTGTATACATCTTGATTGTTCTTGCTGGACAGTGCAGCCCCTCTCTGGGCCTTATACATAAGATCATCGCGCAGCATTTTCATAACACCGTATTCCTTGTCGGGAGTAGATAGTCCCGGAGCAAGGAAGTTGAGAACGTTTTGAACGTCCTGATCCGATATCGTACGACCACCCGTTCCGCCCTGAAGAGCAGACGCAACGCTGTAGGCAATGACGTACTGAAGATACTTTCGCTTGGCTGCATTGACCAGAATGGAGTCGCCAGATTGTAGCTGTTGTGCTATCTCTTTGAGTTTTTTGTCAGTCTCTCTTCTAGCCTTCGCTTCTTCTGTGCGAAATTCTTCCTGACTTTGGCCGGGTTTTGTTACAGACTGTGTAGCTCTTCCGTAGGAACCGAATTGCTTTGAAAATACATCAGTGGCTGTTGCGGGAGAACCATCTATGTTTTTAGCGAGATCATCTGCCTGTCCTATTGCAGAAAGGACAGCCCTCACCATAGGATTGTCTTCATCAAGACCCATACTACGAACGCCTACAGCAATTCCAGCCTTTGCGTTCTCATAGAAGCTAGACAAACTTAACAGCTTTTCGGATGTGCCCTGACCGAATGGGGTCAAGGAGACGTTGCCATCTGCACCAACAATAAATATGAGAGACATAGCCTGCTCGACAAGCCTAGCTGCTTCCAGAGAAGCCCGTGCAGTATTAGCCTCACTCGCCTGCATTTCAACGAATGGTTTACCCTCAAACACTCTAGTGCTGAAGTCAAACATTGCGTAGTGATCTTGTAAATTTTCTTGAGGCGAAGACAGTACAGGAGAGAATACGCTCACCATATTCAACTTATCATTGAACATAGGCTGTTCCGTGAGGGGCCTGCCATCTACTCCGAATGAAGCGGGTACGCTCTGCACAAGATTTGCTACTTGTCGAAGTTCATTCCTGTTTACTTGAAAGCCGACCCTTCTGGGATCATAATTGTATGTGGCATTTGCCAGAACATTAGGGGCGGACCCTACACTAGGTCGTGTAGCCAGTCTAGGCAATTCTGTTATTGCATACTGAACAGAAGATGCTACTAAGGCACTTCCCGGATCACTTGGGTCAGATGGAACTAAGCTAAGAGCGTTGCCTACGGTATCAACTGCCTTGTCTTGTGGAACGCCCATTCCCATAGACCACTCTATAAGTTGATTATAGCCTGTCTGGTGAGACTCTTCTGTCAATTTTACAGGAATAGTAAAGATGGAATTTCCGTCAGAACTCTCTGCTGTAAACGTAGCATTCGTGCTGCCGTCTCCTGCACCAATAGCCTCTCCAACAATCCGGATATCCTCCGCTTTCTGGCCCCTCGCTTTGGCATGAAAATATCGTTCAAAGCTTATTCTGCCATCCGGGTCTTTCATACCCTTGAACCCTTGTCCAATTTTAAACAGAGCAGGGTATTTATTAGGTGTAACTGCCTGCATAAGCTTGGGATTCAATCTTTGCAACCCTTGCTCTTGCGGAAGACCTGCATTTGCGCTTTCCTGTCGTAGAATAGCGTTGTATGCAAAATCATAAACTTTGTTGAGACTTGCCGAATCCATAGTTGTCCAGTCAAAGTTGTCTCCCACCTTGCCTAGAATGAAGCTGGTCATGTCTGTGCTGTACTTAAACTGACTGTCTTGGTCGGGTGTAAACGACTGTTCTTTGCCATCTACTGTCCACGTTAAAGTCGTTTCATTTTCATTGGAAACAGACATGGCAGCCTTTAGTATATCGGTGAGTTCGCCTTTTTCTGTGAATACGTCCCTAGTTCCCGGCGTACCTGATATACCTGTAAATGTTGTGGCTTGCTGGTAACCCGGCCTTATGGTTATAGGGGTTCCTGCCTTCTGCAGTTCTTCTACTTTTTTAAGCATCTCCGGATAATTTTCGTCTTTGAAAAACTCGCCATTGAGCATATTTCCGGGTATGGTCGGGCCTACAGCTTGAGACGAGGGAGTCACCTTATCAATCTCATAAAGATTCTTGTCGAGCGTCAAGAGGCCACCCTTTGTGGTGTCTACGGAGCCTACCTGAACAAGTTTAGATAATTTTTCCGTTCGTTGTTCGGGTGTCAAGTCTTGACCGGCGAAGTACGTAGCCCAGTCAGGAAGTGTACGTGCCCCGCCCAAGCCAGCATTTTTAAACGGTTGTGATCCCGGGAGTGCATCAGGCCTAGCATACACAGGAAATACAGACTGTGCAGCGGTCTTTTCAGGCAGAGAGATATTCTGTCCTGTGCCTGTCATAGCAGAACGGGCGACAAAACCCTGCGGGACTTCATCCCCGTCTTTGACTCCGATAACCGGACCCTTGCCACCAATCTGTCCATATGTGGTGACGCTTGCAGCACGTTGACGATCCCGCTTCGACTTCGTAGCAGTGCCAAACGCATATAGTAAGAGGGGTAGACTCATTGCGGCTTCTCCTCAACAGCCAAGAAGGAGTTCTGCTTCACGTCTTCTTGCTTTTGTGTACGCTCTGCTCTCATAGATTCAAACTTTTCTTCGCTTTTCATCAGAGTTCTTTGATCCTTGTTGAGTGCCTCAATCATACCCGCAAACAACTCAGGATTCTTGTTCTTGAGAATGCGGAAGAATGCCTCGTCCGTCACTTCACCCTCAATAGGCTCTTCGTCCACAAACATCTGTGGCTCGAAACCTTCTTGAATAGCCATGTCGGCCAGAAAAATACCGATGGCAGGCTTGATCAGTTCAGCTACGTCGGGCGTAAATGCACCCGCCATAAATCCCTTGAACGTAATCTGCTCAACAAGTTCCTCGACTGTGATTCCCGCAAGCATCATCTTGATCATGTCGTCCCTGACAGGACCATTGGATATGCTGTCCACCGTGTAGTCGATCACGTCATCAGGATTTGAGAAACGAGCAGGACGCTCCCACGGCCACTTGCCGGGGGCATCAGTCAGGGAGTTGCCGGGGGGCACCGCAAGAGCGGATATCTTGTCCATCATGTCGAGTTATCTCGCTCCTGTTAGTTTCTGATAAGAACTTCTGCGGCCAGCACTTGTAGCTATAGTGCCTGATGCAGACATCGGAGTTGGAAGCGGAGAGGCAGAGGGCAAACGAAGACCGGCAACCTTTCGTGCTAGATACTGTTGGGTTGCATCCCTGCCCAGTGCAGCAGTAACTGCACCACCATTGCCAAGTCTCATCATCTGTGCTTGGGATGATTGAAAGTTTTGTCCGGATCGAAAAGTCTGTGAGCCAACAGATAGTCCGTATTGCGGTGCAGCAGGGGCACCCATGCCCATACGAGATGCGGCATTTGTTGTTTTTAGGGCAGAAGAAACCAGATCGTTGTCACCACCCGGACGCATATACTCAAGGGCTGTGCCTATAAACGACTTACCAATGCCCGTGTCTGCAAAAGGAGTTATGCCTGTTTTTGCAAGAGTTTCACCAAAAAATCCTGTACCCGTGTAAGACCCTTTTATAAACTCGCCACTAGCAGGATTTATTATGCCCTCTCTAAAATCCCCGTACAAATACTCCCGTGCGAATCCGCCCGCAAGAATAGTTGCACCAATTTTAAATGTATTGTTCTTGAGTGCTTTCGATAGCCAACTCATATCTTATGGTCCCCAAATTTTGTCTATGGCTTCGATAACCAAATAGTCGTCGAACTTGTCATCGTACGCATCTGCGTTGGCCGCGATTGCCGCAGACTGCATAGCCGCATTGTGTGCGCGATCCTTTGCATTCTCAGAAATCTTCACAACCCACGCCGCTTTGTCACGATACTTCTGCCACATTTGATTGAGAGCGTTCTGTTGAATGCCAAGCAGGTTCATGGCGTTTTGTCTGTTGGCTTCGTTTTCCATAGCGTTGTTTCGGGTGTTCACATTCCGTCGCCACACAGCGTTGCTCTGATCAATTTCAAGCTGCATATTAGCATTGAATTGGTCTGCTGCAGTACTCATCTGTGTGTTGAACTGAGCGATTGCAACCTTCTGATTTGAATTGAATTGTTTGAGTGCTATACTGCGTTGCACATTTGCAGATGCGATCTGTACACCTAGTTCAGTAAAGAACTCTTGGACTTGGTTCTCCGACTTGGCGTTGAACTGAGAAGCAGCATTCTTCGCTGCGGCGTCAGTCAGGAGAGCCTGTGCCTTAGACTGATAGGTCAGGGTGTTTGCCTGCTGCCTGTTGGTTAAGTTTGCCATGTCCATAGATAGGAACGCTTTGGCGTTGTTCACTGCAGCCTGTTGGCGGTTGTTGAGGTTTGCCATGTCCATCTGCAGCATAGCAGCAGCGTTCTGCAGAGCGGCCTGTTGTTCGTTATTCAGGTTCTGTAGCTGTATTGTAGCATACTTGCTGGCATCCTGTGCAGCAATCGGTATGCCCGACTCCATCATAGCCTGCATCGTAGCTGCTGCAGCCATAGAGGACGAACCCAAGCCCCTCTGCTGCATTATAGCAGTGACCTTACGAACGGCAGGAGCAGCCCACACGGGTGGGGGACCACCCTCTTCGATGCCCTTGAACAACTCTGCAAGTTGGTAGCGAGTAGTTGCGCGAGGATCGAGTTCTTGGGTGGCAGCGGTAGCGAGAGACTCAGGAGATACCTCTCCCTGTGCCGCCTTCATAAGAGACTTTTCTGACAGAGTGCCCTGTGCAGCTTCAGCCGTACCTAATTTTGGCGCAGCCTCTGCAGCCGTGTATGTCTTGGCATCGTACGCTTCTGGTGTAGCTACGTCGTCAGCCGTGATAGCAGTTGGTGTGACTATCTTTGTTGGATCATCAATCAACTTGTCCGTAGTTTTAAGTAGTTCGTTATCTTGAACGTCCTGATCTTCGGGTTTTATCTTGGTGCCGGTGGGCAGAACTGGGGCTATGAGATTGCCATCAGCGTCCTTTGCGAGGCCCGCCTGCTTCTCCATAGCAGCCATAGTATCCTTGTCTTGCTGGGTGATGTTGACTACTTCGTCTTCTTCTGCCATTACCTAAGTCCCATAAATACTGTAACTACCATTGCGACTACCATAATCGTACTACCCATAATCATCGCCTCAAGCCGCCACATACGTTTGTCTAAACCCTCTAGCTTTTCCTGCACAGAGGCATACCTGATGGCGCACTCCTTCTCATGTGCCTCAAGTTCCATCTGTGTTTTGAGTACGGGTTCCATCGTCAGCTTCATCAGTCAGCTTCTAGTGCGCTAAGTCGTGTCTCTATGTCAGCCAGTCTCTGTTCCGTAGCTGCGCCGATAAACGACATCAATTCAGCGTAACGAACGCCAAGCCGTGTACGTTTTGTTGCGCCCTCCGGTGCTTCGTCGGCTGTCTGGTATGTGTCTATGCGAGTGTAGGCGTCTTTGGCTTCAATCCCAGCTTCCTCGTCAGCCTCAACGGCAGCTACCTCTGTGCTGGTTTCCCACCAAGTGTCGCTACACCAGAATGCATAGTCTGCTGCGTCTAGGCCAGCGTCGGTCATTGCTGTTTGCACTTCTTGTGCAATCACACCGGCATGAGTACGGGCTGCATCCCCTTCTTCTGAAACCCTGTGCTGCCATTTAAATGTCTTGAACAGCTTGCTGATAGCCTTTGCAGCAGTAATCTCTGCGCTTGTAAGGGTGGCAATATTTTGCTTCTCAGATTCGTCGGATGTTTGGATGGTCGCATTGGTAGCGTAGATGTTTTGAAATCTATTACTGCCACTGCCTAAATCCACGTTGCCATCATTGTTTGAACCGTTGACACGAGGTAAGATATTAGCTGTTCCAAAGGTTAAGCCAGAGTGACTGGAGGTTTGACAGTCTATGCTAAAATTATCGCTATCGGTGACTGACAGAACCCCAACAAGGGTTCCAGCCTTTCGAACATGAATTACTGCACCGTCACTCGTGTTTCGGTTAAAGCTAGACGCGGCACCTGATGCGGAAGAAAACACTCGTCCACTGTCTGAAAAACAAAGCCCAGCTGTTGTGTTGCTAAGGCCCGGAGATGTTGTTGAACTCTGATTTACTAATACGTTGCCGCTGCTGTCTATGGTTGTACGGGTCGTTCCACCTGTAGAAAAAGCAAGTGTATTTCCACCGCTTCGAAACATTCCTGTGTCTGTGTCGGAGTAAAAGCTATGGGTTGGTGCGCCTTCAGTGCCGTTAGTTGTTCCCACCTGACCATAGACGGTTAGTTTGGACGTGTCTGGCACACCACCGATTCCGACAAGGTCATTTCCAGCGTCAACATTAATCATGTTGGCGTTGCCGTTGGACTCAACACGGAAGTCTATGTCTTGGCTTGCCTCATTGAAAACGGTTTCTGTGCCTAGTTTAATCCTACTCCTGATATCTCCAGCGACACGGGTGCTAATTTCAAACTGGCAATCTTCTGTACCATCAGAAGCGTCCAAAATAATACCGTTTACTCTAACGCCCTCAATTTGTTCTGCAGCATCATTGTCAAAAAGATATCGTATTCTGCCAATGGTATCACCGTCAGCAGGGCTACCACTGTCTCTTGTTAGGTCAAGGCGTGGTCCAGACGTATCATCCGCATCCGTTGACTTGAGTGTAAGCTGTGCATTGTTGTCGGCAGTCGTAATCGTTACACCGGACAACAGGTCTGCTATTTCTTGCGCTCTACTCATTCCTTAACTCCACGGGGTAAACTGCTGCAGACCATACTGTACAGCTACTAATTTTGTTTCGGTGTTGTCTGCAAAGGTCACAGCTTCCTGTGCAATACCGATAATCATAGACGGACTTGCCGTTGCTTTCTGTCCGATACCCTCTGCGGCAGATGAACAGATACCGTCACCGACTTCTATGTTGCCACCACTGTTGTTGCAAAGGATGTGACCGTCACCCAGCACGAGGGCAAGATGTGAATTTGTGTCACCCTCTGAACCCTTGTTAAATGTACCGCCATAAGCACCCAACACCGCCCTGCTGTTTGCGGTTTGTGTTTTACGCACATTGTACCTTATGCCACGTTCTGTATCTGCACCATTCTTTTGACTGTATGCAAGACTGGTTGTTTCTAGCAAAGTTCCGTAAGGGTAGGCGTTATCTGGGCTATCAGGATTGTTGTCTGCATCTGGGAGAATACATGGGTGATATGCTGTAAATGTACCGTATGTAACCGTGCCACCACTAAAAGACACAGTTCCCATAAGGCTTCCGTCACCGTCTTTTATTAAAATCGAGTTGTTGGTTGTACCCGTGCTATCATCTTTGCCGGATAAAATTTCTAAACCACCACGATTAGTATCACTGCCGTCGTTGTGAATCCTCATAAGAGAACCAGAGATTTCACCACTTACTTGGAAGGGTACGTCCGGCCCCGCCGTTCCGATGCCTACCCTATCATTGTTTGCGTCCACAAAAATTGCAGCGGTTTTACCATTGCTTTCAACACGGAAGTCAAGGTCGTTGCTGCCTTCATTGAACACAGTTTCAGTGGGATGGAAATCAACTCTAGGAGTACCAACAGAACCCGCTACGGTAGTTCTAATTTGTAATGTGCCGTCTTCAGAACCGTTAGACGCATCTATAATTTGCGATTGAATTTGTGCAAACTCAGTTACATTCCCGCCGTCATCATCTGCAGCAAATCGAATCTTGCCTATGAAGTCGTTGTCGGCTGGGCTACCGCTGTCTCGTTGTAGGTCGATGAACGGGCCAGCATCGCTGTCTGCATCTGTAGATTTTAGGATAAACTGTGCATCGTTATCGGCAGTCGTGATTGTACAGCCGTCAGTTGCGGTGAAGCCGCCTGTGATGCTCACGCCTGTGCTGGTGGTGGCAAACTTGGAACTTCCGTCGTGCGATAAAGTGATTGCTCCCGAACTAGCATTTGTAGCTATATAATCAATACTATCTCCAGAATTTCGTAGCTTGATATTGTTTCCTAGTATTTTTAAATCCCCAGTGGCACCACTGGAATTTTCCGCAATATATGAGTCAGAACCATCGTGGTAAATCTGTAAATCTGACCCTGCACCCATCAAAATCTTGGCACTGTCTGGGAACAAAATATCATCAGTACCAGTTGGCACACTAAACACCGTAGCGTCTGCATCATTCTTCACAGTGATATCACTGGTGCTACCCTGACCTGTGAGGATAAGACCTTCTGCGCTGGTAAAACCAATCGCAGCATTGTCACCAGCAGATGTGTCTCCTGCAGGTTCTACTGTGCCTGTTGTTGTAACATTACCTGTAACGGCAATATTGCCAGCAAACGTACCACCATTCGATGCACTCACCGTGTCAGCCACAGCAAACGTATCGTAGACAATCATCTCAACTACGTCATCCGTAGTCGCACCAGTAGTCAGCACCACACTTGTGCCTGTCGTAGCAGCGTAGTCAGTGACAGGCTTAAGAAGCACACCATTCTGATATACGTCCATGTACAACGTATCTTCGTAGGCCAAAGACACGCTGTTGCTGTCGTTGCCGCTGAACGATGTCTGCCCAGACGTAGCAGCGTATATAAATCGGGAACGTACTCCGCTTCCCGGTGACCTACCTAGATATGGCATACCTGTTCCTTTATGCTTCTTGTGCGTCCATCATTGTTTGATACGCAGTCTTCACAGCGTCCGACCACACAGCGTTACAGATAGCTTGCACTTCTGTTGACTCGCCGCTGATGTCGGTGTCGGCCCACGAACCGTCAGTCTTTGTGCTGGGCTGCAATACATGCCGATGAAAACTACGGCTAATCTCAACGTCGTCACGCTTGATAACGGTTGCTGTCCTGACTTGTACGGCTTTGTAGTCACCTACCACTTCAATCTTGTCTTCTAGTATTTGTTCTGTAAGTGCCATTTTTATCTCCTTCTGGCTTGGACTGTCCAACCCTCACCTCTGGTGGGGTTATGAATTTGTTCTATAAACAATCATAAAATACTGATTTGCTAACGAACTCGACGTGCTGCTGTATTCCCAATTAATATGGTCATTGCCATTAAATATTCTTTCTTTTCTAGCTGTGTGAGTATCGTGTGCAATAGTTCCACCAGATTGGTCGCCATTGCTGTTGAAAGGTAATCCACCTAACTGCATACCAGTAGAATCGTTTCTTGCCTGTATTCTTGCAACGGCGACTACAGTATTCCCGATTTTTGTGTAGGCAGCATTTGAGACCACCTCTTCAGGGTCGCCACTAGGATAACCAGTGTCAAATGTTGGCGTCCAAGTGCCTTCTTCGTAGTCATCCAGCAGTTCACTCGTCATGCCACTAACATTACTGGTTGCGCTAAAATCAATGCCTCCAGCAGAGCCTACGTTTAACGCTAGACCGGCACCTTCTGCCTTAAGATACCCGTGTTGATTGCCCGAACTGTCACGAAACTCAACGTAGTTTGCGTTTTCAGCGGCATCAACAAGCGTTACAGCCCAAGTTCCACTGGCATTGCTGACGTTCAACTTGCCGCCAGTGCTGGAAGTCTGATTGATGTTTAGATTGCCGCTGCTATCAAGAACCATCTTGGCATCAGCAGATAAACTGGCCTGTGAGTTTGCATCAAAGGCAAACACAAGTTTGTTTTCAGAGCCGTCTACACCAATCCCAAAATAGTTACCGCCGGATTGACTTCCACTTTGATAATTATGGGCAAAGCAGATTTGGTGGTCTGTAGTTGTGCCGTTACGGTCAAGAAGAATTATACCGTCGGATGTGGTATCTTGGATGTGTATCTTCTTTTTCGGTGTGCCAGTTCCAATGCCAATAAAATCGTCTGAACCCTGAACAAAAAGGGCATTAGCATTGCCGTTGCCTTCGACACGGAAGTCTAGGTCTACGCTGTCGTCGTTTATAACTATTTCATTACTTTTAATGTCCAAAACATTTTGTGCGGTTCCGGCAATCATTATTTTTGTGGCAATTCTGCCGTCTTCTGTGCTGTCGCTTACATCGACAGTCCTGCCAAACATCTGTGCATAAGTTATTGCTTCACCGGCATCGTTTTCACCTTGAAACTGAATCTCTCCTAAAAAGTCAGAGTCAGCGGGACTGCTTGAATTACGGTGCATCTTGAGTACGGGGCCAAAGTTTGCATCAGCATCTGTGGACTCAAGGGTCAACTGTGGATTGTTGTCGGCAGTCGTGATTGTTGCACCAGCAGAAGATGTGATTGAGCCATCTATATCAACAGCACCAGTAAAATCACCCGTCGTAGCATTCAACGCAGACTTACTTGGATGCTCAACACCTACTACTGAATTGCCTATATACCCGCCCATTAGGTTATCTCCATATAACTCATAGTGACAGAAACTTTGTCAGCGACAGAAGCATCAACCTTTATTATGTCTCCAACATTTAGTATGAGTTTGTTACCACCCATAATCTCTACAGTAGACCCTACAGGTATTGGTATGTCTTTTACGATGTGCGCTGTTGTGTTTTGGGTTTGGCTAGTTTGAGTTGTTGTACTAACAAGCTGCACTGTTCCAGTGACTTGTGATGTGTGTACATTGGCAAGCGTCAGCCCAAGAACAACAACGGTACTGCCACTCTGCACTGTGTACAAAGTTTCCGGTGTACCAGATGAAGCAGGAGCAACATCTCTTGTTATAACTTTAAACGTGTTAGCCATTGATTATCCCTCTTCGGATATATTATACGCGATTAGTCGTTGATTGTCAAGGTTACCCAAGAGCGATTGCAAGGGATGTAGCCTCATCAACGATGACAGAGTTAAGAGTGGCACCGTTGACTGTGATAGCGTCTGCTTCGAGGGTGCCGTCGATATCAGCATCTCCGCTGATGTCCAGTGAACCGGCATCTAACTCACCAGTGATGGTGAAGTTGCGGATACCTGTGTAGTCCTTGTTCGAGTCGAGTATGACTGCCTTCGACGCGATAGCCGTGCCGACTGCTGTCGAACCCAAGTCGAGAGCGTTGATCTCGCCCACGACCACAGTAGCCCCGTCGAGTATGTTCAGTTCGTCGGGCGTAGACGTGATCGCTGTGTTGCTTGCTGCAGCCAAGACAGGCACCGTTCCTGACTGGTTGGGCAAGTTGATCGTACGGTCTGCTGTCGGGTCTACGATAGTAAGTGTAGTCTCGTGTGCGTCAGCCGTAGCACCCTCAAAGATGATAGCATTCTCTGCATTCATCGTCACCGTGTCTACGGTGGTTGTCGTACCCGCTACAGTCAACTTCGGAACTAGGAGTTCGCCTGTGCTTGGGTTGTAGCGCAGGGCACCCGTATCATCCAAGAGTGCGTTCGACTCATCGTGGAATACGACAGGGAAGTTGGTGTTTGCTGTGCTGTCCGTAACAGTAGTGGTGGCTGCTAGAGTAGCGTTCGCCACTGTTACCCCTGCGATAACTGTGTTGAGTGCTGTGCCGTTGACCGTAATCGCATCAGCCTCTAGGGTGCCGTCGATGTCTGCATCACCGCTAATGTCAAGGCTGCTTGCCTCAATCTCACCACTAGCCTTAAAGATTACATTGTCGCCGCCAGATACCTCAAAGATAATTTGATTGTCTGTGCTAAACTTGATAAGGTTGTCATCATCCCTACCAATCACAAGGCTGGTATTTTTGACTGACTCAATTGTTGTTTGTGCTGTACCTAATACAAAGTCGAGGGTGTTGTCACTGTCATCATACGAAACAGATACGCCTGTCTCTGTATTGGAACTAACCATAGCACCAACAGTATCAGAGATTGTTTCGGCTAGTGTAACACCGGCAATGGTAATTGCATCAGCCTCAAGCGTACCATCAATATCAGCATCACCCGATACATCAAGTGACCCAGCGTCTAGTTCGCCTGTCAGTGTAATGTTACGGAAACTGGCTACGTCTTTGTTTGCATCAACTGTGACAACCTTACTTGCAACCACAGTGCCTACAGAAGCACCTGTGTCGCTGTAGTTAAGTTCAGCAGCGGTTGCTGTTACGTTCGTACCACCGATGTCGAGTGTAGTCATAGACACTTCGCCAGCTACGGTGAGTAAACCACTCGCAACTGTCATCAGGTCTGTGTCGTCTGTGTGACCGATGGTTGTGCCGTTGATAACAACATCGTCGATGTCGAGAGAGCCACCTGTGATGAGGCCCGTCGTTGTGATCGTTGACGATCCTGTGTCGATAGTGCCGAAGCCGGACGTGATAGAACCTGAGTTGAGTGCCCCTACAGTCGTAGCTGCAGTGGTAACAAGGTTTGGCATCGCCGTGATTTCGTCATCAAAATAGGCGGCTAAGTCTGTGACCGCCACCTGCTTCATAGTTCCGGCATCGTTGAACACGACACGGTCAGCATCGACTACAGTCGTAGCGGATGCGGATGTGTCACCATCCATGATGTTTATTTCTGTTGTGGTGACCGTCGCACCGTCGAGTATCTCAAGTTCTGCCTCAGAGATACCCGCACCACCGATTGTCAGGGTGCCTGATATGTCTACGTTACCGTTGATGTCTACGGTAGTGGCAGCAATCTGAATCTCTGTGTCGGCTATGAGGTCAAGCTGTCCGTCTGCACTTGAGTGGATATAGATAGCCGTGTCGCGGAACTGCAGCTTCTCTGTCGATGCAACAAGTATATCGTCTGAAAACTCAAAGTAGTCCTCGTCTTCCATCCACTTGAGTACGCCATCATTCGACTCGCCGTCGAAGGTGACAGTAATGTCCGTGCCGGACGTGCCATCACCAAGTGTTAGGGATGTGCCCAAGAGTTTTGTAACGGGACCACCCTCTCCTGCGGTGCCGTCGTGAGTATGTCCCGAACTAGCAGCAAACGCCGCAAGTAATTGATCAAATTCGTTGTTGGTATCGGACGCTTGAATTACATCTCCATCAGCGTACGATGACTGTCTTGTGTATGATGCACCCATTTAGCGTCTCGCTCCTAGTTGATACTCTAGCTGAAAACCCTTTAACGAGTATGCGGGGGTAGAGCCACCGTCGTTCACTCGCAAAGCCACAGCAAAACCAGACCCCTCAACAGGCTGTCTCAGCAGCGGCTGAGAGGGTCCGCCATACGTAGGCGTACCGTATGTAGCCGTCCCATAGATACCAGCAATAGCTGTGGAGTCTAGGGGGTAGGCTGCTGGTCTGGGTGAGTCTGCCGACTCGTAGTCATAACGAACAAACATGTCAGCATCGATTGTAGATTCAGGTTTGTAGTTTACAATGATCCTCTGCATATGCTTGCGTATGCCGGGGTCATTCATAGTCAGGTCGGGACTGCGGTACTTGCCTAGAATAGCTGCACCGTCAAACGTGGTGCCCTCTTCCTGCCTGTATATGTACCCATCAAATCCGCCGTGCAAAACGATGATGTCTCCTGCATCGATAAAAGTATCTGTACACGAAGGCTTGATACCCTTGAGCGTAGAAAACTCGTAGCCCTTGTTACCACCCTGTTGATTTTTGAGGACACAGATAAGTCCCTCTGTTCGTCCCTCTGAGTCCCCGGCCTTACTAAAGAATAGTCTGTACTGTGTTTTCTCCGGAATAATTATAGAGTCGAATACATTTGCTTCTGATATGTTTTCGTCAAATAGTGATTGAACATTCGAACTTATGGTGCCCAGTTCCACGTCACCGATGTTTGCTGTACCTGCAACCGTACGCAAGCCGTCAGGCCCAAGAAACAAAAGATCACCAGCAAATTCCTGAATAGTCTTGCCATTGATACATCCGATGTCTCTTGTTACAGGCTGAACAGCAAAGTCACTCAGGGAACTGCCTGTCAATTTAAATATGCGGTTTTCACAGAATATGAACAAACCATCACGAAACACCTTGAGGCCAACAACTGTGTCGTCAACCTTGATGCTGCCTGCACCGCTGCCACTGGAAAACGCATCCTCATCGAATGGCTGACTGAATACGATCTCTTGAGGACCGGAGTTGCCGGTTAGAGGCATACCAGCGTAGAACATGTGTTCACGATACGATGCTACAATCGATGCACCAAGAACAGCACTGCCACTTACATCCGTTGCGGACAACGCAGAGTTGAACACAGTCGGGGCGTTCACTCCGTCAACAACTACAATCTTGCTGTTGCCGTCAAAGTTAAATCGTTCGAACGAGTACTTGCCTGCACTGGTGCGTCCGGTGTCTCGCTCTGTCCACGACTCTGAAACCACTGTCCGTGAGGTGTCCGTAGATGCGGCGTGGGCTGCTGCACTTGTGCCACTCGTAGCACGTGTTACTCCCGTAAACGTAGTAGAGGTTACGCCTGTGTAAGTAAATATCTCACTGTTTATCTGTAGCGTACCACTCGAACTAAACCCGGACGTAGAAAACACGGTGATCGTACCGGAGCCTGTCATAGCCGTGTTTGCTGCTATAGAATTTGTAGCCCCCCTAGCCAGAGACGTAGAGGCGCTACTAAATATTTTTTCGCCGCGTCCAGCAAGTATTTTATTTTCGAAGGTTGTTACCATCAACACCTTTTCGTCAGACGAAGAAGTGTGAGGCACAACCGCTCGTATGTGTCTCTGAAACCCCTGCACTCTTTTGTAGCCGCCTTCGATGTCCGGCTCAAAATTCTCTAACTGCAGGGCTTGCCCCGGCTGCATGATAAACGTAGAACGATTGGCAACCAAGCCACCCTCACATATAAACGGAAATGCAGCGGTTTCACTTAGGTCTGCCATACTATACAGCCCTCATGTAGTTCTTTCGGTTGAGCAACTCAACGCGCATACGTTTTAACCCGTCCTCATATTCTTTTAGGGAAAACTGTGCAGCCTGTACATCGGAACGAAACATATGTGTATAGTATTTCGCACGGGCATTGATGACAGGTTCGAATCGTGTAGGGACAATTGATGTGTCAGTGGCCGAAGACAAGTCAGTGTGAGATACGTAGTAGTCAAACTCTAGGGTACGATTGCTTGTGTCGGGTATAGGCGTGAGGCCAACCTCGTCGTTGTAAGTGGTGTAGACGTATTCTGGTTCGGCAAACTTGTTTGTGTCGAGGCGACTGTCCCGCTCACGAAACGACTCGTTGTATTCTTCGTACGATATGTACTTCAAGGGTCTTGGCTGTACGTCCTCACTCAACTGAACCAGTTTGACGAATGCGGCACTGCCTGCAGCCTCTGTGAAGCTTACGTGGTGCGTCGTAGCCGTAGCAGTGAACGTAGTTTCGGTAAGAGCCACCTCGTTGCCGTTGGCAATAGTAAGCGTAGCAGACTTTGTTTGTGATCCACCAGAACTCGTTCCTATTTCGAGGGTGAGTGTAGCACCACTCGTCTGTGTGAGGACAACGTACGAACGACCTACGATGAGGTCGGTAACTTCTTGAGATGCTTCCGCGTTAGTAAGTAGAAGAGTATTGCCAAACTTAGAACTGGCGGCAGGAGTGCCAGACACAGTAGTCCAATTAGTAATACTTGCGGACCCTGCAATCTCGTAGTCTCCGTTCTGTATGTAGTCTTTTGGCTTCAAGAACATCGTGTCGTAGTCAACATATTTGAGTGTCGAGGCTATACTTGCGTGACTGTAGAGAGACTTGCCTGCAATAACGTCTACCGAACCTGCAGCACGAGTAAACGGCCAATTCAAGTCAGAGTTGAGGATGTCAGTGATCGAACGATTGACGTAGTCTTTCACTACAGTCTGTACACCACGAGAGTTCGTAAAGTTAGAACTGGTCAATTCTACTTCGTTGAAGTCTCGAAGGACGTTGTTGACTAGGGTGAGATAGGTGCTTGCCATTCTAGTACCCGTTAAGCTTCGCTATCCAAGACTTCAAGTGCTGCCAACTTGTCTTCAGCGTCCGCCCAAGCTTGGACTGCTTTATCCATTTCTTCAAGCAAATCCGGATGTTCACCGATGCCAGCAGGATTGTTCGTGTAATTCGCATATACAAAGAGTGCATCTTTTTGCTGGGCCTCATACTTGTGCTTCAGTGCCTCGTAAGCAAGTCGTTTCATGTCAGTCTCCCTGTACAGCATTATACACCTATTTTAAGTATTTAGCAAGTTTTATTTTTTTTGTGACTTGCGGATTGCTTCGAACGTCTCTTGGATGCTTGGGGGTTTGGTTTCGTTAGGGCTATAGCGACACTGAAACTCGCGGGGGAACCACTCGTCCATACGAAAAAATATAGTGTCTACAGTGTTGTTTACGCCATGATAAACGCACACACGCTGCTTGTCTACGGTGGTGCAACCCTTCAGGCGACACGTTACATGTGTAGGGTCTGCTGCGTGAGCAACTTTGCCCTTGAGAAACATAACAAAGCCGTAGAGTGCAGCAGCACCAAGTGTAGCCATGACTGTCCACGCAACGACTTCTACAAACTTCTGCCTGCGTTCACGCTGCTTGTAGAGTGTTTCTTTGCGCCGTTTGCGTATTGACGCTTCTGTCTTCAACAATTCATCCCACTTCGACTTGCCCATCGTCAGGGAAATCCACTGCTGCAGTTCGTAACGCTGCTGCTTTGCCTTTTCTTTGTTTGCAAAAGCAGTGATGGCTTCTTGTTCTACACTCTGTCCGGCAAACAACTTCTTGAATATCGGTGGATTCTTTGCTTCTCGCTCTGCCTGATCTAGGTCAGACATAGCACCCATCCAACGAGACAAATCCCCTGCCATCTGTTCGATGTCACGGCCTACAGCAAAACCCTTCTTGATTGCTGAAAAAGCTGCCGAAGCAGTTGCCATTGCTGAGATGGGGTCCATCAGTATACTTT
>VMHT01189713.1_pt1 | contig 22266 bp, 39 predicted proteins | sample 4693611 | NCBI WGS metagenome assembly VMHT01 (sample SAMN12280063, study PRJNA550983) | marine metagenome | isolation source: seawater sampled from same location over 5 years 0.02-0.2 micron viral filtrate | place: USA: collected off the coast of southern California halfway between the port... ...
CAACCGTCGAAGTCGTACCAATGGTTTTTAAGACACCAAGACGAACCGTTGATAGTGACGCAGCCGTTGCAATCGAAGCAGCACTAGGGGTAACGGTTTGCGATGATGTATCAGTAAAGCTAGCGCTGGCTTCAAGAGTTGCAGCGGGTGGGGTCACGCTAACCGGGGCATCTGGGCACGTGAAATAGACCCAAGAGACCCGTGTCTCCGATCCCATTGTCATTGAGTCCTCAGCGGAAATCTGAAGCCTTAGATCGGCGTAATCAGATGCACTAATTCCTGCCGCTTCGCTAGTACTCAAGGTCATCGTGTAGTTTGCAAAGCTTGTCGTCGGTGTGAAGCTTGCGGTCTTAATTGTTCCAGAACTAGTTCCGAGCGCTACGCTCAGAGTTACGCTCCCCGAGTACGAATCTGTATAGGCTCGCACGAGTACAGTGTGAGCCGTCGTTGCGCCCGGATCAGTTACAGAGCTTAGCTCTACTTGGCAAGATTGATCTGTGCCAAAATAGTCATCGGTAACGCTGATGTAGTCTGCATCAGTTGCAGACGTTTCATCAATTACTCCGTATAACGTCGAACCAGAGTTTGGTGACCAGTTTCCCGTCGATACGTCTGCGTCAGGTCTAGCGAATTGAGCCATTGAAATCCCTGTTTCTAAATCACATAAAAAAACGGCGGCAGTATTTGCCGCCGCTGTTTTTAGTGCGGCAATATCAACTAAATGACTTAGCTAGGCTCGTTGAGATCAATTTCACAGGCTTGGATCGTCAGGGTCTGAGTGTCTGAAACAGTTCGGTCAGACGAGAGATCAAAGTACGCAATGATATTGGCAGAGCTGGTGTTACCGTCCATTAATGCAGCCCACCTTGCACCGTCGCCAGAGGCTGGAATGTTACCACCTGAAGCCGTCCAAGTGACATTGGAGACGACGACCTTCGCGCCGATTGTCGAGTCTTCTTCACTTACCGTGAAATCGGTATCAGCGGTCAATGATGACCCTCCGGAGGTGTACCCATTGCCTGCACCTATCTCGGTGAGCTGGCTCATAGTGTTCGTGGCCTTGGTCGGACTGGTTGCCGATGTGAACAGTGCCAGGTAGTAAGTTGACGGTACTGTCGTAGCGTCGAAGGAATATTTGAGGAGTTGATACTTTCCTCGGTCGGTTGTACCGCTTGCCATTTGAATGCTCCAGTGAAGAGGTGTAATTACCCCGTTTATTCTTCAAATCGCGGGTTCGGTTGCAACAACGCTTAGCCTGATGCTTTGCGTCTTTGGAGGTCTAGGAGCTTCTCTCGATACCAGTTGAGCTTTTGTAGATTAAGCTCGATGTCTTCGACGCTGTCGGCCTTGAGGTCGTGCCGGTAGAGATACTTGTGGACGTTGAACATACAGGCGTGTATGCCTGCGTCTATCCCTGCCCAATCAACGAAAGAATCGAAGCACTCAACAGCGCCTCGATTCTTGTAATGTTCTGGGTTGTCTTTAGGCAATGCGTCACTCCTGCAAAGTTACCACCGCCTTTATACCTACGGCCTTACACATTTGAAACAACAGCTCCCAAGTCGGGTCAACCTTGCCGTTTTCCACCCGCCACCAAGTGGGTTGGCTGACGCTTGCCTTCTGAGCAGAGGCAACAGTTGTCCAGCCTTTTGTTTTGCGTGCCTTAATTATCCGTTTGACAATCTGGTTTTTGGTCATTTCTAATTCTCCGATAGTTGTGCCGCTTGGCGGGGGGCTGGTTAACTACTTTTATATGTCTGTCTGTCAAAGTAAACCTCTAAATTCAAATGATGATTTACGTAACGAACCACGAGGTTTTTAAGTCCCAAATCATCGTCTAGCTCGATCATGTAGTCGTCTAAAAGTTCTTCGGTTGCGAATGTTTTTCTTACCGTTTTTTGGCTTTCGCCTTTGAGGTGGTAGATCAACTCAAATTGATGTTGCATAGTCATTTTGTTTCTCCGAGTTTAGATGCCGTTGTTTCCTTTGTTTCGCGCTGTTTATTTGTTAGCACCCTTTCCTTTTGAAGCACGTTCTGTCGCAAGGCTAATCGCCTGCGTAATCGCTTTGTCACGATCCTGAGTCCACCCGTTATGAATCATCTTTTCGTGACCAGCTTGCAGTGCCTCAACCGCCGAATCATACAATCCGACCGTGCTACCGTAGGCAACTTGGCAATACCACTCACCAATCGTCTCAGGGTAGTCGGATTCAATTGCGGTTATTTCAGCTTCGTCAACCTTCGGGCAAAATTTGCCGATAGGTGCAAATTCGTTAGAACCTGCGTTTTCTTTGCGGACACTGTCCGCGCGGTAATATGTTCTGTTCGTAGTACTCATTTTCATTTCTCCGATGTTTGGGTGTCGTTGTTTTGTATGATTGAATTATACACGCTGTGTATCTTATGTCAATCGGTATATATACGCCCAATGTATAATTAATTCGAGATAAATAAAGAAAGTTTTAACGCTCTTTTAAGGTATCGAGATAAAGTTCGACCGGTTAAGAAGCACTATAGGCTTATTATCAAATACCCAGCGTCTATGCTTACGTTGAAGCCAGCGCGTTTCGAGAATGTCGTTTTTTATCTCGGGATTTATCGGGGTGAGAAAGAGCTTGTCGTCCGTGTAGCTCACAGCTAACCAGACTGGTACAGGAGTCCACGAAGCATAATTGAGCAAATCGATCAGCTTGCTCTGGTCAATCATCACGTTATTAAACCGGTCAGAGTTAAACGTCCTCGACTTACACTCCAGATAACCCGTAATTGAATGGCCTGCGCAAATGGCAAAGTCAACCGGCTGATTTCCTGCCAGCTTGTTAAAGGTTCGTTTGCGGTTCTTATGCTCATCGAGCCAGACCTTCATTCGGTCAGCAATTGCTTGCTCGTGATCTCGGTCGGCTTCGGTTTCAAACAACATAATCACGCCCCCTGCTCGCTGGTATGTGGTTAGCCGCAAACCTAACGATATCCTTAAGGAATCTAAGGTTCGTCGGATCGGCTGCAAGCGTCGCAGCTCGCAAGTCATTGCGGACGACGGCCTTAACGAAAGAGCCTAAATGCTTCGGATCAATGTCACCGACGGCATACTCGTTGATTACTCGGAGGATGCGTGCCAGGTGCTGCTTCTCCTGATGCGTAGCTGCGAGCCTGTCGAGCGTTTCAAATACGGGGTCACTCATTTAATTCACCTTCCGCTTCATCGACGATTCTTACTATTAGCCTCGATAAGTTGACCAGCTCCTCAAGCTCAACTATTACGATCCACTGCCGTAAGTTCATGCGGTGCATAACGACCGGCACGTCTTCCTTTTTGGCGTCGTCAATTGCCTGATCAAGCCACTTGTACAGGGTCGTTGTTCCTGACTCCTGACGTTTGCATTCAACGTGCAACCCGTCCAGCACGCCGTCAGCTCCAAGCACGTCGCCGTGGTCTCCGTCGCTGCCGCAATACTGCCGACTCCGGTAGACGCTGCCCTCTGGCAGGCTCAAGACCTTTGCAAGACGTTTGGCAAGCTCTCGCTCTGCGCCAGCCCCTTTAGTGCGTTGCATTCTTCCCATTACTTTTTTCCCATTCGAGAATTCTTTCACCAAGAAATTGCGCAACTTGTGGTACTACTGCATTACCTAAGCATTTAAGTCTGTCCAACCTTCTGGGAACCCCATCAGCCACTCGACCCACGTCGGGTTCAACTGCCCAGAATTTCCTGAGGTTCTCACGGCTTCGCGTAAGTTTCCCCGATAAGCCTTGGAACCTAGAAACCGGTTTTTCGGTGAACCTTTCCCGTCCGACGCCGTGGGAGTCGGCCACCTTCGTATTGGTGTTTTGCTCAAACTGTCGTTCGCTGCAGCCCCCAAGTTCCAACCGTGTGTTCCGTTGCGATGACTCGGAGCTACTCCCGTTCCACCCGTCATCGCTGTCGCAGTGGGCCACAATAAACACCCTGTCACGTCGGTGAGGCGCACCAACGGCTGCCGCTGGTATGCAATGCCATTCTGCGTCATACCCGATCTCGGCCAATGATCCGAGAACTTCATCCAACCCCCGAACAAGCAACGCTGCGACGTTCTCCAGTAATAAATACCTTGGCTGGAGTCTCTCTGTAATTCGCACAACTTCGTAAAATAAACCACTTCTCTCACCTTTTAAGCCTGCGCCCTTACCGGCTGCGCTAATGTCTTGACAGGGGAAGCCCGCACAAATTAAGTCAACTTTCCACTGTTCAACGGCGGTCGGTGGAAACGTGCAAACATCATCGTGCCGCCGAACCTCCGGCCAATGCTTTTTCAATACCTTCAACGCAAAGCTGTCATTCTCGACCTGCCAAGAGACCTCAAAACCACCAGTACGTTCCAGACCCAATCCAAAACCACCGATGCCCGCAAATAACTCACCGACTTTCAGCACTTGACGCCTCCCTGAATTGATAACAGAGGTCTTTGCTCTCTGCTGCCGTCAAACAAAATTCACCGGTTTCTGTGGCAACGATTATCTTGCCGTTTTCAACCCAGACAAATTGCTGGTAGACCTTCTCCTGCGTTAAGGCGCTCATACGTATGCAGTTACCGCTTCTAGCGTTCATCTTTTGGCTCCGTTCGTCTGTCGGCTATCGTGTTGCCTACGCCCCAATCACTTAACCTCATCACTCGTTTTGATTCCCCAGCCCTTAACTTGGTCAGATGAAACTCAAGCTGATTTAAGGTCGGAGTCCGACTGTTGCTCTTGATTACCAGCAACTTCCAACCGGCTTGCTTAATGTTTCTGTTCCGGGTTCTGTCTTCAGCGGATCGGTGGGCGTGCCAGTGCCAGCCGTCGTATTCAATCGCTATTCGCTCCTCGACTAACGCAATGTCTACCCGATGCGATGCAATGACGTAGTTAAGCTCTCCGTTTAACATTTCAGCAATCGCAATCTGTGCTTTACTGACGAGCTTGCCGTTGCGATACGGCGGGCAATTAGGACACCCAGCGTAATTCCTTACGTGACGGTAAGCCTTTCGGAGAGTGCAACCATTGGGGCAAGCCCAAGTACCAACTGTGAAGACATTCTTGGGGACTTTTCGCTCTTTGAAGACCAAACCGTTTTTCTGCTCAATAGCTTGATAATCACTGAGCTTCAGAGACCTGTTTTCAAGGTTGCATTGTTGGCAATTTTTGCCTCGTCTTAACGAGTCGTACGACTTAAACGTCTTGTGACCGTTTGGGCAAATCCAAGTAGCGGCAATTTCAGTCCTGTCTGGGCATACCCCAACTAGCTTGTAACCCTTAGCTTCCCCAAGCCGAAGATAATCGTCTCGGTGCTTCCGTTTTCTGTCGGCCATTCTTCGAACCGAACACTTAGGGCAACTTGAGCCGTCTCGGATCGTGGCAAACGTCGTAAACCAAACGTGACCACAACTGCACTTCCATTTGGTTTTACAAAAGCGCGTATTTTCAGGCAGTGTTTTACCTAGCCACGTATAACCACGACTCTCTGCAAGCTCGTAGTAATCTGCTATCGTTCTTCTTCTGGGCAAAATTGCTATCATTGTTTCTCCCCACATTTCCAACACTGTACGGCGCTCGTTGCAAGAAAGACTTTGCAATCTAGGTTCATGCAACTGACTAGGCCGTTATCCGCATCACTAAACTGTTTGTCGTTAGTGATATAGGCGTAAAAGCACGTTTGGCAAAACCAGCCGTTGTAACTTCGATCACGGACTAAACGCCTGTGATCTGATGCCCACTTTTTGCACCAATCGCAACGACCAGCAGTATTCACTTCGGCGGCTCCCTATCTACTGAATTCCATTTAGCAGCAAGCTCAACCGCGCTCAGTTTTCTTTGTGAATGAAACTGCGTCAGGCAACCCAACTCCGTACACATCACAAATATCCCTAAGTGACTCCAACCCTGCTTAGCTTTGGCTCCACAGGTAAAGCACGCTTTGAGAGCAACCTTGTTGCGGTCTGCTACTCCAACGTGAGACTTGCTCTGATGCTTTGATTTAATCTTGGCTACTCCGTATGTTTCGTACTCACTAACTGCCATTTGGCTTTTCTTTCTTCACCGGGAAAACAACGGCAATCCAGAACCGTAGTAATCCGACTTGCTTGAAGCCTTCGTTGGTGAGTTCTGTGTCAATCTTGCACAACGCTTTAACGTCGTTTGTGAATACCCTGACTCTTCGGCCTTTGGTTCGATCAGTGTATCTAGCTCTCATATTTCGCTATTTCCTTTTTCATTAGTTCTGCTTTTTCACTTGTTCCCTGCCCGTTCTTAATCATTTCCACTAGTTGGACGTGTAAAGCCAAAACGTACTTTTCACGCTTGCTCTGCTCTGGTGACTTTTCTTTGGGCTTTACGATCACAGTGCCGTCATTCCACGAGTCGGGATGATCTAACCAACGCTCTTGGTTCAGCCACGTAGACGGCTGCGGACAAAACTCCCCGTGAGCCTTTGGGGACTTAGCAAAGTTGGTAGCGGCTGTGATGATGTTGTCGGGCGTCTCCCGCTTAATCGCCTTTTGCCACGCCTTGAACGCTGCCGCCTTACCCTGTTTTCTTTGAGCAGGCCAAAGAGACCAGAAAGAATCAAAAAGCGATGTATATCGCTTTTTAGTATTTTTATTTATCTTCTCTTCTCTTCTCTTCTCTGGTAACGCTTTTTGTGCGCGATCTGTAACGCTCTCACCGTTACGTTTTCGGTACTCAGAAACACGCCGATTTGTTTTCGCCCTATGTTTTGCGGTCTTTCCGTTGTGGCGGTCAAAGTTGGGTATTAGCACCCCCTCATCAGCGTTAGACAGCCAACCGACTACTTGCAGTGATTGCGCAAAACCTGTAACAGATATGTAACGGTCGATCCATTTATATGTAACGCCGTGAGCGTTACCGTTTTCGGTGTGTTGATCAGCCCAGCACCAGAGCTTGAAAAGGCAACCGACAACCTGCTCTTCAGAGATTTCGAGCATGTCACTCATGCGGATTACCTCCGGACTTGAGTCGAGACCGATCTGCATTTTGATCCAGTCGCCAGCCATTAATTCGCTCCCTCAAATAGATACCGATTGCTAGGGGTATTCCGATCAACCCTGCCTGCTCCGTCGGCACTGTTAATAGTGGTAATAAGATGAGGCCAAACTTCTGGCCTCGTGATAGTTTCAAGTGCCGCTGATTGCGTCCACATGCTTCAAGCAGTTCTTCCAATCCTTCATCAACCAACCGCAGCAGTGACCGTATGCCGGTCTCCTCAAGCCCCACAGGCGCATAAACTCCTTCGTGGCCTGCTCGTCAGAGTCTCGGTCGATCTTTGTCGTGTATTCCTGCCCGTTGATAAGAAATATTGCTTGGTACATCTGGTTAAAAGGGAATGTCATCTGGCTCTTTGGCGCTAAAGGGTGGAATTGCGTAATTCTCAACTACGTTCTTCTCTGGATAGCCGTCTTGCGCCGGTTCAATAGTTAGAAGGACTGTCCCTGTCCGATCTACGCAATCGGCAGAGTCAAGCTTTCCGTCGGGAACTAGCACCGATGAGATGCCAACGCTCTTGCAAAAGTTTTCGACTTTCCAAAAACAAGTGTTTTTTCCTACTAAATGGTCAAATACTGTCGTTGTTGTTTTGTCGTCTTTCACGAGCAACTGAAGCACAATCATTTGATTACCGGCTTTGCTTGTTTGCGGCTCTGCGCCCGTAACCTTGAACCGGTATTCGCCAGGTGAAAAAATCACTCGTTCGTTGCTTTCCATTTCAAGCCACTCTTCTCTTATTTGGATCATCTTGCTGCCCCACTTTCCTTCAGTTGTTTAATCTCGTTAATGCACTGTTCAATCTGTGTAACACTTAGACGCTCAAAACTGTCAACGCTGTACTTCGTGACCCATTGAGCTATAAACTCACGCTTTTGCTCAGTCGTTACGCCAGCAGCCAAACAAGCAGATCGTAAGTCTCTGAGCGCCCGACTTGTAGAGACCGCTTTATCGTGGTCATACCGCTTAGCAACGCCGTTGGATTTGCCGTTACTCGTTCCGTTATTGCTCGTCGTTTTGTAAAGGCGTTTGGTGACAAATTTGTTGTCGTCAAACCGGCCTTCGTAAACGTCTGCGTTGAAACCGAGCTTACTAAGTGCTTTGCTGCGTGCGTGCGTCTCGGCTTTTATTTGGACGTCATCACCGGCCTTATATTTGATGCTCGACTGGCACGGCAAAACGCCACGCTCTCCGTCGAGTAGGAACCAGAGAGTTCCCTTGTAAACGTATTCGAGAATATTGCCCGATCCGTCACGTATGTACTCGTCACTGTCAAACGTAATGCCCCACCCGATGCCGTAAACGCCGAATTGCTCGGTTGCGGCTTTGACTTGGCTCTGTGCGCAGATAGCGGTAAAGCCTCCTCTGTGGTTAACTCTCGTGGTGTTCGCTGGGTCGGTCGTGCTGACCACTTTCCAGAGCTTTAGATTTGCGTTGTTCATTGATCACCTCCAATACGGTCGCTTTGCGGTGCTGACGAGCTGTGCGTATCTGGTCGAACCAGTTTTTAACGCTGTACTCGTTTCTCTCCCGAGGCGTTTCGGAGGCTCTTAAAGAACAGGCTCTGCATTTGACGTCACGGATCAATGACCCGCAGCCCTTGCATCGCCACGTTGCTGTTTTGTGGCTCTTCCAGAAAGTGCCACGTTCCCCACTAACGATCCTGAAGACGCTTGATGCGTCACGACCTAATTCTTTGCCAATCTCTCTGTAACTGCGTCCTTGCTTCTGCAATTCGAGGATTCTTTCCTGCTCTTGCTGAGAAATATAGTTGTTTGCCATTACCGAAATCCTTTCCAGTAAAATGCCGATTGCCTAATCCATTAAGCAACCGGCGTAATGACGACTTTCCAAGTGCGTGCGCTTCTTCCTGAAACGTTGCATTTTCGAGAGTCGCCGTTAATGAGTTTGCCTTTCCGCTTGAGACCAGCAAGCCGTTTCCGGATCGTGCCAGCTTCAACCCCAGCAATTACTTCAAGCTCTTTGGCTGTTCTGCCAGGGTTCGCTGCGACGTAACGCAGTGCGAGCCTTTCAGTCCGTCCGAAAGTGCCAGAAGCTACGCACGCAAACGCTGCCTCTCGGCTCGTCTCTGGGTCGCTCTTTCGATAAAAAGCCCTAGCACTAAAATCAATTTGTTTTTGAATCATCATTCACCTGCCTTCCTTGCTTGATGTTCATGCGTGTAGAGGTCTACCCCGTCTCGGTTTCTGCACGCTTAGATTTAGAAATTTGTTTATTTCGCTTTTAGTGGTGTACACAGTCCGACCGATTTTGATCGTAGAGAGACCACGCTTTTGCCAGTTCGCAATAGTTTGCTCGCTAAGCTGGAAGTGGTCTGCTACCTCCGAGAGAGTTAGCTTGTCTTGAGAAAATGCGTCGATCATCTGCCGCCCCGTTTCTATTATCTTCGATTATTATCGATTATCTTTGATTACGGTTTTCCATTGTGGCGGCGGGCGCTTTAGCGTCAAACAAAATTTCGCAAAATTAAGAAGAAACTGGTAAACTTTTACAATGCGGGTTTACATATCTATTTAGCTTTATATGATTCCATAAGAGGCTATTTGTCCCTCTACCCTCCGGAATCATATTGGGTACATAACTTTGGCAGGTAAGAAACATCCACCTCGTGCGATGTCAACCAAATCGTTTCAGGCGTTAGCGTCTGAAATAGATACGATCCGTGCGCGCTTTCTAGCGCTGAGTGATAAGCTCGACGCATTTGACATTGAGTCAATCGAGGTAATGAATCACAGATCAGGTGACTCTGGGCTGGAGCTACTGGCCGCATATCTAGAGGCCTGCGAAAAGGCTTGGCGTGCGAAATCTACAGAGCTGTAATCGAGTACACTATTTCGATAAATCCTGTACACTCTTAGTACACTTTTGGGCTATTCTGAGCCATTCTGGCCTATAGCGAGTTATATTCAGACAGGATTAGTTATTGCGTTTTTCCCGATGTTTCTTTAAGATTTGCGTGTATTCAGGACGAATACAAACTATGACCGCTCTAGTCCACATAAACAAATTCACTATGAGTTTTCGTTAAACGTCTAGGGCATTTTAACAAACTGTCAGCGCCAGAAGTGTACTGTACACTTTTTACGGCAAGATCAGTACACTATTCTCGGAGGTTCTATGAGTACAAAATACCCTAAACTGTGTCGTCATAAAGGTCGCAAAATTGGCTACGTAAGAATAGACGGTAAACAGCGTTACCTTGCCGGGACTTGGCACGATCCCGCAAAGCCGTCGAGCGAACTGCTCGCAAGCTACGAGGCGTTCAAATATGAGGTTGATTTGGCTGCTGCTGGTGGCACGCACTCAATAGCTGAATTGCTTGAGAAGTACACTCGATTTTTCGCCAGTCGGGAAAGTCGCTCTGTATCTAGGATCAGAAACGACAACGGTAAGCTTAATAAACTGAAGAGAATGCTGCGGCCTTACAACGATCTTACATTTGAGCAGGTAACCGTACAGGATTTATCCAACATTCGTGAGCGTCTGACTTCTCACGGGTACGCAATCAGCTCCGTTAAAGATTACTGGAGCCATTTACACGTTTTTATTAAGTGGTGCATATCTAGAGGATTCTGCCAGCCGGACATTGCGATTAAGGAAATGTCACTCCCGCAAATAAATCTTGATCAGTATCCGACCGCAAAGCCTCCTAAGCAGCGCGAGGCCGTTAGTTGGGAGCAGGTTCGGTTGACGATGCCACATTTGAGCGAGACGCTTCAGACGGCTCTTCTGGTGTCTCTCGGTACGGGTGCAAGGCCTCAAGAGGTTCTTGACATGAGGTGGGAAGATATTGACACGGCTAAGCCTGTTTGGGAATACCGACCAGAGCATCACAAAATGAAGCGGCTTAATCACGACCGCTGTATCTACATCTCGCTGCCAGTCCAGCAGCTCCTTAAAGAATACCAGTTACGACGGCTCGACCCTGATGCGGAATACATATTTACAGGGGCTGAGTCTTGGGCGTATTCAATGGCCAAACGGATCGGTGAAGAGCCTGCTGAGACCTTTAGGATGAAACCCAACAACGTTACTAACCGGCTGGACTCTCGGCGAATGTATCAGGCTGTCAAACGTATCTGCGTTCGAGAAGGAATCGAGCCTTGGACGCCCTACCAGACCCGCCACTTTTTTGCAGAGACGATGCTTGCCAAGCTCAGCGACCACTTCAAGGGCAACGGCAGCGAAGGCTTAGCTATTGAAGCTGTGAGTGCGATGCTTGGGCACAAGAGCCTTGAAATGACTCAGCGATATTCGAAGCGTAACGTCTCGCTTTCTCGTGATTTATTAGAAGAGGTAAATATCTCTTTTTCAATTTCATAAATGACCAACCGTGTCAATGAGACCCGTTAAACAAGGGAGTTTGTAGCACTAATGCTACAGGCTCCCTTTTTTGTCGGAAAAAAGCGCCTAGTAATGCAGCCTTTATGCATCTAATAATAATAATAATAATAATAGCGAAAGGATGTTTATGGTATTCAAAGTAATAGCAACGATTGAAAACAAGCGTCTGGAGCGTAGGTTTCAGGAAGCTGAGACGGCTGCTGCTTACGTTAGTTCTATTCAGGCAGATGCTGACGACGTCGAGCTACTTGTTGACGAGTGTCCAAAGAATTGTGCCAAGTGCGCTGATGAGAGCAGAGACCCCGAATCGCATTGACCAACTCGCATGATTCTCTAACGAATCCACCTTCTGCTCTTGGTGGTAAAGCCTTGCTTCTAAGCCGGGTCGCCCGTTGCCTCTGACCAAATGAACGAACGGCCTAAGCTCGCTGTTCATCGATTCCAGCTTTATGTCTATTTCAGTTACCTTCTCTCGAAGGTCGTTAACTGCTTTTAGAATTTCGTCACTCATCACTCGCACCAAAAAGAAAAGAGGGGAATCAACTGCTCGGAGTACAATTGATCCCCCTGTGTGGCAAGGCAGGTGTAGCCAACACACCTTTTAATTATCTACGTATCCGTTGACAGTTCACTCCGTGCCTATCGGTTTCTTGGTGACGAACCTCAGCACAATATTGCACGTCGCAATCAAGCCGCCGACTATCGCAGCCCCTTCAGGGTTGTCTTGTATCCACTCGCTGCCGCTAATCGCCCCTAAACCACTGGCAACGAACGTTACGACGTTCAACCAAATCGTTTTACTTTGAAACCACTTTTTCACTTGAAGATTCCTTTCACAAATTCTAATCCCTTAGAGCCGCCACCCGTGCTAATCAGCATGTATGTTAGGAGAGCAAGCCCCAACAAATAAACGAGCCAACGACGCTTCTCGGCTTTTGCCCTAGCCAGATTCGCTCGCGCTTCCAGCTTGTCAGTTTTGACCTCTGACCTTGTTTCCTTTTTGGTCGGCTGTTTGAGCAGCGAATACTGCCCGTCCTCTCTATACCGATCCGCTAGTTTTCGTTTTCGTTTTTCACCCATTGCTTCACCTTTACGCTTAAACGATTTAGCTTCTCCCGTCGCTTCTTACAGCCGCCACATTCTGGAATATTCAAGGCCTTCGTCAACTTCGCAACCTTCTCACCTAATCCATTCGTCGCAGGACATTGACGCAGCGTTTCAACCGGCTTTACTTTGCCGCAGTTCACGCACTCAAAACCGTTATTGTGTTTCGTCCAATCGCAGTTCATTATCTACCCCGCAGAGACTGAAACAGTGACACCTGTCCAGTCACAAAAGTTAGTCCCGTTATGCCACGGCGTTGAAGGCTCGGGACTCAGACTAATGTTGTTAAAGTCACAGTCGTAGTCATCACCGGACTCGTCAGCTTGACCGATGTACGTAAGAGCTGCTGACGAAAAGAACGGGTTGAGCCGCCAGTCAGTGTCAGGGAGCTTAATGCTGCCAAATCCTGCGTCACACCAATTCGTAACGGCAGGGTCTCCGTTTGGGTTGTTAAAGGCTGCGCTGGCCGCTGTCCAAACCCTGCACCAAAGTTTTCCGTCCGATTCAATGTAAAACTGAATCATGTTTATCTGGTCTACAAGCTCGAATCCGATTGAGCATGACGTACATTTCGGCCACGTTGAATCGTATTGACAATTAAAGAAACCCCACCACTCGCAATGCCCCCTAGGATCGCCGTCCGCAGGAGTGCCGTTTGTCCAGTATTTCTGGAGTGAATATGTCCCGTTATAATTCGCGCAGTTCGTGCAATTCGCCAGCATACGCCTCTCACCAAAGCCGCCACAGCCTCCCGTCTCCGTAACTATACCGGCAATCGTTACGTCAATTTCACAAGGTGGGGACGACGCACAAACACAACAACAACGCTCTTGTGGATCGTAAGAGCTACCACAATCATTCGTCTTAGAATTACAGCACGGCGTAGAATCGCAACAACTGCAGTCTCCGGGGTCATACTTAAAATTCACGTTGTACAATCCTCCGCATCAACAACCCAATCGGAGGTGAGACCAAGCTGTTTGATCGTGATGTACTTCGAACCACCAACGGCGGTTTGACTCCAGTTGTAAACCGTAATGCTGCTGCCTGTGCTTGATAGACTACCGGACGACAAATAACAGACAGTACAACTTGCACTTCCGGCAGTGCTACCGCTTCGCGCAGGTATTCCACCTGACGACGTTTGAGCAATCGCTGTCTGATTTGGTTCTTCAACAAACCAGAAACCGGATTGGAAATCACGATAGCAATTGATGATCGTTCCGACCGGTACTGCCAACTTTGAAAAGTTATATATCACCACCTCTGTTCGTTCGGTTTCCACCAGTTCGTAAATGTAGGTGCTAGTTGGGTATGCAATCTTTTGGATTCTTAATTGGGTTGCTTTGCCCTCAGCAATATTCCGGTTAGCAGTAGACCCTGACGCAATCGTCGGGTCACTCGGCTCAATCTTTGTCGTGACTTTGAAAAAAGCACTGTTGGAAGGTGCTTGCGTCGCGCGCATCTGTGCCAGGTCAGCTTTCAACTGACGAAACTGATTCTTTAGCTGTTCATGATCTCGTTTAATTTTTTGAACAGACTCGTAATCAAATGCGTAACTAGAAGGCATCAGTCCACGACTCCCTAACTGGTTTGGTGAGTGCTGAGCGATTGCTAATCGTTATGAAGTTCGGATCGTATGCAATGCTTCCGTTAGCACTCGGAGCGAGCGTCGTAATTGTTCTAGAATTAAGCGACTGGTTCAAATCAAGAAACACGCCTCTGACGTTGGCTGTGGTAATCGTCCCCGTTGAGTTGTGCGTGACCGTACCACCGTCACCGTTTAACGTTGTCATTGCTGCACTACCGGCTGACTTGAACAAGCCGCCGTAAATGTTAAGAGTGACCACGCTGCTGCTGGTGTTCATCGTTCCCCCGAGGATCGTAACAGTCGAAAGCGTCCCGCCGTCACCGACTGACAACGTGCCGCCTGTCATTTTGATAATACCTACCGTCGAGGTTTCGCCAGCATTAAGAGCAAATCCGACTGAGCCCCCAGTCAGTGCCAACGTGCTTAAGTTCGAATCGAGAAGATAAAGGCCTGCATTGCCCGCCGAGGAGCGAGCAGTATTTGTAACCGTTACGCTGACGTTTGCGTTTCCCAAATCCAAATAGCTCAAGCCTGTACCGTTAATCTCTACAGCCCCGCCGGGGTCAATCTGTAAATAGCCAGATTTGCTTCCGAGCTTGCCTGTATAACCGTCTACCGTGAACGTTCCAATAGTTACGCCTGATTGATTCAAGCCAGCAGTTACGTCAGCATTGTAATCGGCTGTAAAATATACGTTGTCCGATGTTGTCGGAACCGCGCCAGTTGACCAGTTGGCTGCGGTCGAATAATTACCGTCACTCGCGCCGCCTGTCCAGATTGCTGTTGCCATTGCTCTTAATCCTTATTGAACGTTTTTCATTTGATTTGGTTGATCGAATTTTAATGCGGTAAATGCCTTTTCAGGGTAAACCCCGTACTCTAAATAAACGGCAGCGTTTTCTTCTAGGTTCAATGGCTCACCGTTACCGTTAAGCAAAACAGGCTCAGACGAACGTTGACCGTGTTCATCAAGAATCGGCGTAGACGAGAAAGCATTTTCGTAGGCAGGGTCGTCAGCCTTATAACCGTCGGCTGTTGTGGAATAGCCACGATCCAGAATATTCATTCGATAGCCGAAAAGCGTATCAACTTCGGTCTCGACGGTAACATCAAAGAACCCGATACCGTTGACGGTTTTAGCCTGCACATTACAGCCGAGTATTTTCATGCAATATTGGGGCACAAAAAACTTCGTGATTAAATCCTTATCATTATCGTCTTCATCTTTGACCGTCACTGAGTGGTCGATCGTAAAAGCGTTTCTATTAATACTGTTTACAAATTTGAGATACTTCGTCGGGAAGTGGTCAGTATTAAAATTAAACCTTATGCTTATGCGGCTATAGTCAACTTCCGGAGCCGGGTCGTAAGGGTGAAATACTGAATTTGTAATAGCTACGCCGTTGATAATCCTGCCTTGAGCGTCACCCCGCGCGAAGTTTTGAATAATCGGTATCCCTTTTGCAAAGTGCATTGATCTTCTGACTAGGGGAACGAAAGCCGCCTGATTCTGTTCTTTCGTGAAACGTCGTTGGCCGAAATAAGCGCCCCATTCGGCAGCCCGTGAAACTCTGACAGTCGAAAATTGAAGCATTGCGCCCCACAACGTCGGGTCTGGTTCTGGCTCACCTGTTTCAGCGTTGGTTCCCTCTGTCGGAGAGCCGTCGTCTCCTTCTTCCGGCTTAATCTTTTCATAGGTGGCGACTGCCGTCCAAAGATTGCGAGAGCCTGACTGAGGGCTAAGAGCAATAGATTTCAACGCAGCACGGTCGTCACGGTCGTTACCGACGTCATAGGACGAACCGACTGACGGCATTAGAGAAGAGCTTAGAATTGAATCTGCGCCGTCTTGCGGGTCGTTAACCTGTACTATGTAGGTGACTTGATACTTCCGGCCTTCCCTGATGTCGGCTGACCCCGTCCACCCCTCATGAGATACAGTTACGCTTGTGACTGACATTGATTAAATCCTATAAACTTACGACGTTAGCCGAGCCAGTGTTTTGTAAAATTCCTTGAAGCAAATCCGTCTGCCGTTGTTCTTCCTGACGAGCTAGCTTCTCCTCTGCCAGCAGCTTCTCCATTGTCCTGACTTGCTTTTGCTGGACTGCGATGCTTGAGGTTGAGCCTCTTAGCGAGACCCCGACTGCTTGCCGTTCGCTTGCTTGTATTTCACGCTTCTTAAATTCCTCGGATCGTTTAAGCTCGTCCGTCGCTTTCTTCGCAGCTCGCTTATACGTCTCCCAAGTAATAGCACCTTCTTTAAGCAACGAATCAAACTCTGCAATTTTGTCGTTGTACATTTCGACCGGAGTCTTCAGCGATTCAGCCAGGGCAACTCCTTTCTTCTCTAATTCCTCCCGAGCTTTGGCGGCTTCTTCGGCGGCCTTAGTTTGTTCGTCAAAGGCTGCTGCAACTTTCCGTTCGTGTTCCGCTAAACGCTCAGCCTGCCCTTCCGCTGCGCGATCTGCGTCGGTCTTCCAGTAGTCGTTCCAAGCATCCACAATGCGAGCGACTGAACCAGCAATACCCGCTAGTAAATTACCAACGGCCTCCAGTGCTGGAGCTACCGCAACCGCCAACTGGTTCCAGATGCCTTCCATTGCCATTCCAAATTTCGCCCAAGCATCGTTTGAGTCTTCAACGGCTTTTATGTCCATTTGGCTCATCGTGCCCTGCAGTTTTTCGGTTTCTTTTTCAATAGCCTCAATCCCAGCTCGCCCCCCTGAAAGCATTGGAATCAAGTCAGCTCCAGCTTTGCCGAAGATGTTCGTAGCATGTGCTGCACGCTCGGCAGGATTCTTAATTTTTGCAATCGAATCTGCGAAGGTTTTGAACTGTTCATCTGGGCTAAGATGCTTAAACTTATCAACATCAATGTTCATATCGTCAAGCGCTACTTTTAACGTTCCAACACCAAGCGCCGCCTCACCGACGCCCCGCTGCATTTTTTGCAACCCTTTGCTCATCTTGTCAGCACCGACACCGCCTAAAACCGAAGCATTATTAAAAGCCATTAATTGCTGGGGCAGGATTCCTAGAGAGGTTGAGCGTTTGCCGATCTCGTCTAACCGAGACATTGCAGCGCCAATCTTTGCAACAGCGACCGCAGCACCGGCAGCAGCCGCTCCGATCCCAATCATTAACGGGTTCATTTTGCCGAGCATACCGCCGAGCTTACCCGACGACGATCCCGTCTGGTTCATTGAGCTTTGAGCCTTTGACAGGCCTTTAGTCAAACCGCCGGTATTTGATACGACGTTAACGGCAAGGGTGGCGATTGCGGTCATTATGAATACCTCTCCTGCATTTGCTTTCTAAACGTATCAATGGTCGATTTCTTCGACTTCGTCATCTTTGGTATGTAAGTGGCTGGGTTGGTTCCGCTGCCCTTCCCGCCGTTTGCTGCGTACAACATTGCGGCGACGGTTCCAGTTCTCAACCAGTCAATCTCGTGACCGAATGGCTCAACGTAGCAGCCGAATGCAAGCCACTCGTCGAACTGTTCCGGCGTTATCTGTTCCAGCATCAGGTCAACATCGACATAACCGAGAGCCAGTGCTAATCGGTAGGCGAATCTTCGTCTTGAACCGACACCGCTTCGGAGTTTTTTACTGCGCCTTCAATATCCCCCCGATTAAATCCGCAATGCTCTTGGCACGCATCGTAGATGCGAGAAGCAACGGCTGCGTCCATACTTGAAATGACGCTTAAATCATTGTCAGTAAAAACACGTTTGTCGTTCTCGTCTACAACGCACAAGGCAATTAAGCGACGGGTTGCATCTGCCAACCGGTCTTTCAATATGCCTCTGCCATTCTTTGAAATCAGAACAGTCTCATAATCAGACTTTTCTTTTTCACTCAGCGACTGAATGCGAACAACAACGCCAACGTCCGACAGTTCAATCTCGGCGTAGCGTCGTTGACACAACTGGATTAAAGCATCTCTACTCGCTATCTTCATCGTCGGCCTCCAAATCATCAGAAGAGACTTCTGGAATCATGCTCAGCTTGTCGTGAGTCACTCCCATTAAGTCGCTTACCTCTGCTCGAATTCGGTCGGCGTCGGCTTCGTCGAAGTTAACAATCAGATTAATACATCCTCCCTCGGCCTTACTTGCGAAACCGATTAGATCGTCCTCGAAATAAATTGCCATTTGATCCGCAGCGGCAAGCGTTCTATCGGTAATCGGTGGATCAGCCTCCTCGAATTGCTTGCGCTGTGCGATTGTGCTTGGATGTTCTGCGATGCTTATCATATTAATTCCCCTTATTAATTATTTAGCTACCAGCTGAGTAAGCTGGAGCCGTTTCCCCGTCCCATTGAACCGAGACAGTCATCTTCATTAGCTCTCCGGGAGCAGCTTCGGCTGTTCCTCGTGATGCAATAAACCCAGTCCCTGCAAATGTTGCAGCAGAGCCAGAAGTCGTCGCCTTCGGCCAAGTGATCGTTATCGTTTCCGCAACGGCTGCGATATTAGGCAGAGCCTGCGCAGCGCTGTAAAGAAACTCGACGTCAAACGTGCCGGGGTCGTAAATGTCTGCCGGTATAAACCGGCGAGGTTCGCCAGCCGATATTGACAGATCAGTAATATCGAGAGCGTCTCTTGTCTGTTCAACCGATCCGATTGACGTAATTTTTCCCGTTAGGCCGGACGTGCCGAAAGCTACCGAGGCTCCCTGTGAAGCGTAATTGTTGAGTGCCATTTTTCATGCAATCCTTCTCCTGCCTAAGAAAAAAAATCGTTAGTAAGTTGGTATCTCGTTCACGTAAGTAATGTCGAAGCTAAGTAAAACCCGATGCCGTCCGAGGTCGGAACCGTCAACCGGCTTCTCGTACATCTCATAACGGTTAGTTAAGCGAACTGCTCCAACAGTCTCGCTCCCCATTGTGCCGCTATAGCCCTGCATCACTAATCTGATTTGCTCCCCGATGTTGTTGCTTGTAATGTGGCTGTCCGAGTAGACGTCTAGCTGTATGCCTGCTGTAACGCTCCCACTTGAGCCGAGAACGTCGTCGTTAGGTACGCCCGTGACAACCGTGTAAACCACAGCGGGTAACGTAGCGGCCTGCGGTAATACCGACGGAAATACTCGGGTAGAAACAAGGTCAGTTACTGACGACTTGCTAACTAAGTATGTTCGAACTCCTACGCCTATATCACTCATGTCACATTCTTCGGCCTGACTTTGATCGCCGTCTCCGTAACTAGCCGAGCCATTTCCCGCTTAAATATTTGTTTGACCATTGGAGCAGCAGCCTTAATTGCTGGCCGTAAAAAAGGTTGAGCTGGTTGGTTCTTTGTTCCAAGCTCTACAGCGGCTGCGTACTTGCCGGGCGAATTTTTACTCTTCGGCCAACTCACCGAAGCACCAACTGCAACCCGTCTCTGTTTCTTTCCTAGCCGTGCCGAATATATCCGCATTTTGTCTCGGAGCTTCCCCGAGTCCACTGGAACCAACGACTGAGCTAAACTCAAGACTGGTTCGGCTGCGGCTTTCATTCCTTTGCGTGCCATTATCTTACGCAAGCGGATCGGAAACTTATTGAGCGTTGCGTCTAGCTCTGGCAGCCCAGTCATTGCGTTAGGGTTAGCGTCGCCGCCAAAACTGGTCGAGCTACCGAGATGATGTTTAAATGCTGCCATTAATCTTCGTCCTTACAAATCAACCAAAGCTCTTTAGATCGAGAGTCTTTAACCTGTGCGCTGATAATGTTTAACGTTCGTTCCCGATCAAAGTAGTCGTAAACAACTCTCATCTTTGCGTTTGGAAACTCGTCTTCTCTCGGGTAGTGGATGATTACGACAGTGTCTAGGATTCCGACCTCTTGGTCTCCCTGCCTTGTCTGAGTGCCGCCCCTATCCCAAATGTACGCGCTACACCTACGAACAACAGACCAGCTCGTTGTTTGCTGGCCTGAAGCGTCAACGCTTGAACTGCGTTTCTCGATTCGTATGCGTTGTGACATTCGTCTCACGGGTATTGACCCCATTTCAACGAAGCAATCAAAGCATCGTAACCGTGTGGCACTGTGTTAACGCTCGTGGGTGACGTGATGCTCGGAGTGTTAAACAGGTGACTGATCAGCATCAGGATTGCATAACGGGCAATCTCGTTAACGTCTGAAGCACTCGATCCGTAACCTGCCACGTATGTAATATGAACGTCGTTGTAATAGCCTCGTGAGCTAGGCCAAGAGTCGCTATACCCCAGCACTACCCTTGCAGGCGTGCCGTCACTGTCCACTGTGTATTTTGAACTGCTGAAGGTCTGCAAGCTCCCTGTGTCGTCGTAATATTTTACGTGCGTCACGCTTGAGACTGGAGCAGTTGGTAATTCAATGTAGACCTCACCGGGGAAGTCATCCATTTTTAAGACTCTGGTCTGGTTCACGAATGACCGCCGAGAATCTTGCTCAACTCGCTTTCTACTAACTTCAATAAGCTGTTTGAGCTGTGAGTCGTAATAATTGTCGTCTAGATCGAGATGAAGCCGAGCCTCCTCAATGCTTACCGGTTCTACTGTAGGTTGAACCGAAACATAATCACGAATCTTTGTTAGAGGCATTTGAGGCCTTCTTTCTTCTTCTGCGTTTTGGCTTTGGAAGATCAACGACCGCAAAGCCTCTGCGGATCAGGATTTCCGCAAGAGGCTTTGGCACGTCGTATGATTCGCCACTTCTGTAAGTTCGCCATTCGTTTTTGAATGCCAGTTTTACAGTCATAACTTCCCCACTTTCGAATTATGATGCGGCAGTAAAGAGACCAACTAAAGCTCCAGCATTGGAACCGTCGCCAGCGTCATGAACATTAATGTCGTAGCGGGTCACACCACGCACAGCAGTAACGTATTCTGCAAAGTATGCAGCGTCACTAAATGCGAGTTCAACCTGCTCACGGTCACCAATGAGGACGCCGTCGCTAAAGTTACCAAAGATAGCAGCACATTTGCTTGCAGCGGATGCAGGCATCTGGTCGCTAACGTAGACTGGGAAGCCAAACAACTGAGGTCTAACGCCACCTTCAAGGTTAGAGACAGTATTGCCTCCGGCTGCGTAGATCAAGCTCTGGACGTGTGATGCCCAAGTAGTTCGACCCATTACAAACGCTGGGCTTCCGCTTCCGTAATACTTGTCCGGCAGTTTGCCGACTAAGTCATTAAGGTCAGTCAAGGCGATGTTGGCAAAGCCAGTGTCACCTGATCCCATTGTTACCTTCGAAGCAGCACCCATTGCGCTAATGATTCCAGTCTCTCCACCGTAAGTCGAAGAGGCGTCGCCGTTGATTAGCTCGTTGTCCATTTGAACAGCGAAGGCCTGACCAATGCTAACAGCTAGATCATCAAGAACGTTGATTACAGCATCTGCTAGAAGTTGGTTAGAACTCTTTGCAAGCACTGCACGGGTGACGGCTGCGAGTGCAACTTGCGCCCAAGTGTTGTCGGATGCAGTGATAGAAGCAGCTTCTGAAGGATAATCAACAGTTAGACCGCCGGACTTCTTCGGAACGTTCAAGGCGTCCGATGCCATTGGGATAACTCGGCACAATTGGCGAGCAATACCAGCCCGCTGTTGTACGTCAATGATTGCCTGACTTAGTTCGGTAGGTACAAGGTAACCACCTGCTGAGTCAGTTCCTTCGGTAGCTGTTGCAAGGATGCCGTAATCAGCACAGTATTGCTTAGCGTTTGCGTCGTTGAAGTGAACAGCCTTGAGCCATTGCCCAGCTCGGAACGCTCTCTCGTCAGCGCCTTCACCAGTAAAGGCTTTGAGATTCAAGTTGCGTTTAGCGACGGCAGGCATCTTAACAGGAGTTGCTTCCTGTGGAACACGTGCTGCGGCAATACGTTTCTTTTCGTCTTCAATCTTCTGATAACGGGCTTCGGCAGGACGTAGCTCACCCTCGATAGTTTCGAGAATCTCGTCTACTTTTTCTGCTTCTTTTTCGTCCAGTTGGCGGTCTTCTTCTTCTACCATTGAAATAATAGCCTGCATCTCGTCTTGCAGGTCAACGATCTCTGCTTTGATTTCTTCTAAACTCATTGTTTAACCTTTGCTTTCCTGCCTGTTTTGGAATTGCATAAAACGAACGTGCCGAATCTTAACGAGCATCGTTCGAGATGCGATTTTGTTCAGCTATGAGAACGTAGGTTCTGTGTTTAATTTTCAGCTTAGAGTTACTTATTGCAACAA
>VMHT01078965.1_pt1 | contig 22250 bp, 46 predicted proteins | sample 4693611 | NCBI WGS metagenome assembly VMHT01 (sample SAMN12280063, study PRJNA550983) | marine metagenome | isolation source: seawater sampled from same location over 5 years 0.02-0.2 micron viral filtrate | place: USA: collected off the coast of southern California halfway between the port... ...
GACGGCGGCACAGATCTACCCCCGGGCGCGATGCCAGTTCAGTTATTAGAATTTCAGCCCATGTATATTAATACTGAACTTAAAGACTAGAACTTCATTTTAGTCTGAACAAAACTGTGATTTTTGTTACAATGTCACATGGAGTTCAGGAGAAGAAATGAAGTATATAGTTGATCTAGGCGACCTTAATCTTTCAGATATACCAAAAGTAGGCGGAAAGTCTGCTTCGCTCGGAGAGATGATAAAATCTCTCTCTGGCCTGGGAATAAACATACCCGGTGGCTTCGCAGTCACAGTGGAAGGCTACAGAAGATTTGTCAAGCACAACAATCTTGAAAAAACGATAAGAAGCCTTGTTGAAAGCTGTGATATTGACGATCTTGTAAGTCTGAGAAAGACAGGAACTCAGATAAGAGAAAAAATCAGAGAGGGAGAATTCCCTGATGAAATCTTAGAAGAGATTAAAGTAGCATATCAGCAACTCTCTCAGAAGTACGGCCAGGACATCACTGATGTTGCCGTCAGGTCGTCCGCAACTGCGGAAGATCTACCAGACGCTTCATTTGCAGGCCAGCAAGAGACTTTTCTAAATGTTCGAGGGTGGCAGGGAGTTGTGAATTCAGTTAGAAACTGTTTCGCTTCTCTTTTTACAGACAGGGCAATCTCCTACAGAGACAAGTTTGGTTATGATCACTTTGACGTTGCATTGTCTGCTTGCGTACAAAAAATGGTAAGATCAGACCTAGGCTCTTCTGGCGTAGCATTTTCTCTCGACACAGAATCAGGTTTTAAAAACGTTGTCCTAATCAACAGTTCTTATGGTTTAGGGGAGATGGTTGTTCAAGGTGCTGTCTCTCCTGACGAGTTTCTTGTCTTCAAGCCTACACTAGAGGATGGATTTTCTTCTATCATAGAAAAGAAAATGGGAGAAAAAGATCAGAAAATGGTCTATTCAGATAACCCAGGTGAAAGAACAAAGATAATAAATGTTCCGCCCAACAAGAGAAACTCTTTTTCTGTAAGCGATAAAAACGCTCTGCTTCTTTCTCAGTGGGTCTGTATGATAGAAGAATATTATTCAAAGCTTAAGGGCAAATGGTGCCCAATGGACGTAGAATGGGCGATAGATGGACTTTCTGGTGAATTGTATATAGTACAAGCAAGACCGGAAACAATACACTCTAGGAAGCAGAGAGATCATCTAACAGAGTATAAAATACGCGCAAACGAAGAGGACAATCCTTTGCTAGGAACGGGTGTTGCTGTAGGTGACGGTGTCTCCACAGGAACAGCATGTGTAATGTTTTCTTTGGACGGAAGAGATGGCTCAGTTGACGAAAAAGATTTCAAGGAAGGTGATGTTCTGGTGACAGAAATGACAGACCCAGATTGGGAACCTATTATGAAAAAGTCATCAGGGATTATAACCAACAAGGGAGGGCGCACTTGTCATGCGGCAATTGTTGCTAGAGAGATGGGAATTCCTGCAATAGTGGGTGCAAAAGGAACTGATGGGAAGCTTGCGACAGAAGCTTTTAAATCAGGCCAGCTAATAACTCTTTCTTGTGCTGAAGGTGACGTTGCCAAGATATATGAAGGATCAGTTCCTTATGACATTGAGAAGACAAATATAAGCGATTTGCCTAGGACAAAAACTCCTATCATGATGAATGTAGGCTCTCCTGAGCAAGCATTCAAGTTTTCTCCCATACCAAATGAAGGTGTAGGTTTGGCAAGAGAGGAGTTTATCATAAACAACTATATTCAAGCTCATCCTCTAGCTTTGTTGCGTCACAAAGAAATAGGGGATGAGGATCTTTCAAACAAAGTACTGTCCCTGTCAAAGGGATACAAAGACCCAGAAACCTTCTTTGTAAAGCAGCTTTCTTACGGGGTTGCAAAGATTGCGGCCGCTTTTTATCCCAACGAAGTAATAGTAAGATTTAGTGACTTTAAATCTAACGAGTACAGAGGCTTGCTGGGCGGTGAATATTTTGAACCAGAAGAAGAGAATCCAATGATAGGGTGGAGAGGAGCTTCACGATACTATTCGCCAGAATACAAAGAAGCATTCGGCCTTGAGTGCAAGGCAATAAAGAGAGTCAGAGAAAAAATGGGACTCAAGAACGTAACTGTTATGATTCCGTTTTGTCGTACTGTCGGAGAGCTTAAAAAGGTCTATGAAGTCATGAAAGAGTATGGTCTAGAAAGAGGAAAGGACCAGCTAAAGGTGTTTTTAATGGCAGAACTTCCTTCTAATGTGATGTTAGCAGAGGAGTTTGCAAAGCACATAGACGGATTTTCGATAGGAAGTAACGATCTAACTCAGCTCACTCTAGGGTTAGATAGAGACTCTGAGCTCGTTCAGCATTTATACGACGAAAGAAACGAATCAGTAAAATCAATGCTCAGAATGGTTATCAGATCAGCAAAGAAATCCGGGGTGAAAATAGGAATATGTGGACAAGGCCCTTCGGATTTTCCTGATTTTGCACAGTTTCTTGTGGAGCTTGGGATAGATACGATATCTGTCACACCTGACAGTGTTCTGAAAACCACAAGGGCTATAAGTCGGATAGAAGAGAGCTTAAAGCGCTAAGCCTCGTCCCAGAATTCAGGTTGCTCAACTGAGATAGTGTCTAAGTTCTCTATCGTCACTTTCTTTTTAAATTCTAAGGCACTTGCAACTATTCTAATAAGATCACAGTTTGCAAAAGTCTCGTCACCAAGATCATCTAATATTTGTTTGAGTGTAGAGATTTCAAGAGAACCTAGCAAAGCTATTAGCTGTTCTCCTCTTACTACTTTTGGGTTCCATTTCTTCATGATCTAAATCATACACAGTTTTTTTAAAATTTATATTTTATTTTGTGCAAAATATAAATTTTCGTGGTATAATAGAAACATAAGGAACAAGGAGACAAGAATGAAACTTCGCAAAGGAATGACAGTTAAACACGTTGATGCAGAATCTCATGCATCCCACTACGGAACTGTGATGATAGCTCGTCATAGTAAGGATAGGTACATGATTCGATGGTCAGGAACCCTCAAGAATGGCGAGCCTATGTTCTGGATTCAAGAACACAGTCGAATGGCACTGAAACCTTTTTAAGCACACTGGCTAATGAGCTTGACAAACACATGAAAAAAAGTCTGATTGTTTTATCACACAGCTTTCGAATAAATAGTAGAATTATGAAAACGGCAGTTCAGGAATCTGATCATCTCGCTGTCGTCTATCCTTCTCCATGGTATTGGAATACAAAGGAAAGGACACTGTACAGTAAGCACAGCGTTGTTTTTCATGAAAGAGCTATAAATCATTTTGCAGCTAAGCTCAAAGCAGAGTTTGGCTTGACGTTGTACGTCTTGAAATCAAAAAGCCCATCAAAGGAAATTGAAAGCTTCTGCATAAGTGAAGGGGTTGACACAATATTTTATGATGCTCCTTTGTTTAAAAAAGACTACATAGATTTTTCTTTTAGCAATACAGTCACCGTTGATAGTGACACTTACATGTCAGAATGCACGAAAATGACTGCAAAAAGCAGGTGGACTCATTGGGTTAAAAATAGAAATATCGTTGAGAAGATAAAGCCTGTGAAAGTAAACTCTTTTTCTTTACCCTTTAGTAGTCTGAGTATCGACACTTTAGCTGCTGAAGAAGTGTCACTGGAAATAGAGCGAGTGTGGAAAAGGGTTGAAGACAAGATTGCTAGCTATTACTTGACAAGAAGTGAAAGAGATGGCAGTACTAAAATCTCTAAGTACTTGCACCAAGGACTAATTGACGGTCCCACACTTGTGTCTGATATCTTGTCGCTGTGTCCTGACTTTCTTCCGAACAAACATCCACTTGTTCCACTTTTGAGGCAGCTAGCGTTTAGAGAGATCAGTATTAGAAAAGCCAGGACTAAAGACTTGTCTTTGACTTCAAGTTGTAACGAATGGGCCCGCCTCTTGCTGGACGAAAAGTCATATCGTAATTTAGTAGACACAGAGCACCCACAGAAATTTTCAAAGAAGCAGCTGCTAGAAGGTAAAACAGGCCATGAGATTCTTGACAGAGAAATTAAGTCTTGCATTCAAGAACGCTGGATGCCAAACAGGGCTAGGATGTGGTTCGCCGGCGAGGTTTATTGGGGTTTAGGCGGGGGAATTGGGTCACTTGAAACCCTAGTAGAGTTCTTCAACGCACACTGTGATGACGCTCAAAGTCCCAACAACTGGGTTAGTTGTGTAGAATCCATGCGAATGCAGTACGGCAAGGTCATGAAGTTTAATGAGAAGAGAACATTCAGGCTACTTTCAGGTAAAGAAAGAATTTAAAAAAAGTTAAAATAATTTTGTAAATCTGTGCAAAAAGCTCCATCTTGATGTATAATAAGAACATAAGGAAGGAAAGGATTAGAAAATATGATTAAGATTGGAGACAGAGTGGTTCACATGGGTGAGGGATACGGTCGGGTCGTCGGCCTTAATCGGTCTGCAAAGGTTGTCTTGGTCAAGTGGGACAGCGGTAGATGCACTGAGCATTACCTGCCAGCTGTCAAAAAGGTGGAGAACTAACATGGGTTATCGACGAAATCGTTACAACAATTACGCAGTGTCCGGAGGCTATGATTCAACTGGTCGATGGCGCTCTGAAGCCTGGCACATGGACGGCGGCGCCAACGATGAGGGTTGGCACTATCGTTACTGCAGTGCTTGTGGTGCTGAGACAGAGCACGCTCGAGGCGGTGGATGTGTATCCTGTGGCGACCGTGCAATTCGTGAAAGGGCACGCAAGAACCGAAAGAACCCTGCTCAAGCAGATCGACGTTACATCTTCAGCCTCTACGAAAACCGTGTTGCTGAAAGCGATCAGTCCTCTTTCATTCAGTCTCTCAAAGAGCAAAATGAGGTTCGGCGCTTATCAGACAAGCAGATTCAAGTTGGCATGAAAATTCTTTCTAAGCACATTGACGCAGGCACCCTTCGATCATACTGGGTCGCAGCTCACAGGCGATAAGAAGATGAAAGTTATAAAAGTGGTTGATGATGTCGTCTTCTTTTCTGTTATGGGCGTGGTCCTTGGAATAGGAACTGCATATGCATTGAGCAAGATTATAATTGAAAAAGTTAACCCATTGAACAATTGATTGAGGTGATTGATGGCTTGGTATGGTGTTGGTGATATCATTGAGTGCAACAGCGGTGACCGAGCACTCATCTTGTCTGTTGAGAAGATGTACAGTCACCCTGACTCACCCCCTCAATGTTTCGAGGTTCAGTGGCTGGACAAAGCACCTACATGGGATCGACCTGGCAAGCCCGTTCCGATGTGTGCAGTTAAAAAGGTGATAGTAAGAGCATAAGATTCTAAGGGGGATATCGGTTGATCGTCGAACTGGGGCTCACGGCCCTCCACGAACCTGGGGTAATACGGGGACGACGGCAATTGAGGAAGCATGGCATTGCTTGGATAATGGGCGGTGTCGAAGGCGATATCCAGGTGGGGAAAGTAGGGAACCCCCATCGCTTTTTTTGTAAAACCTAGACTGAGAGGATATACTTTCATATGACTACTCGCTTTGGATATGCGTGCCTCAACATGACACTGTGTGCTGAGAAGCCTAAGGTGTTTTGTAGCAGAAGCATGATTAAAAAAACTTTCTTGGCAAAGGGCTTGCCTTACGCATCTGAACTAGCTCTTGCAAATACTTTTGATCTTATAAAGTACATTGCTTGGAATCAATCGCAAGGCATCAAGATATTCAGGGTTACTTCCTGTCTGTTTCCTTGGGCCAGCGAGTACAGACTTGAGGACTTACCTGACTTCGAAAAAATCAAGTCAAACCTCGAAGTCGCAGGTGAAATGGCAAGAAGCTATGGCCAGCGACTTTCAATGCACCCAGGCCAGTTTAATGTGCTAACATCACCAAAGTCACATGTTGTTGAAAATTGCATAACTGACTTAAGAATTCATGGCGAGATATTTGATCTAATGGGAATGCCTAGATCCCATGGTGCAAAGATTAACATTCACATTGGTGGCGCGTACGGTGACCACGAGTCTGCAACTGCTAGATGGTGTAGAAATTTTGAGAAGCTTCCTGATTCTGTTAAATCTAGATTGACTGTTGAGAACGATGATAAGCCTAGCATGTATTCTTCAAAGATGCTTTATGAGCTTGTCTACAAAAGGACTGGTGTGCCCATTGTTTTTGACAGTCACCACTTTGAGTGCGGGCCTCAAGACACAGACTACGAAGACGCATTTCTTATGGCTGTTGACACGTGGCCCACAGATATCAGGCCTCAATGTCATCACTCTAACAGCAGGAAAAGATACGAAGACCCTTCTGCAAAAGCGGCCGCACACAGCGATTGGTACTATGAGCCTTTTAAAGATCTAGGACTTAGTGTCGATGTTGTGCTTGAGTGCAAAAAAAAGGAGCGTGCCCTTTTCAAATACTTGAAAGACTTTGTGTCAGCTGATTGCAACCAAGAAACTTTGGCTGCGTAGAGAGTGGAAGTTTCTGATCTTGTGATTGACGAAACCACGGGAAAGATAGGATTAGTCTTAAACAAGTGGATGGATGAAAATGATGAATATTCATATTCAGTTGAATTCTTTGACTCAAGCGTAGAAATGATATACTGGTCTGACGGTAGATTTATGGGATGCGGAAATTTAGAAGACTTGGAGGTAATAAGCCGGTGAAAAAAGGCGATCTAGTTAATTTCTACTCTACAGTAGCATCGTTTCAGAAAGACTATATAAATAGAAATCCCGGGCTTGTTCTGGCCTCAAGGGATCCTGCTCCTAATTCTACACGAATGTCATTTGACAGAGGCTCCGCTTACGTTTTGTGGGCAGACGGTTCCATGACAAAGGAGCACACTACTTATCTTAAAAAAGTAGAAGACTAGTGTTTGAGAAATTGTACAATGATAGGTAAGTTGTCCATTTCGAAGTTATTTATGCTATGGGTTAGATATCTTTTCTTGCCCTTCCTCTCAGAAGAGGAGCAGATTAATTTCTGCATAGAAACTTCGACATTGAGACAAAGAATGGAAAGAGGCGAACTCGTAAGATTTTGTAAAAATCCTCCTAATAGCATGGATGATTGTAACATATGGATGTTTGGTATCGGTCTGTTTCTTGGTAGAAAACGCAGTACGTGCTTTGTTCTGTGTGAGGGAGAAATGTACTCAATTGATGAAATGTGGGTTTTTGATGCAGAAGACTTCTGGCTACCGGGAAACCCAAAGTAGATGTTTGAATTACAAGAAATTCTTCCAGCTGTAATAATTGCAGCCTCAGCATTGACTTGGTTTTTTTTACGGTAAAATTAATCCTAGAAAGGAGAGTGATCAGTGATTTGGGAAGATATTGACAAGTTTGTAGAATATCTCAATGAAAGAAGAGTATCTGATGAAATACCTCCGGGTGTTGTCGCGACATGTGGGGGTTTTGACCCTTTACATGTCGGTCACTTACGATGTATAAGAGAGTCAGCTTCTCTCAAGTATACTTTTCCTAGTGCAATGTTTGTAGTCATTGCAAACGGAGATGGGTTTCTGAAGACAAAGAAGGGGTTTGTGTTTATGCCTGAACCTGAGCGCATGGAGATTCTAAATGAGATCAAAGGCGTAGATCATGTTGTAAAGTGGTATGACGGTACACAAAATTGTATTGGAGCCATTGAAAAAATAAGCCCAAATATTTTTACAAAAGGAGGGGACAGAAGCTCTCGAGACAGAATACCTGAAGCTGACATGTGTGATTTGGTAGGTTGCAGAATAATATACGGAGTAGGAGGTACCGACAAACCTCAGTCTTCTTCAAGTCTTACTAAAAATTTAAAACAAGTGCGTGAACAAAAAGAGTAGATTTAGTACACTTAAACCATGTAAGAAATCTGGAGGATCTATGAAGAACTTAGAAAATGACCTGCTCAATCTACAGAAAGAAGGTCTGAAAAAAATTGTGATGAATTCACTAGAGGCGTTTGAAGACATAGGAATCAACTTGAACTCACAAAGTGCTCGAGAGGTAATTGCTGTAAAGATAGCTTCTGATCTTTTTGCAAAGATGGAGGCTGATGCCATGGATCCGAGCCTTGCAACTAGAGAATAATTTATAAAAACCCCTGTACACTTCAATTTTGGTGTCTATATTTTAAAAGTTAGGTAGTTGCCTATAGTAGGGACTTTCTAGCATTGGTTAACTTGCTATAATAGGAGAAAATCATGACAAATCAATTAACCACTCGTTCTGTATATCACCCTTCTTTGCTAACAAGAAATGTCTTCGACACTGTATTTGACAATTTCTTTAATGATATTCCTCAGTATCTACAAAAATCAACTCAAGGTTATCCCGTTGCCGACATTTATCGAGACGAGGATGGATCTACTGTTCTGGAGTTTGCGCTCGCTGGATTTAAAAAAGAAGAACTTACGGTCGACGTCGAGGCTGACAAACGAAGCATCACAGTCTCTGCTAAGACTTCTAATGAGAATGAAGATACAAATAGAAGAATTGCTAGAAGAAGCTTTCAAAAGACATACGTTAACTACGATGACAACCTAGACTTAAACTCTGCCTCAGCGAATTTCGAAAATGGACTTCTGACCATCTGTGTCCCTAGGCGTCCCGAAATCGCACCCTTGTCCATAGAGATTAGCTAGATAAGTAAAAGAAACTGTCTTTTGGAGGTGGGCTTCGGCCCACCTTTTTTTTATAAAAATTTAGTGAAAGTCATATGATTTATCATGGACTTAGAAACAGCAGGAAATATACTTTTAGCCCTCATGATCATTGCTGGAAGCATCGTTTTTACTGTAGCCAACGTGTACTACAAATCAGAAGAGAAGGACTCAGATGCTGACAATCTATGAAAAGATACTAATCACTCTTATTTTCTTAAATACTGTTTTTCTCATGATAAACGCTTTTCTAGGACTTTACGAAATCTGCTTGATCAACGCAATGTCAGCAGCTCTACTTTCCGTTCCCTTTGCAATAAAAAGACTTAAAATCAAATGAAAAGAAACGAAGAAATCTACAGTGCCGACCGCTTTGACTCTGACGTCATGACTGTTCGAGAGTGTGTCGAAGTCTTGGCTCAAGAAATTCTAGACATCAAAAATATTTTAAAAACTAACTTAAAAAACTTGTACACTATGATCCATAGAGATACTATTACTCACATTGGCAATAACGCCAAGCTCAAAAAACAAGGAGAAAAAATGAGCAACTATTTTAACGAAAAGAGCACATCACGATTTGACTTTGGCGTTTACCGGAACGCAACCAGCAAGAAGGCAGGAAGCAATATGCTTACCATTAGTACTCGGGCTGTAGAGGATCAACAGTACTCGGTTGGCACTACTACTATCAGCATGTCAATCCGAGAAGCTCAGGCTCTCCAGAGTTTTCTTAATGAGTCTCTTACCGCCGGCGATTCGACTACCGTTTAAATAAAAGCGAACTCAACGTGGTAAGTAAAAGCCGGGGCGAAAGCCCCGGCTTTTTTTTTGAAATTTGTGCAAAAATTCTGCATGTGGTGTATAATAGAACTATAAAGGATAGGAAACATAGCAAAGGAGGTCACAAATGACCAAGAAGATTAAAGTTGGAGATAGAGTTTACTACCGAGCCCCCAGGTTGGCGGATCGTAAGAAAGGTTCGAAACCAGAATTTACAGTAGTAGAACTCTATGACGGCGGCCGAATGGCTAAGGTCAAGCACGACAAAGGCTACATCTTCACTGGTTACATCGTAGACCGAATGACTAAGTACGAAGGAGTTGCATAATGAATATTCGAATCGAAAAAGAAGATGTGGAGAGAAAGTTGACTGCTCTTTCTACCATCCTCAACACGATGAATGTACCTGACCTTCGGAAGGATGTTACCCGTATGAGTAACATTAGATGGCTAAGCAGAAACCTCAGGATACAGAATGCAGACCATCCGATGTTTGATACTGCCAACGAGATGGTGAATTTTATTTTTCGAAAAAGTTTCTTGTTGAAGAAGGAGAAGTAATGAGTATTAAAAACTTTTTGATTGTGCTATGCATGTCAGCAATCTGCTTTGGCTGTGGAGAAGAAGAAGAAAGAAATTGCACAACTACAGTTGAATGCGGAGATGACAAAGAAATGTACTGCGAAGACCCTGTGTCAACTGAATTTGAAGATGGAACTACTCTGACAGTTAGAGCCTGCACCTACGCAACATACGAGCACTGCTTTGAAAAAACTGAGTGCACAGAGGGATAACATGATTAAGTCTAAGGCTGATATGCCAATGCGTGGAATTGAAATCGATTTAACTGGACCCGAAGGCAATGCTTTTGTCCTTTTACGTTATGCAGATCGATGGGCTAGACAGCTAGGGTATTCTGACTTTGACAGACTTTGTCTTTTGGACAACATGAAGTTGTCAACTTATGATATGTTAGTTGAGATTTTTGATCGAGAGTTTGGACATGTTGTTACACTCTATCGTTAAATGACTACGCATCAGTGGATTGATCAGGTAGCACAGGGCGTAATCCTTTCAGGAGGATATGCTTATTTGCTTGCGATGCTATCCAATTATCTAGAAACAGGAAGCCCTTATTGGGGGACGGAGAAAGATTAATGATTATTGTAAGAAAATCACCAGTTACGGGTAAGCTGAATGAGCTCGATATCGATGTAACCTTTGACCAGTACGAGTCGTGGGCAAATGGAGAACTCATTCAAAATGCCATGCCGAATATCACTGCAGATGAAAGAGAGTTTATCGTGTCAGGATGTACTCCTGAAGACTTTGATTTCTTGTTTCCGGAGGAAGAACAGTGAATCAATATTTTGTCGGATACGTTCTCGCGCCGATCATGACTTTGATCATCTTTTTTACTATGGTTATCTTTTCGCAGGTTTAGTCATGGATCCAGTCGTTACAGTAATTGTTTTCTTTGGCACTTGTTATTTTATTGGCCTAGTTCTTTATGGAATTTAATTTTAAATTTTGTGCAAATTTCCCGTTCTTGATGTATAATAAGAACATAAGGTAGGAAAGGAAATAAACATGCCACGCAAAAGACGTAACGACAGAAACCACATCATCTACCAGCTCACTGCTCCTAATGGTGATCGTTACGTTGGCATTACATTCGCTCGCGCTAAAGCTTACAGAAGGTCTGTAAAGATTCGCTTTAAAGCACACATGAGAAACGCAAACGAATATAACCTTGAGAATCTGCTTAGCTACTCTATCAGGGAACATGGCGCAGAGAATTTCAAGAAAGAGATTTTAGAAATTGTTCGGGGCAAGCAGAACGCTCACGATCGTGAAAGAGAATTAATCGCAGGCCTCCAGCCAGAATTAAACATGGAAGGCATGAGACGGAAAATTAACAGCTTAAAGGTAGCAGCATAATGAAAATTGGAAATCTAGTCACTTTCAACAAAGTTCCTGGCGTCAACACGCCGGGCGTTCCAAGCTCTGATCAGCATGGTGTAGGTACTGTCGTTAAAGATAGTCATGACAGTGGTCTCATGTTTGTCGGCGAATTTTGGTGCGATGTTCTTTGGCCTTCGGGTGAAGTAACTAAGTGCTTTAAGAAAGACTTGGCAATCCTTGATAAGTCAATCAATAATTTTGATAGCAATCTTTTCTAATTAAGCTTAATGAGGTGCCCCGTGTTTTTTAATGATCGATTAGATTTTAATGACTACCCTGGCGATGTCAATGTTGGTGACTTAATTGAACTCAAAAAAGGGATGATGCTAATTGAGCCAGTTGACCCTGTCTTGGTTCTAGAAGCTGATAACGACAAAGGCATATACAAGATTATGTATACTCGAAACAACTATGTGATTGGATGTGGTCGAATCGAGATTGAAAGAGTTATCAGTGAAGGTCGGTGATTTGGTATCTTACAGGCACGACAGGACAGGTAAAATGCGAGGCATCGTTCTCTATGTAAGAAAGAAATATATCAACTCCGGCCCGCCAGAGCGAGCAATGGTTTATTGGAACGATCCAGCAGATAATGCACACAGAGGACCTGAGGATTGGGTTGATGATTTGGAGATTATCAGTGAAAGTCGGTGATGTGGTCTCAGAAGCACTGGAATTCGGAGAGGATTGGGAAGAAGCAGAGCGCTTGGACCAAACTCAGAGAGGTGTAATCTTTAGTAAAAGTCGTGGTCTCTTTCATGTTCTTTGGTTTGACACCCAAGAATCTTCTTCAAGAACAGACGTTTGGGCACGTAGTCGGTCAGTAAGGATAATCAATGAAACTCGGTGATCTTGTGCAGCTATCTTCATACGGAAAGAAGCTGAAGTGCCTATCAGAATACCGTGATGAGGTTGGAATACTAATAACTCAAAATTTAGTTATGTGGTCAAACAAGCCGGGCTTTAAATGCCCAGTCAATCGAAGAGACATAAGGAGAGCAAGAAATGATTAAAGATTTTCCAGAATGCGTCGAATGCGGATCAGAGTTTAGCCCGCGGCGCCAGGAGCTAGGCTACCGCACATGTCTCGAGTGTGGGGACGTCAAAGCCCAGAAGGCAATTGCTCACAAACGAAAGTGCTCTGCACCTCTTTTTAACAAGGGCGGCTACCAGTATGTCGGTAGCCGCGAAGCTGCAAGGTGGGCAGGGAGATAGATGGATTATCTTGGAGTTAAAATTTTATTAGTGCTCGCGTTCTTTTCGACATTGCTCACTGCTGCTTGCTGGGCAAACGACAAGATAGATGAGTACTGGGGGGAAGACGAAGATGATGAGTAATTTAGAGGTCATCAGTGAAGCAAGGTGATGTAGTAAGGTACTCAAAGCATCCTCACGAAGAGCTTCATAGATCCGGCATGATGGGTCTTGTAATACGTGAAGCATATTCGCCTGAATCTTTTCCCGATTTTGATCCAAGCGAAATGTTGGTTGATGTACTTTGGAGTGATTTTAGAGGATTGCAGTATCCAGCAGGAACAGTTAGCTGGGAGTACCTGTCAGAGATAGAGGTTGTTTTTAATGGTTAAGCTTCTTAAGACATCAGAGCTTAGAGCTCGAATTCAATCAAGCAAGATTTTGATAGAGAACTACAAGCAAACTCAAGACATAGGCTTTTTGAAAAAAGCTATTTCGATGCTTCTTTTTAGAGAGCATGGGCTGGAAAACTATCAGCCTCTGTATATAAGCCACGGAGCAATCAAGTCTCTTGGTGCGAAATGTGCTGAAGACTTCATACGATACATGTCTGTTCCGAGATCTAGAATCTTTCCAGCTGCCGCTGGCAAAATCAGGAAGCTAGGGCACGACTACTCAGACTTTGTGGTTGAGCACGTTGTAGATGTAAGCTCGATGGTCAATTATCTTCTTGAAAGTAGCCATGAAGACATTGAAGACCTTGTCATCAGCCTGGGAAGGACATGTCCAATTTGCATTGTTTCTAAAAAAGAAGATTTAATGCTTAAGAGGAGCGATAGAGACAATATTAAAAATCCGTGGTCTGAATATGACAGAGTCAAAATTTCTAGAACAAAAATTAGGGATCACTGCGGTCCTTTAAAAACACCATGTTAACGAGTGAGAATTTTAATAAAATGAACAACGATCAATTTAAGAATAGAATAGAGAGGGCAGAAAGGTTTACACTTGTTTTTTCAAAAGCAGTGCTCTTAGCCTTTTGCCTATTTATGGTATTCAGAGAGCTAGAGCTACTTGGGTAAGGAGAAATAGGATGAGTATTGAACTAGTTGAAACACTTAGTCACACACTTTCTGACACAGACCTAGCTGACGCTATCAATATTTTAGTTAGGGCGCGCAGGGATCGTCAAGCTAATCAGCTGCTAGAAATGAAAAATACTCTTGTTGTCGGAGATCCGGTAGAGTTCTACCATACTGGCCGGGGTCAACACATCCGAGGCACAGTTAAGAAAGTAAAAACAAAGAAAGCGATAGTCTGGGAAGATGGACACAGCACAGGACCGGCTCAGACTTGGGATGTTCCTATGGGTATGCTTCGAAAGGTATCTCAGTGAAAGTTGGTGATCTAGTGTATGACTCTGGTATTGATATGAGAGGTATCATCATAGAGAAAAGCCACAGTGTGGTCCCATGGCGCATACTGTATTTTGATGGCAGTATAGACATTGCTTTCGATCATGATCTTAAAGTTATTAGCGGATATCTTGTTTAGCTGAAATGTTCGGAGACCCACTAGAAAGAATCAGGCATCCTCTTCGATGGACTTTAGAGAATTCTCTTGTAGTGTCTTTCGACGGGAACGACAACAAGGTTGCAAAAATTAAGAAAACCCGACTTAAAAATTTTCAAGTATTTTATGCAACACCAAGTGTGAGGCTCTCAGCTGGACCTAATTCCGAATTTAGAAGCGTGGGAACCTATCAATCATTGTCCGACGCTAAACAAATTGTCGAGCTTCTTGAGAAGTCTGAGGCTTTTCCTGTGTTTGTGCCGGGAAAACTAATTGCGTGGACTAATCAAGAACGAACAATAAAAAGAGCAAATGAAGAGAGTGTCTTAGAGAGGCTGCGTCGTAAGATGTACGCTCTTTTTAGAAAAATTGTCTCGTGTGTAACCAGACTATCTGCGGGATTTAGACTGTTCTTAAACAAGAAAGAGAGCAAATGTATAGAAAACGAAAAGAAAGACTAACACGCCTAGAAAAGATTTCGACTTTTGCATTCACGTTGTGGTTTGCATTATTAATTAAATTAGTAATAAATTGGTCTAATTAGCCATGAAGATAGGTGATATGGTCAGGTTTGCAAAATGGGAAGAGGTCATGGATTCTCCATTTAAGAGCAGCACAGCATGGCATGCTGCCCCGAAAAAGTATATCGGAGTGCTTGTGGAACATGATAAACTGATGGGTGTGGTTCACGTTTTGCATGAAGGCGATGTATATAAGCTCAGACCTGTTTTCGTTACTAAAGCTGGTCAAAAAGATTTTAAAAAGGCAAGCAAGTGAGAACAGGAGACGTTGTAGAATACAAGACCTGGTACTGGGAGGACGATCCAGAAGTTCCTGATGATTTTAAAAGAGGCCTTGGGACAGTTCTTGAGATAAAGCACTGGGTAGATTCAGGTGCTCCTGATAGAAATTTCGGAACACATATCACTGTTCTCTGGCCTAACGGATCAGTAGAAATAATGTCAGAAGAAGACCTAGAAGTAGTTTCATCTACGGAGCTTGGATAAAATGGAGGTCGGTGACTTGGCAATAGTCTCACCAAGTAGCCATGATCTCAAAATACTAAATCTTAAGAATGTGGTAGGATTAATAGTAGAAGGTCCTGAAATGTTTGGCTTCATTTACAGATACAGGCTTCATTGGATCGATCGTGACTTAGGTTCCTGCCTTGAGTGGTTTGATGCAGATGAGCTTACTAAGCTTACAAAGGAATAGAGAGCATGAGAACAAAGTTAGTAAGAGACAAGATACCCGACATTATCAAAAACTCAGGAAAGAAGCCCATATTCAGAAAAGCAAAGAGAGATGAAATTCACTTGCTTCTTTTTGATAAAGCGATAGAAGAGATTGGTGAGTTTAATCAGGATCCTAGTGTCGAAGAAGCAGCCGATGTACTGGAAGTTTTACGAGCCTTATGCAGGTTTCACAAGATACGAATGGAAGATGTAGAAAAAGCTGCCGACAAGAAAAAGCTAGAAAGAGGTGGCTTTAAAAAAGGAATTGTTCTCGAAGACGTTCATGAATAAAAAATAAATTCAACGGCCTATTTATCTACATAGATGAAAGGGTCTGGATTATGAAAACAACAAACCTCACAAAAGGTTCAATTCGTGTTCGAGAGCTTCATGACGCTTACTCTGCAGAACAATGGACCGGCACACATTGGACGCTGCTTCACGTCACAGAATCAAAAGACAAATTAAATTTTTGGCTAGATCACGTATGGCATCGTCCAATGGTTGACAACAGGGCTTCAGATTAACATGATTTCACAAAAACTACAATTATTCCCAAGCACTATATGGAAGTACAAGATTCCGGCTGATAAGCTGGATGAAGTAAACACAAAACTATTAACATCAATCGCTGCTTTAAAGACACACCCAAAGGCGAAGTTCTCAAAAAACAAGTGGTATACACCAAACAATTTACAAGAGTTACCTGAGTTTGCTGAAATCTGCGAGTACATTTTGGATGCATCTCATGCAGTTCTGAAAGACATCAGTGTTAAGAACTACAAGAGCGCAATCATAACAGGTTGTTGGGGAAATATCAGCAGCCCTGGTGCTACGCATCACAAGCATTCTCATCCAAACAACTACCTTTCGGGTGTCTACTATCTTAAGTCTGAAAAGGGTTCGGATTCGATTACTTTTCACGACCCACGACCCCAGACTGGACTGATTAGACCTGAGGTTACCGTATCGAATCACGAAACATCTGAGACTGCTAGACTGCTGGTTGAAACAGGTGACATAGTTCTCTTTCCTCACTGGTTAAATCATTCTGTCGTTGCAAATACTAGTAACGAAGATAGAATAAGCATTGCGTTCAACATCATGTTCAAGGACTACGTTGAGACTATGACTAGACCGATGTGGTAGAGCTTCATGTATTACGTAGATTCTGAGGTTTGCGTTCACTGTAAGTGTCGCGACGGATCACCTAAAACGGGCTACAAATCAAAGTCCGATGCATTCAAGGTAATCAAGAACGCTTCCCATGAAATGCAACATCGACTACAAGTCTATCCATGCCCGTACTCGACCTTGTGGCATCTTAGCTCGAGATGATCTAGAAAATTTGGGCTACAAACTATAGTAATAGAAACACTAACAAGACAACATACTCCTAATATAACAACTACTAGTATAGCGCTTATAGATACACATACCCTCAGTACTCGCACCAGCGTTATAGCACTCATCTGTGTACTTGCTAGCAGCTCTGGCTCGGGCTTTCTAACACTCAGAGACACTATTGTACACCATGTTACACTGCATAACACTCACTAACACTTTATCTCCTGGCTATGATTTTTAGGCTGTGGCTACACGGCCACTTCTAGGGATTCAAGAGAGGTACCTCTAGCGGGTCATAGGGAAGGGCTCGATTACAGCTCTCAGAACACAGTAAAAAAAATGGACTCGAGTTAGGGGACTTTCGACTTGGCCCAGGCACGCGCAAATGTACACGTTTTTTTTCACTTTTTTGCTTTTTTTTGGCCACGCCCTACCTGCTATGACAGCCGAGACGCCATTTAGCGCCCCTTGGAGTGAATTTTTTATTTGAAATTTGTGTAAAATTCCTGTAGTTGGTGTATAATAAGAACATAAGGCGCGGTGGTGGTAAACGGCGTCGAAAAAAGATTAGGAGATGCAACATGGATATGAAGACTTTTAAAACTTTGGCGGCTCAGCTTCCCCCACACATCGCGGTTCTCATGCGGGGACCGACCGGTGTTGGCAAATCCCACATGGCTCGCGCACTCGCTGACGAGCTCGAGCTGCCATTTATCGACGTCCGCGGTTCTACAATGGATGAATCGCAGGTTTCCGGGATCCCCGACTTCGAGACATCGAAAACCGCGGGCGTCGCAACTTTTTGCTTACCGTCTTTTTACGTTCGTGCTTGTCGCGAACCCGTTGTTCTGATGCTTGACGAGTTAAACCGTTCAATGCCTCAGGTCATGCAGTCTTTCTTTCAGATCGTCTTGGATCGTGAGCTGGGTAATAACGTGGATGGCGAACCGCTACGACTTCACCCCCAAACTCGCGTCATTGCGGCGGTTAACTGGGGTAACGAGTACGATGTTAGTGACATGGACCCCGCACTTCTTCGCCGATTCTGGGTTGTTGACCTCGAGCCAACGCACAATGACTGGATTACTTGGGCAGAAGACAACGATGTGGATTCTGTATTGATTGACTTCATCAAGCATCACCCAGAACACTTGCGAGTTGAACCAGGCTCTGTTGATCCCGGGACAGTGATTCCTACTCCTGCCTCTTGGCATCGATTAGATCAGAGTCTAGGTCATATGAATCTTTTGCCTTCTGAGATTGCAGGTTCGCGGCCTGAAGGCTTATATCCTTTGGCGTCTGGTTTCGTAGGGACTGAGGCTTCCATCGCTTTTACAGAGTTTGTTGCTCGTTACGAAAGAGTTGTATCAGCCGAGGACGTGCTAACAGGAGCCCTGACTGAAGAAAAGCGCGAAGAGCTTAGTGCTTCAGAACGGCTGGCATTGATCGACAAGCTCGTTAATCACAATAAAGAGAACGAGTGGACCAAGGAAGAGGCAAACAACGTCTGTGACTTCGTCGAAAACATCAGCGGTGAGCAGATGGTCCATTTCTGGAACAGCCTTACTCGCGAGAAGCAGTTGGCCAACATTCAGGCTGTCCATAGTCGGATTGGCATGAAGGTCACAAACATCGTTCGCAAAGCAAAAGGCATTGAGAACTAATGTACATCCCTAACCTGAGGGATACAATTAACACGTTATCAAAACGCGTGAAAACAAGAAAATTTAGGAACACTGTGACTTAGCGCAGGAAGTTGCAATCAGTAGAGATATTAAACATTAGGGTGAACCTGAGGGCTGCGCACCTCTCAGTAACCCGAACTAAGCCCCGGTAGCTCAGCTGGATAGAGCATCGGCCTTCTAAGCCGCAGGTCACAGGTTCGAATCCTGTCCGGGGTGCTATTTTAACTAGTAATAGGAGAAAATGTGAAAGAACTAAACTTATCTAGATGGTGCTACTTGGCGTCACTAATTTCGGTCGGTATGTCAATTTTAACCTGGGTAACTGTGGGAGAAGCAGATCCTGCTCACGCCGAAAGATTCGCAATCTTCATCGGACTTTGGGCACCGACGCTCATGGGGTTGGCCAATTACTACAAGGAATAGAATATGGGTGGAAACCTAGGAGAATTTTTAAAAGTACTACTAATTGTAGTCACGATGTCATCAGTAATCTTAAGCCTCCGACACTTCATGGTTAATCTCGACGATGAAAGAGAAGATGAAGAAGAGGAAAGAAATGATGCTCAACGTGAAATGACATAAATTGATCGTACGACTTGAAGTTACGCCTAGGCTCTAGGGGCTGAAGGTCTACGGTCATCTCTCGCATGGAGGGCTCCGACTTTAAGGTATGTGTTGGCCACAGTAACCTTAGAGCAGCCGAGAAGGGTCGCGCTAACGTCCATGCACTTTTTTTATTAATAATTTCAATAGGTTAGACAATTCGGGCCTATAGCTCAATCGGTCAGAGCAACGGTCTCATAAACCGTAGGTTCCTGGTTCAAATCCAGGTGGGCCCACCAACTTCGCTGCTATAGCTCAATTGGTAGAGCAGCTGATTTGTAATCAGCAGGTTGTAGGTTCAAGTCCTATTAGCAGCTCAATAAGCGCTGAGAGAGGCGCAAAAAGGGAACGGGCAATGTTTAGTTTCATTGTAGATGTTTCAGCGGTAGTGGTGGGGATCGCTGTGTATAAATGGATTGACAACAAGCGTCATGATCTAATATGGCGTTGGAAACAGAGACACCGAAGCTCTTACGATCCATGGGAATAAAATCCTTTTTATTTGCATTTTTGTGCAAAATCCTTGAATTCATGGTATAATGAAACATAAGGAAGGAGGGGATAAACCTCTTCTTAGAAAATAAAAAGGAGCTTATTATGAAAGCAACAAAACAAAATCCGGAAATCATCAACGGTTTCGAGGTCTACTACCGAGAGGCTGGCAAGAATAGCTACTGGGTAGCAAAACGTGAGACTATCAACCAGTACACTCCGCTGGTTTATACTCGCAAGGACAAGAATTCCCTTGTTCAGTTTATTAAGTCTAAGCCGGCGCGCCGGTAAGGACATAGACATGTCGGGAGTGCACTGCTCACTCTACCTTTAAAGGAAATGTCTGGAGCCTCAATTGAGGTTAGGCACTCCCGGCTAACTCTTCGAACAAAAAGCTTAATAAAATCAACTACTTAGGATAATATTATGAATCGCATTAAGAACTATTTCGTTAAACAGGCTCAGCGTCGTCCAGTCGATTTGGCACATGACTTTTTGGTTGTGGGCGGTTTTATGGCATGCATATACTTCGGCTTTATCCAATAGGGGATTAATATGAATAATCTCAATATCATTGCTAACTACTTGTTTGATAATCCAGGTGCACGGTATTCTGACATCACACGACACCTATGCTTTGAGAAGGGCAGGGTTTGGAACCGTGGCAAGTACTGCCGTTACTTCACAACCCCTATATACAGCGATGAGACACGTTATGCTCATCGGTTGTGGTCACGTGCTAACAAAGGCTGGGTTTTGACTGCAGCAGGCCTGGGATACGTCACAAAAAATTAATTAATTTAATTTTAAAATTTGTGCAAATATACTAAAAATATAGTATAATAAGAACATAAGGAAGAGGTGGTGGCAACCTCTTCTAGGACGCTTCAACTATTAGGAGATGCAAATGAAGCTCAATATCGCAAACGACGGAATCGGATTTGGCAAGAACATCATGGACGTACGAGTTCCCAAGAAGCTTCGTACACGTATTAAGTCCGGTATTAAGTTCATCGATGACGCTCTAGGCGGTGAGGGCTTCACACCTTCAGCTGTTACTTTCTTTACAGGTACACCTGGTGCTGGTAAGACTACTATGATGCTTAAGATGGCAGATGCTCTTACCGGTCGTGGTTCGAACGTGGTGTTTAACACTGCAGAGGAAAGCCTCTTTCAGGTTAAGCTTGTTGCAGAGCGACTTAAGCTTAAGCATGGCTTTCGCGCTGGCCAAGAGATTCACGTTCCTACCCTTCTTGAGAACTGCAAGAAGATCATCGATGCTGAGCCTAACAAGCCCTTCTTTCTTATCGTGGACTCTCTGCAGTGCCTCAATGATGGCAAGAACGGTATTCACACTAACAGCCGTACGGCACAACGTGCCCTGGCTATGATTACTGATTTCTGTAAGGAGAACTTCTGTAACGCTATCGTTATCGGTCAAGTTAATAAGACCGGTCAAATGGCTGGCTCTAACGTCCTTAAGCACATGGTTGATTCCATGATGACCCTCTCTGTAGAGGAGAAGGACGTTGATCTTCGTGGTTGTCGAGTTCTTCAAATGGTTAAGAATCGCTTTGGCGGGGCAGGAGGTACTTTCTTCCTGGACCTTAAACGCCAAGGCTTCCGTGAGGTGGCACGCGTCTCCGCTGTCTAACGGAACAGGTCGGGGGAACGCCACATTCCCCCGGCCGCTTTTTTTTGTGGTGGGAGAATATGATGAGAGTGATGGAGATAGTAAGACTTATAAAGGATAAACCCGGCCAAGAGGTTTTCGGAAAGGTGATAGCAGTACGCGGAAGGCATTCTAACTCTATTACCGTTAACTGGGAAAACGGAAAGGTCAGCGATCACGATCGTAAAGAATTACTAGTAGTCGACTCCCCTTTTAGAGATGTTGCAAACGAAGAAATATATTAATAAAATCAAGGACTTACAACACATGGAACAGAGTGCAGGCTACGCAATTATTGATAACGCAAAAGGAAGAGCTCTTTGTGTGAGAGCCTATTCTAATTGGGACTTTCCTAAGGGTCATCTAGAGGAGGGTGAGTCTCACCGTGCTGCAGCAATTCGTGAAGTACATGAAGAAGTAAGTCTTCGAGCTGGTGTAGATTATGTAGACATCGGCCTTGCCCCAGTAGCCGTGACATATAAGAACGGGAAGAAGACAGCAACATATTTCTTTGCAGATAGCGTTTCTGATACTGAGCCTTTTTGCCCGATTAATCCGGAGCTGGGTAAACCAGAGAACGATGAATGGAGATGGATACCCATATCCGCACTGCCTGGTATGCTACCTGCACGACTCCAGCCTGTAGCGCAAGCGATCATGGACTGGACAGGCATGCCACAGCCATGACGTCATTAGCACCTGTCATCGATCTCACGCTAGTCAAGCTGAATAAGAAGCGTAGGGAAGCAGGGATGAATGGAAGCGTAGTAGAGGAACACGCGCTCGGAATCCTGATCGATGGTTATCATGAGGGTCTATGGGATGTATACTGGGACAAGGGCGAGCCTATCTTTGCTGCGCTAGGACAGGACCCTGAAGCAATAAAAGAGTTCATCAAAGGAAAAAGTTAACAATATCAATAGCTTATGGCCTATAGAAGGGGCCGGCAATGAGCTCTGCCAGAAGCAGTTTAGCCCCCCTCTGCACTAGGCCTCAAAAGTC